>Ga0208226_1000377_pt1 | contig 12083 bp, 10 predicted proteins | sample LakMenE18May11ns_FD_150713 | JGI IMG/M metagenome (GOLD analysis project Ga0208226, IMG submission 150713) | Freshwater microbial communities from Lake Mendota, WI - 18MAY2011 deep hole epilimnion ns (SPAdes) | ecosystem: Environmental > Aquatic > Freshwater > Lake > Epilimnion/Euphotic zone ... | reverse complement strand
TTGTATAATTTTTATAGTTTGTATAATTTTTATAGTTTGTATAATTTTTATATATAATATTTAATATATAATATATATATATAGAATTCTTATAATTTTTATAGTTGTATATAATATATAGAATTTTTATATAGTTTGTATTTTTTTTATAGATTTTATATTTTGTATTTTGTATATTTTGTATATTATCAAGTTGTATCATTTAACTACTAGTTCTAATTCTATTTAAATTGCTTATAACATCATCAAGATATTTATTTAGTTCATCTCTATCTTTAAAATCACATTTACTCATATTATCATTTACACACTGTTTATTATTATCATCGGGATTTAAACCACATTGTCCAATATTTTCTGTTATACACATCAATTTTTTACACATATCATCAGTTTTAAATATATTTGTAGGGGGTAATCCTACAAAAGTCTTATTATCATTTATAGCAGGTGGTTTTGTAGAAGGTAATTGTGTAATAGTAGGAGTAAATGGTTGTGTAGAAGGTAAATGTGTAGTATTATCTGATGTAAGTGGTTGTGTAGAAGGTAATTGTGTACTATTATCTGATGTAAGTGGTTGTGTAGAAGGTAATTGTGTAATAGAAGGTGTAATAGAAGGTGTAGTAGTAGTTGATGGGTTTGTAGATGTATCGTCATCTTTATTATTTGATGATGGAGATACTTTAACAGCATTGTCTAAAACATTTTGCAATTCAACATTACTTTGAACAATTTTTTCTGGTTCTAATCCTATAACAGTTTTATTATCATTATCAGTAGTTTTATTATCAGATATTTGCGGAAGTAAAGATGATATTGGTAAATTTTGTAAATTTAAATTTTCTTGTATGAATGGATTAGGTGTTATTATAAAAGAACTATCAGTTGATTCTGTTTTATAATTAGGATTTTTAATTATAGCATTTAAATCTATATTTATAGAAAACATTGAAGACATTGAAGACGATGTTAAAGATGTTGCTGGTTGAACATTAATAATAGACATTTATTAAAATAAAAAAAATAATATTATATTAAATTTATTTTATTTTAAAATATATGAACCAAAATAAAACATTTTGGTATTATTTTATATTTGGTGCATTTATAATTTTACTTGTATGGGCTGTTATTTTAATCCAATATCCTAAAAGAATAATAACATTATGTGATAATTCAACAATAAATGGTTGGCCTCTAAATATTAATACTTGGGAATATAATAATAATCACCTTATTATATATATAATATGGACTTTATGCTTTATAGTTTTTATTTATGGATGTATAAATGCCGAATATAATATTATTGATACTTTTAAAACTAAACCTACATTATTAAATTATAATTATATATTAGAAACAGTTGAAATTTATAGATTTGTATTTGTATCAATATTTAAATTTATAATCATATCATATCCATTATATCATTTTCAACATAATGTTTTAGCATCATTAATATCAAATATCTTTATTGCTGTTTTGTTATTTGGTTTAATATTATTATATGTACAAATAGAATTACAAGATGCTTGGTGTTTATATCCTTTATTCTTAATAACAATATATTTAATATATTCTGATTTATATATATTATATATGAATAAAAATAATAAATATATAATAAATATATAATAAATATATAATAATATATAAATAGTAATATATAAATAATATATAATTTTATATATTATTTTTATTGAGGTTAATTTGTTATGGTAAATTATTTTTATTGAGGTTAATTTGTTGTGTTAAATTATCTTATTTAAGGTGTGCTAGGTGGTTGATATACCCAAGCTGTTCCGTTAGACCAAGTTATTGTTTGTGTGGTGGGATTCCAAGTTCCTAATACATTACCCCAGAATGTTAAACTATTATCACTGGCAGGGCCAGATGTGTATCCCCAATGTTCAGTATAATTTACTGCAGACACGAAATTGCCTTCTATAGTAATAGTATTAACACTTATAGAACCATCAGGTCTAGTGTAATTATATATGCCTGCTGGGAAGTTAGGACCACAAGGAGGAGCATTATTGAGTGCAGTATCTAATTTAATAGTATTAGTAGCAAGTCCAGATTGTAAATTTTGAATTAAAATATTCATGTTGGAAATTTGACTTAAAAGACTGGTATTACCAGTTTGGTAAGCATTAATCATTGCTAAAAGAGATTCGTAATTAATATTATTAGTAGATAATAATAAATCAATACGATTTTTTTCAACAAGAACAGCAGCAGTACGAGCAGCAACTTCAGCAGCAATTAAAGCAGATAGAGCTTCATCAGCATTTGAACGAGCAGTTGTCTCAGCATTTAAATTAGATTGAACTAATACTTCAGCAGCAGTGGCACGAGTAATTTCAGCATCAATATCTGATTGTAGTTCAATATCAACATCATTTAATGCTATAACTTTAGCATCAAGATTAGATTGAACTAGAGCTTCAGCAGCAGTGGCACGTGCTATTTCAGCAGTAAGATTAGCTGTATGAATAGCATCGGCACCAGCACGAGATTGAATTTCTAAATTCAAAGCAGCAGTACGAGCACCAGTTTCAGCGGTAATAGCCGCTTCTACTTCAAGAATATCTTGTTTTCTTTCAGAAACTTCAGTATCTAAAGCAGAATTAACAGCCGCTACTTGAGCTACTGTAAATGCACGTTCAGTAGCCATTTTGGATTCACACATTAAAGCATCATCTATACTTTTTTGTTTAATAGCAAGAATAGTTTCTACTACATCTAAAACTTGGTGCCCATTAGCATTAACTAAATCGAATTTAGTAGCAGTTTCGACTACTGGTAAGTCAGAGGTTAATATAATTTTGTCGGATAAAACTTTTTGTTGGTATGAATGGGTTCCGTCTAAGCAAGAATATAAATTTAAGGTTGACGAACGAATTGATGACATTTTGGGTTTTTTTTTATAATATAGGAAAAATTTAAAAAAAGTTTTTTTTATTAGTTATTATAATTATAATTAATAATAAATTAAATTAAAAAATTTATATTTTATTTATTAATCACATTTAACTAAAGTAAATAAAATATTACTAATATTTAAAACTTGTTTTTTAACTTCTATTATATCAGATAATAAATCATCGCTAAATTTTTTATTCATTAAATCAGTATTATTTAATACATCTAATTTATCATATATATCAGAGGTTTTTTCATTTAATGTATTATTAATAGAAGTTAGTAAAACTATATTTTTATCATCAAGTGTTTTATAAATATCTGAGGTTTTATCATTAATTTTATTATTAATATCTGCGGTTTTATCATCTATATTTTTAGTTAATACATTTAAAAGTATAGAATTATTAGTATCAATATTTTTATTAAGGACATTTAATATCAAAGAATTATTAGTGTCAATATTTTTATTAAGGACATTTAATATCAAAGAATTGTTAGTATCAATATTTTTATCAATTGTTTTATAAATATCTGTGGTTTTATCATCTATATTTTTATCAATTGTTTTATAAATATCTGTGGTTTTATCATCTATATTTTTATTGATAATTTTTAGAATATTTTCATCAAATGATAAAATTTTTTTATCTAAATTTTCTACAATAGTTTTTATATTATCAATTGTTGATATATTAGATTTTAACATATTGAAATCATCATTTATTTTTTTAAGATTTTTCTCTAATATATTTATTTTGTTATTTAAATCACATTTATAAATAGTATTTGTATTTTTTAAATCATTAATAGTTGTATAATTATTACAAATATATTTATTTTTTCTTTGATTATAATCTGATAAATCAATTTCAAAAGAATTGTTATTTATCACATTATCATATATATATTCTTTATATGACATTTATATATATTTATATAAATATTAAATATAATTTACTTTATTTATTTTTATGTAAATATATTAATCAACAATCCAACTAACACAACTAGAATAAATAGTAATACTAATATTACTATTAGTATATGATGGTAATTTAAAAAATATATTACCTTTATTATCTGGTTTATATGGATCAATAATAATAGAACTTAAAATGACATTACCACCAAATTTCATCATAATAGGGAAATTCATTATATATGGCGGTGTATTACATATTGATTGTATAACTGTTAATTTATCAATACCTATTGTCATTAACTCTCCTGTAAATTCTTCCCATTGTAATGAAACAGTCTTATTTTTTCTTCTCATTCTAAATTCAACAGAACCCATACAACCACTATATGACGGTTGTATATTTGATAATGGTGTTATAATTGAATTAAAATAACAAATTCCAGGATCATATCTTTGCTGTTTATAACATTGCTGATAAGAAGGAACACATCCACTTTGATATTTAGTTACATTACAATTATCATTACAATTATTACAATTATTATTACAATTATTATTACAATTATCATTACAATCAGATTTTGGTGTTTTACAAATTTTATTACAAATATTCCTTAAATCACTTTCTGTATCTGAAGTAGAATTCATTTTAATAATATTAAAAAATTACTTAATACAATTTAAAAAATATATTATTACTTCATTTTAAATTTTAACCTATAAAATTTAAATTTATATCAGAAAATATAACAAAACTTCCTTAGAATTAACCAAATTAATTAACACACTCATTACTAGTTCCTATTTCATTATGAACTATATATATTATAATTTATATATTATAAGAATGAAAAAATATAAATTGTATATATATAATTTATATATAATAATTATAGGAATGAAAATATACTTTATATTATAAGAATGAAAAAATACTTTGTATAAAATATGACTTAAATTATATATAATATTTTATATATAATAAATATATTAATAACTATACACTAACTAATTTTTATATCATATTATATATTGGCACCACTTAATATATAATTCATTAAAAGTCCAAATTCATTAAAACTATTCATTTCTCCATCTGAAATTGAATTATCATTATCATTATCATTATTTTCATCATTATTATCTGAATTTTCTATGTTATCATCTATTTTTGAATATAATTTATTTGCTTCTAATAAATCTAACATTTCTATTAATGGTCTTGCTGGTGGTAATTCCAATTTATTAGCACAACTTTGTCTATTAGTTAGTTCTGTCAATATAGATTGTGGAAACCAATCATTAGTCCAAGGATTTTTCTTTGTTTCAAGTAATTTATCAAATTCTGCTCTGGTAAATCTATATATATGTGTGCCTATTTGATATGATACTATATCAAAAGGCACATAATTATTTATATCTTCTAACATAACATCAGTTGTATTGGCATATTTTATCGGTTCATCATTAGAAAATGGTAATTCTTGTATAAAAAGTTTATTTACATAATTTTTAATATGTTCGCAATATTTTTCTTCACCTACTTCAATTAATTTATTAATTGCTTCTTTAATTTGCTTATCATTTGGTATAATTGTTTGTATAGGAAAGCCTAATACATAACCAGCGGTTTCATTATTTAATAATGATAATTTATATCCTATATCATCATAACATAGAATTTTAACATCAATAATTCCTGGAAATAAATTATTAAAATTCACTAAATCTGTTTTATCAATATTTAATAATTTCTCTTTATATAATTTACTTGCTACTTTATAATAATAACTATATGATATATATTTATAATAATTTGGTGCTACTTTATTTAATAACAGATTTCTATTTATGACTAATTTTGCTAAATCTTTATTGTATCTAAATTTAGCAGTCCAATCTGAATTTACTAAATCAACATTATAATCATTTGCTGTCAAATTTGGTACATGATTAAAATTTCGTGCCAAAAAACAAGATAATAAATTTGATTGAACATAAGGAACCATTCCAGTTCCTTTAACAACTAAATTAAGTTGTTGTCTCATTTCTGAACTACTATTTAGATTTATTATCTCATCACATACAAAATTAATAATTGGCTCATTATCATTTCTTTTGTATGGTAAATCATATACTTTAAATCCATAAAATAATGCTATACCTATATAATTTTTTTGCTTCATTATAAAGTGTATATCATCATCCATATATTGATTATTTGGTTCTATTCCAAAACATAATGCTTTATATGCTATTAATGTTTTTTCTGAATATGGTTCATCAACTAACCATTTCATTAAATCGTCATATGTAAAACATTTCATTTCTAGTGCTAGAAATACAGACCCATTATAAACTGTTTCTTTAATTACTGTGTTAATATTATACATTTTTAAAAGTATATATTTTAATTTAAAATAGTATATTTTAATTCATATTTTATATTTTAAATTTGTAAATAATAACTTTAAATTATATTCTCAAAAAATAAATGATAAAATTGATTTTATTGCATATTCTATACTTTTAATCATCTACAAATATATATGGTTTATAGGGTTTTTAATTTATTATTTTAATTAATATTTGTAAATTAATATTTTGTATTGACCCTATATTATGGATGTGGATTGGTTCAAATAGAGAATATTATATTAAAATTGAAACAACTTTAAGCACTTTAATATTAAAATAAGTTCAAAAGACTTTACCTCATTTATATTTAGATGAAGAGAGATGATTTGGTAAAAATATGTTTTTGGTTGGAAGTGCTATCAAATAATATATATATATAATGTATTATATATTAAACCTTTGGATTTTAAAAATTTTTAAAATTATAAATTTTTTTATACTTAATAAGAACTATTAAATAGGCAATAAATAATCCATAAAGGTATTATTTGAAATTATTAATATAAATGTTTATATATGAATTATTATATAAAATATAATAAAAAAAATTATATAATATATATAAAATGAATACTTTATATTTTGATGTTGATGGTATATTACTTGATTTCAACGAACCATTTGTGGAATTTTGGAATTATGGTCTTATAAGAAATTATTGGATAGGCGATAAATTTATCAAAAATTCAACAACTTGGTCTTTTGGTCTCAATAAAGATACAGATAATATGTCGCAATTACATAAAGCAATTAAAGAATTTGATAAAAGTAATACTTTATTACCATTAATTAATAAAGATATACCATATATATTATCTAAATTAAGAGAGAAATATCGTATAGAATTAGTTACTTCTTATCCACATATTAATCATAGAATTAAAAATTTAAACTATCATAAAATCCCATATGATAAATTAACTTGTAATGTTATTAATAAATTAGATTATATTTCTAATTCTGAAAATTTAGGTTATAATGTGGTCGCTATATTTGAAGATGCTCCACATCATATTGACAATTATTTAACAAAATATCCATTTAAAATATGGGCACCTCAAGAATTTAATTATCTAAAGCATTATTTAACAAATGATAAAGTTAAACTTTATTCAAGTTGTCAAGAATGGTTAAATTTATTATAATATTCAAGTTGTAAAGTTTTAAGAATGGTTAAGTTTATTATAATATGTTAATCAGATAATATTAATATAAAAGTTTTAAAGTTTTAAGATTTATTATAATATTTAAAATAATAAATTAATATATTTATTAAATGAATACTATTTATATGACATATAAAAAAGAAGTTCCTCAATATGTTTTAGACAGATGGTTAAATATTAACCCAAATTATAAGATTGATTTAAGTTTAGATGATGATTGTATTAAGTTTTTGAGGGATAATTTTAATGATAATATAGCAAACTTATTTATAAACATAAAAAAAGGTATGTATAAAGCAGATTTGTGGAGATTATGTAAATTATATAAACATAATAATAATATTGGTATATATGCGGATGTTGATTTAGTTCCACACTTATCTATTGACAAGATGATACCATATGATAATACATTATATAGTTGTCTTAGTGTAGCAGACTTTTCAATATTTCAAGCATTTATAATAAATAAATTGAAACATAATCATGCTATATTTATGATATTTATGATATCTTTTTATGTTAATAAAATATATCAAAGATTTAATGGTGGTACATATGATATGTATAGGTGTTTATCATATATATTTAATGTTAGATATTTTATAATTGGAAAATTATATTCTGCTGATAAAATAAAAATAAAAATAAAAATAGGGACAAGTATAAACAATATTAAACATATTGATTTAGGATATTTTGATGATTACAAAGGGGATTATGAAATTGTTTTACATAAAAAACGGGATAATGATGATTTTAAATTAAAAATAGAAAATCATATATTAATAGTTGAAAAAGTTAATAAAAATAATAATATTAATGGTTGGAAAAATAATTATTATTGTGATATTATATTTAATGAACCATTTAATCTATTTTTATATGGAGAATATGGATTTCCATTAGGTTGTAATCAATATGTATTATATGGAAAAGATAAAATATTGGATAGTAGAGATAAAAAATATTTTTCAAATCATAAATCTTGGTAAAATGGATAAAATACATCCATCAACCTGAACCAGAGGTTTTTGGTAAAATGGATGTTGGTAAAATGGATGTTGGTAAAAATATAAATTATTAAAGATTATATAAATTATAAAAAATTATTAAAATAATATAAAATTATTAAAGATTATAAAATTAATGGATAATAAATTAAAAATTTATCAAATACCAGATGAATTCGCACATAATTTTATCAATAATTCCAATTTAAATAGTAGAAATTTATGTAATAAATTTACAAATTATTACAATAATAATAATAGTAAAAAATGTCCTAATGGTTTTATAATAGAAGAAGATAGTTATGGTAAAAGAAGTAATAATGGTCAAATATATAAAGCTTGTTGTGATGATGATTGTCAATATATAGCAAAATGGCAAAGTTTTAAACAAAATGCTTTAAATGAGGCAGAAATTCAAAATTATTTTGCGCAATTAGGAATAGCACCTAAAATTATAGAGGTATGGGAATGTTCTAATGGAGTTATAATAATAATGGATAAATTAAATGAAACAGTTAGAGATATAATATTAGAATTATCACCATTACAAATATATAATACTAAAAAATATTATACTAAAATATTTAATAATAAATTAAATGAATTAGAAAATAAAATAAAAAAATTAGAAAATTTAAAAAAAATAGACAATTTGGAAGATTTAGAAGATTTAGAAGATTTAGATGATTTAGAAATAGAAGATTTAGATGATTATGATATTAAAATTTTACAAGATTTAGTTAAAAATATTAAAAATTATGATGATATGTTAAAAATCACAAAATCAATTAATATTTTGTGTATGAAATATAATATTTCACATTTGAAAAAACTCAAAGTTATGACAGAAGATACCCGAGAGCAAAAAGATTTAAAAATATATATTATAGACCAAATAATATCATTAATATATACTATACATAGACATAATATAGTTCATTTAGATACACATTCTAATAATTTTTTGGTTGATAGAAATCTTAATGTTAAAATAATAGATTTTGGAGAATTTAATATGGATACAGATTTAGATTATAGAAAGTTTGATTATGAAAGATTTATAAGAGATATTAATACATGGATTAATCAATATGGATATAAAAATTTAGAATATTTACATAATTATATAAATGATAAATATAATCAAATAATTAAAGATGATTTATATAGTGTGTAATTGTTAATATATTTCATATTTCATAGGCACTACTTACGTATGAAATAGGCACTAAACAACCCTTACAGGGTTGTTCGGATACAATGTGAAAAGCTTGCTTTTCATATCTCAAAAGACAAAGTCTTTTAATCCCTACGGGATTATTTACTTCGTATGAAATAGGCACTAAGATTATTTATAGTTTCCCTTGCGGTGTATATTATTTATATAATATTATATGGATTATCAAAATATTAATAACATAAAAACTTTTGTGTTATTTATAAGTTAAATATAATAATTATTATATTTATTAAATATATTAAAATATGAGTATTCATATGAACCTATTCATAGAGACTAATGATGTAATAATAACTGAAAAAAATGCTCAAGAATTATTTACGAATTTTGTTCAAAATTATTGTAAAATGTTCAAATATTATAATGAAATATATGATGATATAAATAAACAAATCACATATCTAAAAAAATATGATATAGTATTCAATGAAACAATAGCAAATAATATATTTAATATTGATGATTTTAATAATATTTTCTATTTTACTGAATTATTTTATAATATACAGATAAGTGCCTTAATTAAAGGATTATTATTAGATATTATAATGGAAAACTCTATAAAATGTGATGTTAATTTTTTAACATATACAAATTGGAATAAAATAATAGCTGATAATAATCAAGATGATGATAAAAGAGGATATCAACATCTAAAGTTTTACAGTAGATATTTGAGAAAAACTTATAATAATGAAAAAGATATCAATATATATTTTAGATCTTGGGATTTATATTATAAATATATTGAAAAATTTATTAATAGTAATAATTATCCATTAAAATTAGTTTTAATTATTAATTTATGGTTAATTTACATTAATATAAATGAGAATAATAATAAATTAGATATTCAAGAAGGATTTGATTATATATTAAGAAAACCATTTTTTTATAAATATACTGATGTTATTAGTCAAAAATATTTACATAAATTATTTAAATTATTTATGAAATATATCAAGATTAATATTAATAGTGATTTATTACTAGAAAGTCCCCATTTATTAGATGATAATGCTGGTATTATTAATTTCTTTTTAGTAAATGGTGAAAGTTTTCTATATACAGATTATAGATTAATAACACAAGATATGATTTATATTAAATGTAAAGCACAACTCATAGATTTTATATATGAAAATTATAATCATCATAACATTAAAAATTTAGAAAAAGGTTTAGAAAAACTAATTGGTGATATTATTGTCAATGGTAATTATGAAAATGAAATTGTTAAAATTACTTGTGAATACTATTATGAAAGTTTTGAAGATAAAATAAATAATATTTGTAAGTGGAATGAATTACCTTCATATGATGATATTGATTTTCCAAAAACATATTTATTATATAGATTAATTAATATTAAAAATAATTGTAGATATTTTAACAATAAAATATAAAAATAATATTTTATAAAATGGAACAAAAACAAAATAATGAATTAACATTTAAAAAATGTTTTAATGATATTGATGCTATATCTCAAGAAGTATTTGATGAAAATTCTGATATAATCTATATTATTTATATAGATTCTGATACAAACAAAATAACATTTTTTTGTTATGATAAAAATAGTTTAATTGAGCAAATAAATTTCAATAAACAATCAGTAAATAATCATAATAATAATTATATTGATAATTATATTAATCTATTTACTTTTATACAAATAATGATTAAAAGAGATACTGATACTAATATATTTATAACTCATAATTTATTTTATTTCAATAAAGTTGATGCTATTAATGATAATGGTCAAATTACATATTTATGCGAAATAATTCCTCTCAATCAGAATTTTATGTCTTTAAATGATAAATTAAAAATAAGGTTATTACAATTACCATATCAAGATATTTTATTACAATTACCAATTGAAAATATTGAGTATTATATCTTATTATGTGAATATTCAATAATAATTCCAAGTAAATATACTTTATATAGTGAATTGTTAGATGTAATAATTGATAATTATCAAAATGATAATAATGATGTAAATGAAGATAATGATTTATATATTGATTATATTAAAGAATTAGAATATTTTATTAATAATGATACTGATGCTATTAATGGAATGTATAATAAATTATCATCATTATCTTTAGAAGCATATAGTAAATTTTTCATATTACCTTTTGAAGTTAAAAAAACATCATTGGAAATAGATTTTTATAAAAATACACATTTTGTTAGAATGATGGAAAGAGATTATATTAATAATGATGAGTTTATAAATTTAGTTAATGTTTTAACAAAAGATTGTTTTTTTGAAGAATATTTTGAAGTAATTAAATCACTATATTTTAGTGATACATCTATTAAAAGAAAAATTATATATGATTATATTAATTCATATTTATTAGATAATATAATAA
>Ga0208226_1000373_pt1 | contig 12151 bp, 10 predicted proteins | sample LakMenE18May11ns_FD_150713 | JGI IMG/M metagenome (GOLD analysis project Ga0208226, IMG submission 150713) | Freshwater microbial communities from Lake Mendota, WI - 18MAY2011 deep hole epilimnion ns (SPAdes) | ecosystem: Environmental > Aquatic > Freshwater > Lake > Epilimnion/Euphotic zone ... | reverse complement strand
AGTTTCAAGGCTAAAGAAATGAATTAAAAAAGAGAAGAAAAAAAAACCGATCATCATTAAATCATCGATTTATAATTATTTGTTGGTTCTTTAAAAATGCCCTTTAAATTGCACTTCATGCATCAATTATATATTGGTTCATCAATTGTTCTCTTTTTTTCTTAAGTATTAAAAATAACCTGCAATTATCTATCTTTACGAGTCGTAATTGATTGTCTGGTTTTTTCCTTCTTTCTTTTCTTCTGTATTATTTGAAGTGTAAAACATATTCTGTTTGATAGGAAGTTTTTTGGAAGACTTTGTTCGAAATAAACCAAATAATATTTTTTGACACTAATTTTCTTTTGCGATGTTTTGTTGTGTGTGTGTGTGTGTGTGTGTGTGTGTGTGAGAGAGAGAGAGAGAAAGAGAAATGTTATTCATAAAGCAAAGCATACATAGTTCTCTGTTGTTTTACAACTAGCCACCCCAAAAACGCCTTTCAGGTCTTAAATAAACGAGGAAAAAAAAGTTTTTTTCTATCCTGTAGCCCTCTTCGCTTTCTCCAATTGTTGTGCTAGTAGGTTTTTTTGGACTGGTTGCGAAAGTAACCAATATTAAATAGTAGGAAAAGAAAGTTAGATAAAAATATTGACTCAGAAGGTGATATTAGTTTTTTTATTTGCATCAAAATGTCTTTGCTTGATTTTGAAGCCGGACGAAAAGTGGTGGAAATAAAACATAGAGCAGTAATGCTTACCACCCGAATACGTTCTCTGAAACGATTATTTCCCACTACTCTAGCTGATAATTCTTCTTTGGCTCGACAGGCCAGCACTCTTAGAGGCAGAATATTTGATGGAGACAAAAAATTTATGGACGCTGTGCTGTCAACAGAAGCACAATCTGAAGAATTGGTATCCTTGGGCAAGATGAGAAAAATTATAAAATTGTGGGACGAACAAACCTGCAGCCTCTGCTTTGACTTGCTTGCAGCTGTGGCTGACGCGAGCGAAAAAATAGTTTTTGACTTTTCAACCAATTCTCTGACGCTGCCCTCGTTTCCGCTTCCTAGTTCAGTTAATTCGGAAGCGCAACCCTCTCCCCTCTCAACTCTTAGTGCAGTGGCTACGCATTTTGCGTCATCCGATTCTTCTGCAGCACATATTGAAAAGTGAGTATAAAAACATTGCTCTATTCTTAAAAATATTAGTTCAGTTTTTTGCTTGGTACTAGAATATATAATTTTTTGACATAAGAAAATGGAAAATGTCGCTTCTGACGAACAACTTCGCAGTCTAGTCTTACATCAACGAAATTTAAAGGACTATCGTTGCGGACGATCCATTCAACTCGTGCTCAGCTCCTTAGTTCGGCTTCGACGTCGAGCTCGCACCTTTGGCTGCAGATCTCAGGACTTCTATTCGAGGCTGGAAACTCTACGCAAATTAATAAAGGAGCAAGACGCCGTCTTTAACAGTCTTCCCAACGATGGCATGTTTAAAGTGAAGGCCTCGATTCATCGAAAAAACTCTCAGCTTTGGACTCAGCAAGCGCTCGAATTAACGATGGAGTTTTTGGGCAATCTGACGACGGTCGACGCCATCACAGCTCCTCACGCTGGTCGCTATGCAGCGGAACACCAGGCTTCTGTGGCGGAACAGAAGGCGCTTCCGTTTGGTCATGTTTCAGATCACTCTGACGATGAGGACGATTAAAAGAGAGAGAAAGAAAAAATAATAACCCAAGTATGATAGTATGATATCAGTGATAGTCTAGTTTTTTTGTTATTTATTTGTGCACACACAGTTATTTGTTAAAAAATGGAATATTACGAATTGGGAAAAAAACATCAACGTTTAATTGACCTATCTGAACACTTGTACAATCGGTTTTCTTGTTCATCATTTTCAGAGGCGACCGTAAACTACTTCACCCTAAGACAGGACATTGCCTCGGTTCAACTTCCGTTTAATTTTGACGAAAACGACCTCGAGGAATGCAAGCAGCGGCTGGACCATCTCACCGAACGCCTGCTATGTCTGAGTTGCCTCAATTTGACTGATAATTCCAAGTTTTATTATTATTGTTGTGCTATATTAATTTGCGTCGGCATCTTTGCTTTTCTTTTTCTATTATGCCTCGACGTGATTTTATGCAGGAAGTTATGCTTAAATCAGTAGTGTCAAAATTATTGTATCTTTTTCATAATAGCGATCGGTTGCACTTTCAAGCCCTGTCCGAAGAGGAGCAAAAACTGTTTTCTAATACTAAACGACCTTTTGTAATTGATTTAGAAATAGCTATTGATAGCCTAGACCCCTGTGCTTGGAAAACAATATTATCTCGAAAATTGCAAACCTACAAAACCGATTTCAATGTTTAAAAATATTTAATTGTTTCGTTATTTTTGATTTCTTTTTGTAAATAAATAATAAACCAAAAATGACGCGAATTTCTGTAAGCGCTTTGCAGTACATGACACGAATGGCCGAATTTCATTGCGAATATTCTGCAGCATTTTACATTTTACCCGAAGAGGTCAACGACGAAAATGAAAGAACAGTTCAGCAAATACTTGATTTGATATCAGACTATGCAGATTTTGTTGATCATCACATTATAAATTTAAGAATGCACCCTGCATCGTCAAAAGCTGATTCAACGTTCACTGTCATCGATATTTTAAGGATTAGAATTAACAGATATCAGAAATCGATTCTTGACAAGGCAAACACTTACAAAAATGTTAACATTGTTGTCCTCGAACCTTAAAACGCATTTAAAATGTTATGTTATTTTTGATTTTGTCTATGAATATAAATAAATAACATAAAAAGTTAGTATTATTTTATTTTTCAACATTGCAACATCGATATGTAATCATACAATAATTAGGGCAAAGCAGTTTGATTTTTTGCAATCAGCAAGGCTAGGATGGCCTCTTGGAAATCGTCCAAAGTAATAAATCCGTAGGCAGTAATTATCAAGAGTACTAAAAGTAGACCGATGATCGATGTACATTGGGTGACGGCAAATCGACCTCTGCTCATGCTTGCCTGAGCAGCCATCTGTTCGGGCGTCAGAGCTCCTGTCAGCCGATCTAAAACCGGTTCCAAGAGTTCCATCGCTGACGGAGCGACGTGTTCAGCGCTTCGTTTGACCATAATTGCTTTAAAAAAAGGTTTAAAATTAATGATTAAAATAACCGTTTGCAAAGATATTATTCAGAAAAATGTTTTTTTTGTCTGCCGTCGCTCTTAGTACTGGGTAAAATTCCAAATGTACGAAAATGGATTGTCTGCTTGTTTGCATGTTGCCTTGCCGTTGGGGTGAACGCTAAACACAACAATCTGAATGTCGGCCGGCGACGTGACGCCTCCGGCTCCGGCAAATTCGCACTGAATGTTTAGGTGTTCGGTGTTGGGCGAACTGTAGTCTTTCAAGTCAAACACAAATCCTTGCACCAAACTGTGTTCGGTGTCGTAGCGAGGAAACAAGTCTTCAAAATTGCCGGCAAAAACTCGCAGAGATTTAAAATATTGAAAAAGCAATTTTTTGCTCAGCTCCGAATTTGTTCCGCGCATTCCAAAATTGACAAATTTGTCAACTACCAAATTTTTTTCGCCGGCAAATCCGATTCTCATGCTTGAACAGTTTTCCGGATAACGCGAAAATGCCGACAGAGGGCGGCGGGTTGCTTCCATCGGAAAAGTAGCCCAGTTTGGAAGAAACAAAATGTACACCAATCGAGCGTAGGCCATAATTTGAAAAGTGTTTTCGGTAAAAGACTGTCCTGCAGTCAGCGTTTGATGTTGACCCCTGGGAATGTCGTAGTAGTAGCTGGCAATGCCTCCGTTACGAAATAGAGACATGGATTTTTCGTGACCGTCAGCGTGAAGTTCGCAACTCTCGTAGGCCAATTCGGCTGATTGTAACGTTAAAGCGTGGCCGTTTCCCCAACGAGCCGCTCGTTCGGACGACCAATAACTGGCGGCCACGTTGGCTCCAAAGTTGGTGACGTTGTTTGTGACGTGATTAAAAATGGCGTTGCCTTTATCTCTGTACAGGTGAAATTTTATTTCTACGCTTGTGTCCGGCGGGAAGTACATGTTTTGCTCTTTAGTGTTGTCGATAGATTCTAGCGTTCTGTTGCGACAGTCAAAGGGGAAGTGGCCGTCGAGAAACACCGGAATGCGACTGCCGGTGGCTCGATTCCACGAGACGTAGTCAAAGGCGTCGGCAGCTGCTTTCATGGCCGAGCTCAAGTTGTTGCGACCGGTAAAACTAACGTCGCTCGTCTTGTAAAAAGCAGGTCCCGGATTTCGATTGTAAAGTCGGCAGCATCTTGTGTAGTGCAATACGAGTTCGCCGAGACAGTGGTTGGTGGGCACGGCAACGTTGTTAATGCTAACATCGACTTTGTAAAAAAACGACGTTCCCATGACTGACGGATCCAAGTAGAGTTCTGGCAAACCTTCGTAGGCGCGCAGTGAGTGTCTCGCTGCTCCAGCAGCACCTGCAGCAGCTGCTTCACCCGCTGCCGGTGCTACATATCCCGGTTGGTCGTAGGTACCAAAAACTACCAGCGACAGACAGTCCGGATTAAACCTAATCCATTCGTCGCGACGAGAACGAATGATAAAGTGCATGGTGGATTCGTCGTTGATGTTGGTCTGATGGTGGGGCGTGACAGTTTTAGTTTTTAAAAGTTTGACGCCGGTGCTGGATTTTGCTTCAAGGTCGGGTCTTACAGCCAGATTCATTGCTGACAGAACTGGAGGAGTCGGCCGGTCGGTTGGTAAAAAATCCGGTCCGACAAATCCGGATTTTTGTTTTTTCTTTTTACCTCCCGACGATCCTTTGCTCTTTGAGGAACGTTTCTTCTGAGGTACTCCAGATCCTGCCAAAGCTGGCTCGCCCGTGTCGGCCGCAGACATTTTTTTGTTTAAAAGTTAATTGTTTGTGTGGTCAATGTTGGTCACAATAACTGTTCACTTTTTATTTGCTTAGATGCGAAGAAATTCTACTTCCCAAAGTGGTCAGAGATTTTCCCACCGCTACTAAAATTCGTTTGTGGGCCGCAGTTTTGGCCGCCGCCTTCTTCTTTGTCGACGACGATTTTTTGCTTGTCGATTTGGTCGCGGAAGTCTTCCTCTTTTTCTGTTTGGACGGGGCGGCCGAAGACGCGCTCGAGGTTCGGCTCTTGGAGCGTTTAGATTTTTTAGACTTTTTGACGGTCGAACCTGTTTTGGTCTTTTTCATTTTATCATTATTAATTTGATTTTTTGGCGCGACGTTGTCGTCTTCGTTGTCGTCGGTGTCGTTGCTTGCGTCAGAGTTTTCGCTCGAGCTTTGATGACCGGATTGGTCGCTCTCGTCGCTTCCGTCGCTTTCGTCGTCGCTGCTACTAACCTGACGAATGTTACGCTTTTGCTGATTTTTTTCTAGTTTGTCAATGAATTCAGCCAAAAGAGCTTTTTCAGCAGGGTTCAATTGGTGCCCGCTGCTGCCGGGAATTTCCGTTGGGTTTGTCGGAGCAGGCATGTAGTCCTCGTAGATGGGTAGGCCAACGTCGCGTTCAATTAAAGAATTTTTCTTTTCTTCAACAGTTGTAGACGGTGTGGCTTTTGTGTTATCGGCTTCGTTGCTGGCGCTACTGCCATCGCTACTTTCGATACTGCTTTCGTCATCGCTCGAAACAGCAGCCTTGACTGCCGCAGCAGCCGAGTGCAAAAAGATCGGACGATTTTGCAATTGCGACCTTTCGCTTTCTTTTGTTGCAGCCAGCGACGACGACGACGACGACTGGCGTTGGCGAGTGTCTTCGAAACTAAGATGCAGCATGGTTGACGCGCGACTGAAAAAATGGAGAGAGAGAAAAAAATGCAGCTATATACATATATATATATATAAGTAGGCACCCAAAAAACAGATGAATTAATTTTTATTAGTATTTTATTTGTTTACAAAAAAAATCTAATTTAAAATATGCAGCGCGCTGGCGGTCGTCGTTGACCTCCTCCAATTTCCAGCTGTTCATGTGAGAGTCTAAAATTTCAATTTTAAATTGCGAAATCCGTTGGCCGGTATTCTTTAGCAAACACTTGTTTGATACGACGTGAGGGGGATTGCTGCAAATCTGTCCCAAGATGGACACGTAACCGCGGTCAGCAATGTAGTCTAGCGGTTCGCCTTCTCTTATGAGTAGAGTAAAGTCGAGGGGAAACGCAATTGGCGCCGGATGCAGTCGAACCGTCGGAGCGTTTTTTAAAGTTTCAAAGGTTCGAGGTCTGCGCGGCGTGGGATTTGGAATTTGAATGATCTCAAATTCTCCTAAGATTTCTTCGGGTTCGTCGTCGTCGTCGTCATCGCCATCGCCTCCGGCGGCTGCTTCTTCAATTGCTTCTTGTTCTTCGACAGGTTGAGCCGCAGGTTCTGCTTCGACCTCTGCTGCAACAACAATGTTTGGAGGCTGGACTTCTTGTTCTTCTGCTGCAGCGTTGACGACAACAACTACAAGCTGGTCTTCTTGTTCTACTGCGACGTCGGCGACGACAACGTCGAGTGGAGGCTGTTCTTCTTCTTCGACAACGTCCCGGAGAGGTGGATTGCGTCGAGCGGCTTCAGCGGCTTCAGCGGCCAGTCGGGCTTGTCTCTGCTCTTCGTTTTGGCGCATCATATCGATTTCATAATCTCTTGTAGCTCTCAGATCGACGGCTCGTTGACGAAATTGGGCCAGAGGTGGAAAATCGCCTTTTAAATCCGTCAACGCTATACGCATGTCGGATACGTACTTTTTTAGCTGGTCATGCGATAACGGATTGTCGGTATCGTCGTTTTCTAAAGGTTCGCTAACCGCCGTATGCTTAGCGCCCGCCAAAGGTCTCCAGTCAAACAAATAGTCGGTTTGTTCGGGATCAATAGCGAACCCCAATTTTTGAGCTAGCCGGGCTCCCAAGTCAAAGTGAATTGTAAGTTTGACTGCGTCGTCTTTGTCGGGAGTTCCAATTTTAGTAAAGGCTAGTTGAGTACCGCTGCGACCCGGCGCAACGTTCAGCATGTCCGGATTAAATTGAAGCAAGCTTCCTACGTCCTCTAAAATGTGTTGAAAAAATGCAACCGTAAATTGTCTGTTGCGGTCGGGCACGTCGAGTTCGGTTAGACTGCAGCCAAATTTCACCACGGGATCAAGCAGTTCAAATTTAACCGCGACGCCGTTTGGATTGCTCATCGTTTTTCCTCCTTTGGGGAAGTCGATACGTTGAAACGTTGCAAAATTATTCTCTAGAGTGGTAGAAAATTTGACGTTTCGAGTGCCCGCGACGGTCGCCATTTCGGCGTAATCTTCGTTGACAAAGTAGCTGACGGGCAGAGTTTCGTTGGTGCCGTCGTGACGTGTGATTATTTCGTCGACGGTGATTAGTTTGTTCGGTTCAAATCCGAGAGCCGTCAAGTATTCGATAGCCGCGTTGCCGATAAATCCAATTTTGTTTCGCGGCGGTATGTTGACGGTCACGCGTCCGGACCGGGGGTCGGCGGGAGAGGGCGCAGTACCCAGACTAAAATTATTTTTAAATAATGTTTGAAAGCCGGTTCTTCGTTTGGGCGCTAGTTTTGTGTTGAAAAATGTTGCAAAGCCGGTGCTCGATTTAGCGACCAAGTTTGCCGACTCTTCAAAAACAATCACCTCCGATCTTGAAAAAGAACTTGTAATTTCAAGATCGAGACCTTCGACGTCGCGTCGAACACGTTTGACGACAAGCAACTGGTCGTCGTCTGGCATTGATCGTTTATATCTCTGACGTACGGTGTCGTCGCCGTCGTCTTCCACAAATTGTTGTTGTTGTTGTTGTTGTTGTTCAAAATTTCGAAAATTGACTGTGCGCCGTCTGTTTCCGGTTATTCTAACTTGTCGAGGCACCCTGACATTGATGAATTCGGCGTAAGGTTCTTGTTCCGGATAAGCTTGTTGGACCGGCGGTTCAAAGTGTAGATTGTGCGTTGCGTCGGCGCAGACAAAAAAGTTAATTAGAGTTAGCTCTAGATAACCGTCGGGTAAAACTTTTTGCGGAAGAGTCACGGTTCCGTATCGGTCTCCGGCTTCGTGCCGACCCAACACTTGAATCAGCATGGTCACAGTGTGTGTATTCCTTGATGCAACAAAGAAGAAGAAGAACAATAATAATAATAATAATAATAATAATCCCCACGACACGTTTGATATTCTTGATAATTATTGTGTGTGTGTGTTTGGCGTTTTTTATTTATATATATATATTGTACATTGCAGTCGCGTTAGATAAAAAACAAATAAAAATAATTTTTATATATAAACATACACATAAAAAGGTTAAACGTTGTTGTTGTTGTTGTTGTTGTTGTTGTTGTTGTTGTTGTTGTCCCCTCCCGCCAGCTTCAATTCCTTGGCGTAAAAATGCATCGACGATCCAAACTCGGCCAGGCTGTACACTTCAACATAACGATCGCGGGCTTTGGTCGATCTGAGCTGTCGCCCGGAAATGGTATAATTTTTATGACCAAAACCTCCCAGCATGCTCACTTTTTTAAACTGTCCCAATTTTTCATCGCCGTCCTTCCAGTTGGCGGCGCGAGCCACCACCACTCGATCGCCCAAGTTAAATTTAAATATTTTTTTGTTCCAGCGTTCGGTGACGAACGGTCCCACCTTAAATCCGTTGAACCCAAGCTCGGGATCGTCCACGCGCAAAAGCTGACTTATAAAGTGTAGAAAATTAGCGTGCGTGACGCTCTGACGCGAATAGCTGGTGCCGTCAATTTTTTCTTTGTTGTATTCGACGACAAATGGCGGCACCAGATCGATCCACTTCTTGCCGCCCCTGTAGTTGAGGGTTTGACTGAGACGCGATTTAACCAGACCGATGTATCGCTCGGCCAGATACGACTTGTTGCCTTTCTTTAAAAAATTCCATTCAATTTTGTATTTGGCAGCGATGCCGTCACGGAATGCGGTGCTGGTGGCCACGCTGTCGCGGTCGCTAAAGATGACGCTCACGTTTCGCGTGAGTTCTACAAAAGTTTGAATGGCTCGCAGCCATTCGGCCGTGCCCTTGCCCTTGCAGGGCTCGACAAAAAGTCGATTGGTAAAATTCTCAACGGCTACCAAAAATCCGGTGAACCCCTTGTTGCTGCCCGACCAGTCTTTGTGAAATTCGCCGTAGTCAATGTGGTACATGCCGGCGCGAGGAACCCCGACGGTTTGAAAATGTTTGACTCGATCTGCTCGCGAAAACGGCGTTCGGTGTGACTGACTCTTTAAAAATAAGTCAATGTTTTTTTTGCTAGCCGGCAAGTCGGCAGAGTCGTCGCTTGTCTTCGTTAGGTGTTTGCTCTTGGCGTACTGCCAGAGTTGGCGGGGCGACAGTGAAACGCCGTCGACACTCAAACGTGAAAAATAATATTTTTTTAATTTTTCCATATTTTTTATTCGTCGTCGTCGTCTTCGTCGTCTGCATCGGCGGCGTCGACGATGGTCGACGGTGAATCGGGAGTGTTTGCTTGGTCTGAAAGAAACGAAATGGGCAATGTATGAATGCCGTCGTTGGTGGTGTATCGTTTTAAATTAAAGGGTCGGGCTAAAGTCTTGGCCTCGTTGGCCATAGTCATCTCTCCTGTTCGAGTGGGACGGAGGGCTGTGCGGTGAACAACTATGCGACTCAGATCTTCGCAGTCAAACGCAGAGTCCGGAAGTCGGAGCGCCACCCGTCGGTTGACGCCCTTGCATCTGGTGTAGACTTGGGTAAATCCGGCGGCCTCGTCTTGATTGTAGAGTCGATAAATTTTGAGCGTCTTAAAATGGCCCAGCCGAAATGTTCCCTCAAGTTTCATTTTGCCGTGAACGCTGGTCGGACTGTTTTCGTCGGCCAAGATGCCGGACCGGTTCCACTCGTTTCGCATCTCGGGACGAATGCAATCGTTCAAATCGGGATAGGTAGTGCTGAAAAGCACAGAGTCAGTGTCGATGTAGGCTAGTTCGGCTAGTCCCGAATCCAGACACTTGAGCATGACGTGAATGTGTCCGAGAAAGAGTCGCTTTGAGTTGCTCAAAATCGACACGGCGCCGGGCAGAAAATTTTTAATCTGTTTGCGCTCCCCCGACCTGACCACGGACAGCAAAAAGTTAAATTTATACCGCGACGGACTGCCCTTATTTCTCTTTTGTCTGTCTATAAAGCGATTGGCAGCGTTGGCCCTCTTACGTTTTCGTCTGACGACGGCAATCGTTCGACTCGTGGTAGCAGCATAGGAGTGATCGGCGGTCACGCGACGTCGCTGCTGCTTGCCAACATCGACAGCGTTGTGTTCGGCGCTGCGGACTAGCATGTCGTCTAAATCGTTAGAAAGAGTTGCAGCTTCGGCGCGACTTCTCGCGTCGGGATCGTACGCGTCAAAGTCGAGCTCGTCCGAATCCGAGTTAGCAGAGTCAGAGTCGGAGCCGCTGTCGGAACCGGCAACAGTAGATCCTTCGCTTTCGCTCAAACCCCGATCGTCGAGATCGTTGTTTAAAAAAATTTCATCTTCCACCGAACGGGTCAGATTGTCCAGCTGGTCATTCTCCTCTTCTTCCATCTCGTAGTCGCCGTCAGAGTTGGGTTCATCGCCGGATTCAACAGCCTCGTCAAACAAAAAATTGCCCACGGCCGGAGGAATGCGACGACCCGTCTTTTTTCGTCTGACAAATTTGGAGCCGCGACGCGACTTGACCTTGGTGCGCACCACGCCTATGAGAGAAACGTGCTTGAGAGAAACGTGGAGCAGGGCCTTTTTTCTGTTGGCGTGAAACGAGGCGTCGGTCATGAGACGAGTGTCGTCGTAGTTGCACGCCTCCAATCCTTTGTAACCAAAGTCGCCGTTGGCCAACAGCTTGGCGCATTCAGCTCCCACCACGTTACCGTCGCGCTTGTACTCGTGACGCTTTTGAAGTAACGGTTCGAGGTAGTCGCGGTTGTAACCCTCAAATTGGTAGTGCAAGAAATGCGTGATGGTAAAGTTGTGAAAACCGCGAGCTGTCACCAGCCACCTTAGATAGGCCGTAGATACGGTTTCCTGGGAGTGAAACGTCGAGCTGTTTAAAGTGCGAGCCTGCAAGTCGGCGACAAATTTTTTGAGCTGTGTGGCTCCCCCGTCGTCGGACGCGTCTCCCCATCCAAAGTAGTCGATAATTTGTTGACGAGTGTGGGCCGACAGCAGGTGCACCGGAGGCGCAAAGTTTTGCACGCAAAAACCAAAATTTTCACCCGCATCCGGTTCGCCGGCAGGAAGGTGCGCTCTGACAACGTCGAGATCTTCTTCGCCCCCGATTATTGTAACAAAACCCGTTTCGCTACCCTCTACAATTTTGTCGAGCAAGCGAGCTTTTGTAATCCACCGCGCCGGATGCTTGGACCAGATGGCGTCGGACAATTCGGTTGAGATTAGCTCCCGAATGCTCTGATAAGTTGTTTCCCCGCCGCTGCAAAGAGATTGAAATGTCTGGCCTCCGTGCTCGTAGTCGCAGGTGGTAGAGACGGTGTAATTAAATACAACATTGTTCGGTCGCACCATGGAGAAGGCGGCTGCAAGTTGTCGGCGAAAACCGTCAAACAATGACGACGCGTCGGTCGGTCTGTAGGGGACCGTTTCCAGGGGACAGCTCTCGGTGTGACCCTCGTAGTGGCGGAAGGAGCCGTGATAGTTGTGAAATTCCAGCCGAACCGCCGGTTGCTTGCACTGACTAGAGTCGTCGGCGTCGGTGTCGTCGTTGTTAGAGTTGAAAAAGGCAAACAAGACGTCGCAGCGTTGACCGGGACCGCAGCCAAAAACTTGTTGTCCGGGTCCGGCGTGAAAACTAGAGCAAATTCGACTAGGCGTTTGCCCGCTAGTTGACGGCGAATAGTGAGAGAGTCCGCCGGCCGCCAAGTACTGGACCACCGCTGCCTCCTCGCTTTCGAGAAAATTGAAACACCGATTTTCACGTACCAATTTGCGGTCGTCCCGGGGATCCTGAACAAAGAGGGTGCCGGTGCCGACGGGCGTGTCGCTCAAATCTGGAGAGAGAAAAAAATCATCATCATCATCATCATCATCATCATCATCATCATCATCATCATCATCATCATCATCATCATCATCATCATCGTCATCGTCATCA
>Ga0208226_1000369_pt1 | contig 12265 bp, 10 predicted proteins | sample LakMenE18May11ns_FD_150713 | JGI IMG/M metagenome (GOLD analysis project Ga0208226, IMG submission 150713) | Freshwater microbial communities from Lake Mendota, WI - 18MAY2011 deep hole epilimnion ns (SPAdes) | ecosystem: Environmental > Aquatic > Freshwater > Lake > Epilimnion/Euphotic zone ... | reverse complement strand
ACGTCTGGTCTTACTGCGGAAGTTGCCAGAAAAAACAACGTAATCGATTTTCAACTACCCGAATAAACTAATTGAAAGGACAGCGTTCTAATGTCAAAATATCTTCTTCGAAAAGCATTCACACTTATCGAATTACTTGTAGTTATTGCGATTATTGCTATTTTGATTGGGCTGTTGCTTCCAGCGGTTCAAAAAGTCAGAGAAGCTGCAGGGCGAGCAAAATGCAGCAATAATATTAAGCAACTTAGTCTGGCTATGCATAATTACCTTGGTGTTTATAATGCTTTTCCCCAAACTCAAATGGATATTACTGGCGGACAAACAGGCTTAGCCAATTGGGGCTGGATGCCAAAATTACTCCCTTACATTGAACAAGAAGCTTTAGCCAAACTTGTAGATTTTAATGACAGCTATTCAACCCCAAGAACCTTGCCCGTTAGAATGGCTGTAATTCAATCAATCAACTGCCCCTCCGACCCCAAACCTGCTTCAAATAACACTTACGGCGAATTAGTTACACCCAGTGGGCTAGGTGTATATGGCTCTCCGCAATGGGGTTGCCCTCCTCAAAATGGTGCTCCTGCCGCTATACCCGATATTGCTGCTTCAAGCCGCTTTTATGCTCAACATGCAAGTTATTATGGATCCTACGGAGACGGTTACTCAACCAGTTCTGGCTATCCCTATGGCGCGACCAATAATGGCCAAATTGGAGATGACGGTTGCGATCAATACACTGCGTCTGGTTCTTGGCAGAGGTATAATAATGGCGGAGCCCCACGCATTTCTGATGGCGCACCACAACCCACCTCATACCTTGGAGGGGATAAAGATGGCAATGGGGGACGCGGTTTTTTTGCAGGAGGCAAAGGCCCAACTAATCCTACTGGAGTCGCAACTACTGCAAAAAATGTCCGCCCTGTTGATGTTACCGATGGTTTATCTAATACCATCATGATTGGCCATACCGTTTCCAATGCAGCAGGTAGCAAAGAAGGATGGTATCAGGGTATGTCTGTTGGAGGCACATCACTTCCGCCTAATTACCTTAGACCTTGTATGCAAATGGGCTTGAACATTAATAGTGCATCTGCAGCAAATACCCCTTGTCAACCCGCTTCTTGCGGCAGACAATCCTGGCAGGCGCGAGGGTTCAATAGTTACCATACGGGAGGTATTGTTGTTTCCATGGGCGATGGGTCTGTTAAATTCATCGTGGATGGAATCAACCAAAAATCTTTCAATGCTTTAGGTAGCAAAGCGGGTGGCGAAGTCACTCCAGATTTTTAAACAAATGACACTAAATAAACAAACTTAAAAAGAAGAAGCACTTTACTGCTTCTTCTTTTTTTGATTCTCAGAGTTGCCATAAGCCTCTTTTGGGGAACCTACATTGTCTTTCAAATCAGATCTCAACTTTGCCAACTCAACCTTTAACTCTTTAACAACATCATCATAAGCGGGGTCAGCATAAAAACTTTTCATTTCATTAGGATCTTTCTCACGATCATAAAGTTCCCAATAATCAACATCTGGCTTATAAAAGTGAACTAATTTAAATCGATCGGTAATCACACCATAATGTGGCCTGACTCGATGAGGAACAGGATATTCGTAGTAATGATAATAAAAACTCTTGCGCCAATCTTCAGGCACTTTGCCTTTTAAAATAGGAAGTAAACTTTTACCCTGCATATCTTTGGGCGATTCCACACCTGCTGCTTCCAAACAAGTTTGCGCAAGATCAATCAAACCAGTCAGATTTTTGTTTACAGAAGGAGTTTTTGAGATTTTTGGCCAACTAATCAACATCGGAGTTCTAAGTGATTCCTCGAGTATCCAACGCTTATCAAACCATCCGTGCTCACCAAGAAAAAAGCCCTGATCTGCAGCATAAACAACAATGGTATTATCCGCCAAGCCTTCGGCATCAAGATAATCAAGCATTTTACCCACAGATTCATCAACAGCCTTAATCGTTCCAAGATAATCATGCATATAGCGGTTATAGCGCCAACGAACCAAATCTTTTCCTTTCGGATCATCCTTAAGATACTTATCGTTTCGTGGTTGATAATACGCATTCCATTTTTGAAGTTGTTCAGGAGTCATGTTGGTAGGAGGTATAAGTTTAGCATCCAGCTTAGTGAATGTTTTTTCAATAGTCATGTCTTGATCTTTAATTGCAAGTCCACGATTGGAATAATCGTCAAATAAACTTACAGGTTCAGGATAAACCCGATCATTATCATGGCCAAGATGACGAAGCGCAGGGGCCCATTCTCGATGAGGCGCTTTATGCTGGCTCATCAAAAGAAACGGTTTAGACTTATCGCGGTTCTTAAGCCAATCAATACTGAAGTCGGAAATAAGATCAGTGGTATATCCTTGATGCTGCACCTTTTCGCCGTTAAGAATCATGGGTGGATTGTAATATATCCCCTGCCCTGGTAAAATATGCCAATAATCAAATCCAGTTGGATCAGAGATCAAGTGCCACTTGCCTATCACCGCAGTCTGATAACCTGCCTTTTGCAACAGCTTGGGAAAAGTTTGCTGGGTACCATCAAATTTGCTATTTGAGTTATTGTAAAAGCCGTTCATATGACTGTATTTACCAGTTAAAAGCGTCGCTCTGCTTGGACCACAAATAGAATTAGTAACCAAGCATCGATCAAAGCGAACACCTTTATTACCTATCCGATCGATATTCGGGGTATTAAGAAGCTTTCTATTTTCGCCATAAGCACTAATCGCCTGATAAGCGTGATCATCTGAAAAAATGACTACAATATTCGGCTGCTGACTTGCAGCATAAGAAACTGAACAACTTTGTAGAATTATTACAGCAACAAAAAAAATTCGTATTGTTGAAGAAAACATTATCAAGTTCCTTTAATCAAGTAGATTCAATTTCGCCATTTGCATTATCATCAAATTCACCTTCCCACCTAGCAATCACACAAGTTGCTAGACAGTTACCAACAAGATTAACCGTAGTACGAGCCATATCCATTAACTCATCAACCCCAAGTATCACCGCAACGGCTTCCAAGGGCAAACCAAAAGAAGCAAGGGTTCCGGAAAGTATAACCAAAGAAGCTCGAGGCACAGCAGCAACCCCTTTGCTAGTAACCATCAAGGTAAGCATCATGACAAGTTGTTGCTGCCAACTCATTTCAATACCAGCAGCCTGTGCTGCAAAAACAGAGGCCACAGCTAAGTAAAGTGTAGTGCCATCAAGGTTGAAGGAATACCCTGTAGGCATAACAAAAGCTACAATTTTACTAGGCACCCCGATCGATTGCATAGCAAGCATGGCTTTAGGAAGAGCAGCTTCAGAAGAAGTGGTAGAAAATGCAATTAGGGCAGGTTCTTTAACTGCACGAGCAAACTTACGCAATGGAACACGTGCAAAAAATGCCACTGGCAACAGCACTACTAACATAAAAAATACCAGCGCCACATAGAGTGTTAAAATAAGCTTGCCAAGATTCAGTAATATTCCAAGCCCGCTATGGCCCACTGTGACCGCGATTGCAGCGCCGATCCCGATCGGGGCATAAGTCATCACCAACCCCGTAAATTTGAACATCACTTCCGCAAGCGATTCAAGCCCTTGTATTAAGGTTTTACGATGCTCGCCCTTTACTTGAGTCAATCCAATTGCAAAAAGTATAGCCCAAAAAACAATTTGCAATACTTCGTTTTTCGCCATTGCATCGATTACACTAGTTGGAACAATATGCTCTAAAACCCCACCGAAAGTGGATTGTTTAGATGCAAACTCAGCCCCCTCTTTAGCAGGAACATCTAATAAAACACCAACCCCAGGTTGAAAAAGATTTACAGCAGCAAGGCCGATAACCAACGCCAGTGTTGTTACAACCTCAAAATAAATAATCGATTTTAATGCTATCATTCCGATTTTTTTTAAATCATCACCATGGCCTGCAATTCCAATCACTAAGGTTGCAAAAAGCAAAGGGGCGATGAGAGATTTAATCATTCGTAAAAATATTGATGACATCGGCTTGAGATTTTGAGCTGTTTCAGGGAAACAATAACCAATCAAAGTACCCACAACCATGCTTATTAAAATCCAATGGGTGAGCGAAAGTTTTCGAAAAATATTAAACATAATACCCACTTATTACTAAATCCAATGAGAAAAAGATTTACATGAATACTAATTGATTTGATCTGAATAAAAAGAAATTACTTCAAGATTTGGGCGAACTCTTTTTTAAAGCACCATCCACAGGAAGACTTTTACCTTTACCCCATATTTTTTGCATCAAACCATACCCTTGAATGTCTTTCTCTTTGATTTCTTCTCGCGTTTTCGGAACCGAATAATGTTTGTCCAAATACGCAGTGGTTAGTTCTGCAAAATATTCCTTATCACTAGACATCAAGTAACTTTTCAATTCAAAACACTTTTGATTTTTAGCATTTTGATAAGCATCTTTTATGAGTTCGTGATTCCAACCCAATACCTGATGATGATAACAATGGGCAAGTTCATGAAGTAAAACCAAGGTTGCTGCATTGTTAGGCTGAAGTTTCTTATCGTTATTTTTTTCAGTAACAAATTTCATCCCGTTGATATCTATGCAGTTGAAATGTGTTCTAGGGTCAGATGGGCCTTGAGGGCCTTGCGAATAAAGACCCAATGCGCCAGGCTTGTTCCAATCTACAAAAATGAAAGTCTTGTGGAATAAAGCCTTGGCGTTATCTGGATAGACTTCATTAACTTTACGAAGCGCGACTGCCAGTAAATCAACAGGCTTGTTTGTCCATTTAGAATCAGAGTTTTGTTGCATCACCTCATCAGAGATAAAGCATTTGAAGTTTTCTATGGAATAAGTGGAGTATTTTTTATTATTACTTTTCTTGTTAGCTTGCTTGTCTTGCGCATATCCATCTTCATAACAAATAAATAACAAGCTACTGATAAGTAGGAAGAAAAGTGTACCAAATTTATTCATGGTAATTCTTAAGATTAATAGGGATCAAACAAACCAAAGAAGAAAATAACCGCAGCATACTTAGGGTCAACCCCCTTGGCGCTTCCTATATTTCTGCCGTTCTTTCTAACGGTCCCATCTTTTTCAATTTTCCCTACATTTGAACCATCCTTGCGAACAGTGCCATCGCTATCGACTTTCCCGACATATCTTCCATCAATATGAATAGATCCACTAGAATCAACTTTCCCAGCATTTCGACCTTTAACGCGGATAGAACCATCCCTATCGAATTTACCAACATTACTCCCACCAATTCGAACTGTTCCATCACTTTCTACACTTCCAGCATGCCTACCTTCTACACGCAAGTCGCCACCAGCAAGGGTGATACTAGAGCAAAGAATAATACAAATTAAAGCATAAAATCGAATCATCACTTACACCCCAAAAAGATCAATAATTAAATTATTTCAAACCATTTCTATCTGAAACCGAAATAATAACTCTCTAAATATTAATTTAGATTATCTTCTTTAACAATTCGAATCTCCCCATTAATGTTGATATTTGATGACAAAACAATATCAACACGAAGGATAAAACAACATGAATCTAACAATACTAATGGCGTTATTTTTAAATTTCACTCCAATTGGCCAAAAACCAATGCCCCTTGATTGGATTACTCTCACCCAAAAACCTTATGAAAATGCAAAAATCCCAGAATTAGGTATATCGCCACTTCTTAACCCAAGCATTCGTACTAAAGAACAATGGAATACCAGAAAAGCTGAATTAAAAGAACAATGGATGAACAAGACCGGCGTTTTCCCAAAAAAACCAGATAGTCTTTCAACAAAGATCGAGGGAACAGAAACTTTAAAAAATCATAAAAGAATTTTGCTTAGCTTTCAAAGTGACAAAAATGACCGTATCCAAGCTTACCTGTTAGTCCCTAATAATATTACTCAAGCTTCTAAAAATCCTGCTGTTGTAGTATTCCATCAAACGACCAAAGATACAATTAAAGAGCCAGTTGGGCTTGGTCCAAATCAAAGTCTTGCAATTGCAAATCATCTGGTTCGTAGAGGCTACATTGTTCTAGCACCAGAATGTTTCATCATGAAAGGCAAAGGGCCTCAAGCACAAGCAATAGAACTTGCGAAAAGTTCTCCCGAACTTACAGGTATTGGAAAAATGACCTTCGATTCCAGTCGCTGTATTGATTTTCTGGAAACTCATGAAAATGTAGATCCTTCAAGAATCGGATGTATCGGTTTTTCTTTAGGCGCAAAGGAAGTACTGTATGCGATGGCATTCGAACCCCGATATAAAGTTGGAGTATTTAACGAAGGTGGCATTGGCATCCGTATGAGCAATTGGACCGACCCATGGTATTTAACTTCAAAAATGAAAGCCAATATTCCAGCAATGGAACACCATCAAGTGCTAGCACTTATAGCGCCAAGATCGATTTTAATTATGGGAGGCAACAGCGCAGATGGCGATTCAAGTTGGCCATTCATACATGCAACATTGCCTGTATACCGATTATTTGACGCAGAAGAAAAAATTGGACTTATAAACCATAAGGGGAAACACTCATTCCCAGATTCTGCCAGAGAAACCGCACACCAATGGCTTGACCATTGGTTAGATAATAAAGCAATAAAAGACGCAGCAATTCCAAAATAAACTAAGCGAATTAAACTAACTCTTGCCGTCAAGCTTTTGTTCTAACTCTTGCCAACGGTTGTAAAGCAACTCGATTTCTTTTTGAGCTTTCTCAAGAGCATTACAGGCATTGGTCAAAATCAAATGACCTGCTGTGGCTGATTTTTCAACTTCTTCATGAAGAACAATAATCTTCTCCTCAGCTACCATTACTTTAGCTTCCATCTGGTCATATTCCTGCTGCTCTGCAAAGCTCAATTTCTTGCGTTTTGCATTTGAAGGGGCAGCTTTTACAGAAGAATTCACGGTGGTATTACCTGTGTTCTTACTGGAAAGCTTCTGCTCTTTCGCTGCAGCTTTTTCAAACACATTCAACCACTGTTGGACCGTGGCATACATTGCAGAACCGCCCCGACCATCCAACCCTATAACCTCGGTGCAAATCCTGTCTAATAATTCACGATCATGACTAACGATGACCAATGCACCAGTAAAATCGGACAAAGTATCCTCAAGAACTTCTAACGCGGGAATATCCAAATCATTAGTCGGCTCATCCAAAAACAGCAAATCAGCAGGTTGTTGCATCATTTGAGCCATACGCAAACGAGCTTGCTCACCACCGGAAAGAGCGCCTACTAAAACATCCAGTTGCTCTACTTTGAATAAAAACTGTTTTGCCCATGCAACAACATGAATCTGGCGATCACGATAAGCAACCATATCGCCATTTGGGCAAAGGGCCTTTCTCAAAGTAACATTATGATCAAGAGCGGTTCTGCCTTGTTCGAAAATAACTTTTCTTAAGCCCTCGGCCTCGGTGACAACTCCGACATCGGGTTTATGTTCCCCTGAAAGAACTTTAAGAAGAACACTTTTCCCACTACCATTTGGTCCGAGTAAACCAAGTTTAGTACCGGGACTTAATTGAATATCAATGCCTGAAAACAAATCTCGCCCAGGAAAAGATTTGGCAATACCAATAGCATTCATAAGCTTACGGGTCTGCCTACCTGTTCCAACAAAATCCAAACCGGCTGACCCAGAATCCGCAGTTCGATATTGAAGTTCTTTAAGTTCACCCCTTCGTTTAGCTGCTTCATCAATACGTGAAGTAGCCTTACAGGTACGAGCGGCAGCCTTCCGCCCCAACCACTCGGTTTCTCTTCGAACTTGGTTCGCTACAGATTCCTGCATACGAGCCTGACCATCTAGAAAGATTTCTCGGTGTTCAAGAAACTGATCATAATTGCCAGGAGCACGATAAAAACCACCTGGATACACCCTGTTAATTTCAAGGATCTCATCCGCAACACCGCGCAAAAAAGCTCTATCATGGGTGGCAACCAAATACCCAAAGGGTGATGCACGGAGAAGTTTTTGCAACCAAACTATCCCAGGAATATCAAGATGGTTGGTTGGTTCATCAAGTAAAAGAAGATCAGGATCAAGGGCCATTTCCCTGGCAATACCAAGCCTTTTTCTCCAACCGCCAGAAAGCAAATGAGCAGGCTTATCAAAATCATCAAACCCGGTTCGAGTCAAGACTTTACTAATGCGGGTTTCTTTTTCATGGTCTTCTAGAGATTCGCTATCCAATCGGGCCCGAATAATATCTTGAACGGAAAGCCCTTGAGGAAAAACATCATCCTGGGCTACAAACCCCATTTTTGTAGCTCTGCGTAATGACCGAGTTCCTGAGTCCAATTCTTCTTTACCTGCAAGAATTTTCAATAGCGTGGATTTACCAGCACCATTAGGGCCTATCAAGCCAACCCGTTCATTCGCAGAAAGGTCAAATGTTAATTCGGTAAACAAAGGACGCACGCCATAGGCTTTTGTAAGCCCCTGCACACTAAGCAACACAGCCATGAAAACCTCATATCAAATTAAAACAGAGCGATAAAATAAACAAGAAAAACTAAAACTAATCTTTGTTTTCAAGAGAATAAACATGCGTTTTAGTTCGAACAATAATATTTTTTCCAACTGCAGCAGGAGATGCCATACAACCATCTGCCAATTTATTTGTTGCAACTAATTTCCAATCTTTTCCTGCTTGAACAACATAGCCACCGCCTTGCTCATTAAACAAATAAATGCGACCATCAGCAAAAAGTGGGGATGTCCAAAAAGCGCCAGCCAATCTTTCGGTCCTAACTACCTCGCCTGTTTCTGAATCTAGTTCAGAAAAAATACCGTCTTTGCTTACCATAAACACCTGATTTCCCACCACTAATGGTGTTGAATACTGTGGCACATTCTTAATAGTTTTCCAACTGACATGTGTAGTACTTACATCCCCTTTGCCATCTGGTCGAACCGCAAACAATTTCCACCCACCATCCCCAGTCGTTACAAGAACCTTTCCATTAACCATAATGGGTTTACAAGATGCATTCATACCGCCATGATGAACTTTCCAAAGTTCTTCACCAGTGGCAGGGTCGTAAGAGACAGTTCCAACGGCTGCAGCGCTAACCAATTGGTTTTTGCCATCAATCTTAAATACAGAGGGAGTTGAGAATGCTTTTTTATTATCGCCATTTTCAGTGCCATAAGTAATGGAACGATCCTTCTTCCAAACGGTTTTCCCCGTAGATTTATCCAATGCAATCAAGTATTGAACATCAAAGCCATCAAAGGTAAGAATAAGAAGGTTTTCAAAAATGATTGGGGAAGAAGCTGGACCACGATGATGGTTGCAAGGTATATCTTGCCTTGCCCAGATTGTTTTTCCAGTTTTAGTATCAAGGCAAACTGTACCCGCACTGCCAAAATGATGGTATATGCGACCTTCTTCAATTACTGGAGTTGGCGTAGCATAACTATTTGCAGGAAGAGTAAACATCGGCTTTTCAATCGTAAACAAAGGAATATCAAAAATCACTTTGCCTGTATTGATATCCAAGGCAATGGCACTTAGCTTGTCACCTTTTTCGGTAGCGTTACTTAACCAAACCTGATTACCCCACACAACAGGCGATGCCCACGCCTTACCAGAAACAGGAGTTTTCCAACGAACATTTTTTTGCTCATCCCATTGAATGGGCAAACTGGAGGCATCGGAATGCCCGTCACCATGAGGGCCACGATAACTAGGCCAATTCGCATCCTTAGCAGGAAAAAAAGCAAGAAGTAGAAAAAGTATCTTTTCCATTTAAACCTCGAATTCAATTGTTTATATCAACCAAAGCAAATCCCAACTCACGAATCATATACATATTTAAATTTTACGGTAATACAAAAGTAAATGTAAGTGTATAAGACTGAAAAGATAAAAAAGATAAACCTCAAATTATTTACTTTAACAAAAACCACATGTCTATTAATAAATAATGACATTATTGGGCTTGTACTGGGAATTTTACTTAGCATAAGTAGACCAACATTATTAAACCGAAACCTCAAAAAACATGTTCAACCTGCAATAGGCCATTTTCTTGGCGGAAGAAGTGGGAAAAGGTTTGGAGCGATGTTAAATACTGTTCTGAACGCTGCAGAAGAAATCGGAAATCATCTTAATGAAAAAATCTACCCAAATTAGATCACTGTACTTGGTTCTTGGGGATCAACTTACAATCAATTCATCTTTCTTTAAAGATTACGATTCAACCAAAGATGTCATATGGATGGCTGAAGTAAAAGAGGAAGCAACCCATGTCTGGACCCATAAAGCCAGAATTGTAATGTTTCTTAGCGCCATGCGACATTTCAAAGCAGAACTTGAAAGCAACGGGATGCGTTTTTCATACACGGATATGACATCAAAAAGCACTTCAAATTCGTTAGATTTAGAATTGTCTAAGTTTTTAAAATCAACGAAATGCTTATCAGTTAAAGTGAGAAAACCGGGAGAACACCGAGTCGAGATGCTTTTAACAAAAGCAGTAAGCGAAAATGGTTTAACCTTAGAAATAATTGAGGACGATCATTTTCTAAGTACAATTGACGAATTTGCGCTTTATGCAAAAGATCGCAAGCAACTTCGTATGGAATATTTCTATCGAGAAATGCGTAAGAAACACAAAATCCTTTGTAAGAATGATAAACCGGAAGGAGGAGAATGGAATTATGATTCTGAAAACCGCAAAAGTTTTTCAAAAGAAGGCCCAGATTTGCTTCCATCACCGATTTCTTTTCTTCCGGATAAAATCACAAAACAAGTCATCAAATTAGTTAACGAAATCTACCCCGATCATCCTGGGGATCTGGATCATTTTGATTGGCCCGTAACTGCCTCGCAAGCTGAAGAAACACTTAAAGATTTTCTCGATAATCGATTGAACCAGTTCGGGGATTACCAAGATGCAATGTGGACAAATCAACCTTGGTTATATCATTCCCGCTTAGCTGCTGCGATGAATCTACACCTCATCCACCCTCTAAAAGTTATCACCCAAGCAGAAGACTATTTTAAATCAGGCAAAGCTCCCCTGGCATCTGTAGAAGGTTTCATCAGACAAATTCTTGGCTGGCGAGAATATGTCCGCGGAATTTACTGGCTTTACATGCCACAATACCTCGAGCGCAACACTCTTAATGCCAATCACGATCTTCCCGCTTTCTTTTGGACAGCAAACACTGATTTAAATTGCCTAAACCAAGCTATTGGACAAACCCTGAAGCATGGTTATGCCCACCATATCCAACGGCTTATGATTACTGGGTTATTTTGCTTATTATATGGTGTAAAACCAACGCAAGTTCATGAATGGTACCTCGCCGTCTATGTAGATGCAGTGGAGTGGGTGGAACTCCCGAATTCACTTGGCATGTCCCAATACGCAGATGGAGGCGTGATGGCTTCCAAGCCTTATATCGCATCAGGAAAATACATCGATCGAATGGGTAATTATTGCAAAAAATGCAAATACGACCCATCAAAGTCCGTGGGAGAAACTGCGTGCCCATTTACCACGATGTATTGGGATTTTCTTATGCGTCACAAAAAACTTCTTTCTTCAAACCCAAGAATGGGAATGCAAGTAAGGAATCTCAACCGCCTGAGTGATGAAGAAAAAGAAGATATTCAATCACAAGCCAATGCATTTAGATTGTCATTGAAAATGATTTAAAGAATTTCAAATAATCTAACTAGCCTCAATCATTTACCAAACTTATCCAAGGCCCAATTTTTAAATGCACCTTGAGCTTTGGCGCCTTCGCCGGGAAAACCACCATGCTGAACCATCCACACTAACACAAGACCTTTACCCGAACGAATTTCCATATTGGTTGCTTGGGCACCGCCATGACCATAACTATCTGGACTTACCGAAAAACCTAAACCATAACTTTCTTTTATAGCGGGTGGTGTTTGCCTTTTAGAAAGCTCACGAATTGCGTTTTCACTCAAGTAACGCTTTCCGTCAAGCTCACCATTATTCAACAACATCCTGCAAAACAGGGAGGTATCAATTGCAGTGGAAAACAATCCACCAGCAGGCATAGGAAAACGATGGACCCGATCACTTAAAGGATGAATAAGTTGACTGATGGGAAATTCAGCAAGATTCGTCTTTGAAGCATCAGGGCGATAAGATTTTGCAACTCGCAATGATTGTGCTTCATTCGGCCAGAAAGTAGTGTCTTTCATTCCGAGGGGATCAAATAGT
>Ga0208226_1000367_pt1 | contig 12366 bp, 15 predicted proteins | sample LakMenE18May11ns_FD_150713 | JGI IMG/M metagenome (GOLD analysis project Ga0208226, IMG submission 150713) | Freshwater microbial communities from Lake Mendota, WI - 18MAY2011 deep hole epilimnion ns (SPAdes) | ecosystem: Environmental > Aquatic > Freshwater > Lake > Epilimnion/Euphotic zone ... | reverse complement strand
ACTAATTCAGCAACCGACCCATGCCACCCATGTAGTGTTGAATTTTTTACATTAAATAATTTATCAATATAATTTAGCGGTTTTTCAATCCCACGATAAACTGTATAATTGGTAATAGGGTTATTACTTTCATTATAATCCGGTGGAGGATAGCGTAAACAACCTCCACTATACTTTATTGCAAGTATAGGAAATTTGTCTAAAATATACTCAGCAAATTCCCATAAAATACCTATAATTTGAATACTATAAAAATAAGAAGGAAATAATATTCCAAGTATTATAAATAGAAATAAATGATTTGGCTGAACTCCGTAGAATTCTTTTCTAATGCACGTCGTGTTGCTTGAACATGGACAACTTTGCCCATAATAATACGCCCATACTAAGAATAAAACACAAAATAATAGTATGCCATTTTTATCATTATAAAATTTCATATATTATATTATATTATATTATATTATACTATAATATAGTATATGGGTTATATAAAAACCTTTATAATTAATAAACATTTTAAAAAAATATTTAAGTTGTTCTTAATAATAACGTTATTAATAATTTTAACTACACTAATGTACTCATTATTTAATAAAAATAATTCGTTTATAGAAAATTTGGATGGCATAGATAAGAGTAAAACCAGAATAGAATGCTCCCTTGTTACATCACAAATTAATAAACACAGAGATCACCAATTTGTAGTAAAAAATGGCGACTGGGACACACTAGTTAATAAGTATAGCGGAAATCCAAGAATAAGCATGCGAACTGTAAATATAGATAATATATCCACTATTGTTGATACTAAACAATTTGTATTTGTACACAGTAATTTTCCTATGGTTATAATGTCAATTTTTCTTACTGATAAAAGAATTACTAATAAACAAATCGATAATTTTAGACTTACTTTAGTAAGATTAACACACTCTCAACTATCTTATGATAATGTAGACAAAACCATTGAACTACTTATTAAGTATTTTTTGTAATATATTACATGAATTATTACATGAATTATTACATGAATTATTACATGATTTATAATATTAGATAATTTATAATATTATAATAAACAAGTAATTAATAACTTTATTTAGTAGTTTTTACAAATAATATAATCTTATTTTTTTATAATAATATAATATGTTTCAATTAAGCCCTGCTCTAATAGATTCTGAAAATAGTAATTTAATAGACACAAAATTAAATAAGAAACCATCTTCGATGGCAAATAAAACTTTAAAAAAGAAAAATGTGGCATTTGACGATACAAGCAACAGCAACAGCAACGGTAATAGCAATAACGACAATAACGATAGTATAAAAAATAAAATAACAAGTTTAGGAAATCTCATGTCAAAAATCCACACTAATAGTCAAGAAGAAGATACTTATAGTAGCACAAATTATCAAGCCAATGTAATAGATGAAAGCATTAGCAATTCTTTAACAAACAGCCTAAATAGTGAACTAGCTAAAATACAAAAAATGAGAGAAACAGGAAATAATTTACCCCAAAATAAATTTTTGGATAATTTAAATAATCCAACTAATCCAATTAATTCTGACAATTTAACTAATCCAATTTATCCCAACAATTCTCTCGGCCTAGATAATTCAAATAGAGATAACAACGTATTAGGAAATTATAATTCTTCGAAAAGTAGCTTATCAAATTACAATGAAAGTTATAATGCCACGTCGCATAACAATGAAAGCGCAGCAAATTTTGACAATAACAAATTATTAACAAAACTAAATTACATAATACATTTATTAGAAGAACAACACAATGAGAAAACTAACCATATTACTGAGGAGCTAATTTTATATTTATTTTTAGGACTGTTTATACTATTTGTTTTAGATTCCTTCGCCCGTGCAAGCAAATATCAGAGATAATCCATTAAGAAGCCTTTTTAAGAATAAATAAAAACTCATGTGGATGGTCAATATTATCAAATGTTTTCTTATCTTTTATAATAAATCCCTTTCCTTTAGCAATATTTAGTATTTCGTCAATTGTTGGCATATATAAATTAATAGTATTTTTGCGAATACTATTTGTTTCAATGTTTTCGAACGTTTCTTCATAATACGAATATGGAGTATTATAATTATTAATTTGTGATAATGCTACTTCATGTGTATCATTACTCTCCTGACTATCAGTTTCATCATTCTTCTTATATGTACATAAATATTCTAAATTAGCATTAAATTTAATGAAATTTCTTGTAATATTATTATTATGCTTTTCGGGGTTATATAAAATATTTTTATCATGTTTATAAATCACAAAAGGCTTGAATTTATCCCTGTCTACAAGATGTAGTATTAATAGTCCGTCCGATGTTAATAATAATGAACAATTATCAAAAAAGGTTTCCTTATCCTTAATATAATAAATGGTTTTATTTAAACATATTATATGCGTAAATGTACTATAATCAAATAAATTATTTTTCAAAATATCTCCTACAAAAAACCTACAATCATTATATTTAGATTTGGCTTTTTCTATCATTATTTTGGATTTATCAACACCAGTAACATCATATTTCATTTTATTTAATAAATAAGTATGGTAACCCGTTCCACATCCTATATCTAAAAACTTTACAAATTTCTTGTTTTTAGCATAATTTATAATCACTTTCAATTGGGCAACATCTCTGTCTTTGTTTTCATGAATGTCATCATAATATTTAGAATAAAATGCGTCATACACTTCATTATCTATTTTGCTTTCAAATCTTTTTCCTGATGTCATATCCTCATAGTTCTCGTATATTAATGGTCTGGGATTTACTAAATACGTAAAAACAATTATTAGCACTATTATAAATATTTTATGTAATAACGGTAAGTCAACAAAACTTTTATAGGCTTTAAAAATATTAGATTTCATTATGGAATACATTATTATTAAATAATAATATATATTATTATTATTTATTAATATAAAAATTTTATGTATATATAAAAATATTTTAATGTGTTTCATAAGTATTAAATAATATTAATAATTATGGAACCATCTTACATAAATGATGGCCGCCCATCATTTAGGAATATAACTTTTTCAAAGTTTCAAAAATCTAAAGCTCGTATTGAGCTAATTAAAAATTTATATGATGAAAAAATAGAAAATGCATGTTATTGGAGCGCTGAATTTATATGTGCCGGCCACTTTTTAGACCTATGGGATATTATTTTATACTATTCATATAAATATATACATAATGGTAATCCAAAATTATCATTATATTTAAATATGCGCTATAACCATTTTGCAGCCATTTTAAATAATGGATACAATGATAATATTATCAAAATGAGAAACAATGATAAAATACGCAGATTATTTTGCGAACTTATATGTGTATTGTGTTATTCAAATAAGAAGAATGTTATATGTGATGTAAAATTAGATAAAAATAATTCATTTGAATTATCTACAATGAGCGAGAAATTCAAAGCCCCAAATATAACTTATGTAGATGCTATATTAAAGCAAGATGATCCAAAAGAACTAATAATACCTATAAATGAACTGGTCTATAATTTAATAAGTAAAAATATTATTCAGGTTTGTTATTGGTATGAATGGCTAATAGAATATGAAAATATATGTATTAAAAAAAAACGAAAATGTAGTTGCGAAAATAGAATGTATGCGCCACAAGGACACACACATGACCCAATATGGATTATATGGGACATATTATTTTATTACAGCGATCCATCAATTACAGACAAAAAATACAATATTAACATTAACAATAACAATAATAACAATAATAACAATAACAACAATAACAATAACAATAACAACCAACTAAAACATAAAATAATAAAAAACCTTTTCGAACTATTTATAATAAAATATAATAATAACGTTAAGAAAAAACGAAAATATATAATATATTTTGCGTTTAATTTATTAATCGAAGAAATGAATTATTCAATAAACATAATTGAAAACCAAGAAATTGTTCAAGTTATTGTTTCAAAAATAAACTCCGTTTATAAAGATATTAAAAAAAACGAAGAAACACCCAATACCGATTACTTATTTAATAATCTAAATAAAAGCAATTTAGAAAAATCTATTGAAAAATTAGACATGTTTAATGAGTTATGTTAATTAATCTTTATTAATCTTTATAGTTATAAACATGCAAAAAATAAGCCCGCGACCCAACATCTAATGGTTTCACAGGAACAATATGTTTTGACTTACTAATAAACTGCAAAATCTTCCTCCTGCTAATTTTTAGATGTCCACGAATTGTTCTTAAGGAGAGATTTTTACCAGCATTTTCTTTTAAATAATCTTCGACAATGTTTGAAGTAGTCATCAAATTACTAGTTAGCAAATTACTAGTCATCAAACTATTTATAGATTATGTATTTTATTTAGTAATCTTTAAATAATTTTTGTATATTATATTAATCGCTAATTTTATATTTAGTAACCTTTTTTATTTTATATATATATATATAATGAATAGGTTGGATGATACTTTTCAAAGCGAACTACTGGAATCGCTTATAGTATTACAAAATACTTATAAAGATTATGAAAAGGATGGAAGAGTTGTCGGTCTAGACGTATCAGAATTAGAAAAAGCATTTGTAGACGCATACACTGAATGTACGACAATAATGGATAAAATAAGGGGAATTTATAATAGTATTACTTATAATGATTGCATGAATGCAATAGAGAATATAACTGAAAGAAACCAAAACCCAGAAAATGTTATTAAAGAATTTAATGATATTATTAATAGAGGGACTATTACTGCTCGCGGTAAAAGAAAAAGAATTAAAAGAAAAACACATAAAAATAGTAAAAGAATTAAAAGAAATAGTAAAAGAATTAAAAGAAAATCACATAGACGTAGTTATAGAATTAAAAAAATGTAAAAACAAATTATGCAAATCGCTAATTTTATATTTAGTAACCTTTTTTATTTTATATACATATATATATATATATATAATGAATAGGTTGGATGATACTTTTCAAAGCGAACTACTGGAAACGCTTACAATAATGCACATGAGAGCCGGGCTGTTATATCAAGCCACGACTGCAGGAGAAGATACAACAGTAGCAAAAAAAGAACTTCAAGCTACAAAGGAAGAAGCTTTGAATATGATGAAGGAAATAAAGGAAAAATATAATTATATTCCTAAAGATGTATTGGTTAATGCAATAGTGAATTTAGTTGCCGGAAACCTGGAACCACAAGATGTTATTGATCTTATTAATGCTAAGATTGATGGGACTATTAGTGCTCGCGGTAAAAGAAAAAGAATTAAAAGAAATAGTAAAAGAATTAAAAGAAATAGTAAAAGAATTAAAAGAAAATCACATAGACGTAGTTATAGAAATAAAAAAATGTAAAAACAAATTATTTATATATATTTTATATATATTATTTATATATTATAAATGATATATGAAGATGAAGTACCTCCTTATGATCCAACAGAGGAAAAAGTGGATAAAAACGCACATATATTGACTAGATTTAAACCAGAAGATTTAGAGTTAGCAACTAGAGTAAACCAAGAAGACTATTTAAAAGGTCTTCTAATAGAAACATTATATGATTTATACGATGCACATAATAAAGCAGGTGCTGTGTGGTTCAATTCAGGAGATGATGCTATACTTAAGACAAAAGAGGACTTATTCAATGCAAGAAACAGGCTAACATAAGTTTTTATATTTATATATAAACTATTAAATGTAGATACTAATATTTCTTTAATTATTGCAATAATAAACAATATATTAATTAGTATTATCAATAGTGATGCAGATTATGTTCAAGACGTTATGGCTGATATTGCTAATAATTATATTACCCGAGACATGATATTGCGCTATAATATGCAGAATTCGTATGGAAAAAAAAATAGAAGAAAACATAAAACAAATAGAAAAAACGGAAAAACACATAACAAAAGAATTAAAAGAAAATCGCATAGACGCAGTAATAAACGCAGTAATAGACGCAATTAACTTCTATAATAAAACATGATTTTGTATCCTTTTGTAAAATTATAACGTTCAGGCTCATATTCTGGGTCTTCTTTGAATGTCCAATCCTTATCTTGATTTATCATTTTTTTCCATTCAAAACGTGATAATTTTGATAAACTGCTTCCATCAAATTTATACTCTTCTTTATTAACCGTTAATACACTAACAAAATGACTATTTGCTTTAGGGTCAAAATGATCCTTATTTGTTATAATTATTGCGTCTAACACATAATTATATGTATTATTTTGCGCATCTGTTAGCTTAATAATATTGTCAAACAATGTTCCGCTTTGGAAATCTTCTATTATAACAATGTCGGGAATAACGTTTATTGAACTTGTCACATATTTTTTTTGTATAACATCATTAATATTTATTGTTCTTGTTATAGAATGTTTAAATAATTTTAGCGTATTATATTTGAGATATTTTAAGATCGTTTCATAATATGTAAGAGGGTTTCCTGGATCTTCTACATCTGGTATATTATATATTTTGTTGCTGTTAGTTATCAATAATGTAGGACTTATAGATTTGGCAGGATTATTTATAATTTTGTATATATGATAAACAAAATAGTTTGTGTTTAATTTATCTGTGAGAGAATTTATTTTATTAAATAATATATTTGACTTTGAACTCTGATTGTATGATGCCTCAATAAATAAATTTAATATAAAAAATATTTTTGCAAATTCTTCAGGAATTAAAGTGGAGTCTACTTTTCTTCCTGTAATCATTAATTCTCTGAAAAATCTGAAAAAAACTCTGCCTTTATCGCTGAAGAAAAAGGTTACAAACATCGTATTGAACCAACAATTTGATAAAAATTGTACAGGTGGTATAAATTTAGTAACATCTAAATGTTTAGATGCCTTTAAGTTATGTAATAATATATCTTTAACTTTGTTACTATTATAAGGTAAACATACGTCGTTGTTGGTAGTGCTTATATTTAGCTCTAATAAACTATCACATAAACTTATTGATAGTTGTGGTAGCGTTCTTAATGACCGGATTTGTAATTTATTATTTATTGATGGAATATAAGACTTAAATCTTTTTGATGATTTAGGCGCATAATTGCTAATAGGTTTAGTAGATTTTACTGTTTCTGCTTGTGCTTGTGCTTGTGCTTGTGCTAGTGCTAGTGCTAGTGCTTCTTTTTCATTAAAACTATAATTTTTAGAATTATTTGATATATAATCCTTTAATGCGCTCTTTTTTAACATGCTATTTTTTAACATGCTATCTTTTAAAGTGTCATACTTTAATACACTACGTTTTAACGTAGTAGCTGATTTTCTTCTTACATGTTGCTTTGTTTTAGTTTTAACAAATGATTTGTGGATAGTAGGTTGTTTCTTATGCTTCTTTTCTGTATGCTTCTTTTTTGTAGGCTGTTTATTATGGTTTTTCTTTATAACTTGCTTATTCTTTTTTGTAGCTTGCTTCTTATGCTTCTGCATCTTTTTTATAGGTTGCTTTTTCTTCTTTGTAGGTTTATTCTTATGCTTCTGCATCTTTTTATTCTTTGTAGGTTGATTATGCTTTTTCTTTATAACTTGCTTTTTCTTCTTTGTAGGCTGCTTATGTTTTTTCTTTATAATTTGTATTTGCTTATCTTGTATTTGCTTCTTTTTTGTTTTTTTTTTAATTAGTGTTATAATTTTATCCATTACATTTTTAAATTTATGAATAATGGTTTTTTTTTTCTTCTTATTAGTCATATTATTTTATATATTATTATATTAATTAAATAATATAATATTAATAAAAATAATAAAAATAATAAAAATAATAAAAATAATAAAAATAATAAAAATAATAAAAATAATAAAAATAATAAAAATAATATTTTAATGAATAATATATTTTAATAAATAATATATATTTATTAATATATAATGGAAAAAATAAGGACTAATATATCGCAAACTGCACAAAACTTTTCACAAATGCCATTAAAAAATATGGTATATGATAAAGCATTAACATTTCAAAATAATGTAACTAGTTCTAGAATGCCATTTTTAAGGCGCTTTTTGATCTGGTTTATTATTATTGTACTATTATCGCTTTATGGCCTAAATATTTTTACATATTTAGCACAAGGCACAGATATAATAACAGCTTTAATTGCACCATTTTTATATGTAATTTCTTTAATAACGGGCGACACTCTTAAATCAACAATAGAAAACACATCACAAGGAGGACAAACATTAATAAGTGGAATATCCAATTTTTTTACTGTTATAATACAATTTTTCTCAAAGTTTTTTACCGGCTCATTAGCAGTAGCAGAAAACACATCTGTTTCGGCAATCAATCAATTACAAACAAATATAACGAAAGATAAAATAAATTCCGGAGAGCTAAGAAAAACAAATACAAACAATCAAGACAATAACAGCGAAGACAATGACGGAACATTAAACAACGATCGCACATTAAACGAACGCACTCGTGATGTTCCAAATACTATAAAAAATAATATAACAAGAAACCAGCAAACAGATCCTGTTCCATTACAAAGTAACTCAAATGAACATGGTTATTGTTATATTGGAACACAAAGCAATGTAAGAAATTGTGCTAAAGTCACATCCAAAAATAAATGTATGTCTGGAGACATATTTCCAACAATGGACTTATGTATTAACCCAACTTTAAGAAATTAAGACTTTAATAATTTAATGTTTAAATGCTCATTTTTCTTTTACGACTTTTGCGCTTTGAATATTTGCGCCCCCCGCTAAGATGCATTTTTTTTGTATGTAGTTTAGTAGGTTTGGAACTATATTTATTTAAAAATTTTAAAAAATTATTTGCTGTTCTTTCCATATTATACGAAGCAGCAAATTTATTGTTTTTAATAACAAATAAACTCGGATACCCTTCAATATTATCATGAATTAAAGGGTTTTTTATAGATGTTAATAAATCAGCATCAATTTCTAAAACATTAGCCTTAATTTTACGTTTAATAACGCTAGAAACAAATTTTTCCCATTGTGGCTGCATATTTATACAATGAGGACATGTTTTACTAAATGCTCCCACAAATGTTGTCCCACTTCTTAATAAGTTATTAATCTTATTATTATCTATGTTATCTTCTAATTTGATATACGGCATTATATATATAAATATATATTTAAATATTAATAAAATAGTATAATTAATATTAATAATTAATATTTAACGTTAATAAATAATATTTATTATACTATTATATTAATAGTATTAATACATGAAAATTAATATGAAATTTAATATTGATATTTTAAATAATAAAAAATTACATATACTATTGATTAGTGTGTTTTTTATGTTGGGATTATATTATTATGTAAATTCTTATAAATTTTATGAAAACATGGAAAATAAACCAAAATCGTCTAATCATCGATGTCCTAATATGTTGATTGAAAAAGATGGCGACTATTATTTATATAATTCAAAATTGGCGATTGTTCCAGGAGTAAATCCCATAAGATTTAATAGTTTAGAAGATTATTCTGAATTTGTAGACTGGCAAAATAGCAAAAATATAAGTTGCCCAATATTATATTTGCAATATTCAACAGACGCGCAAAATAACGAATTAATACAAGTTAAACCATCCATTTTTGAAAATCAGGGCGGCCTACCATCTATAAATCGAGACCCTTTAAATAAGGAGAGCAAAGAATTTATTGAAAACAACAAAATATTAGACGCTACACGAGATAATAGTACAAAATACAACACAAATATGTTGGCGGGTATTGACCCAAAAAACCAAGATATTGGCCTAGAAACACCTTTAGACAAAATGTTTTATCAAAGCGGAGAGGTGAGTGTTAATCCTATGGATCCAAAATGGGGAGGAAAAAAATATACCCAAGCAGCTGTAGACAATGGCGAATTTGAAGACCGCTATGTCGTTAAAAGCCCTCCATTAAAGTAATTATTATTATATTTTTATTATAATTTTATTATTATATTTTTATTATAATTATATTATTATTTTATTATATTATTAAATAATAATATAATATAATATAATATATATATATGCCAAGCAGTAGAGTTAATCCTTATGACCACGAATTTGAACGAGCAAAAGAAGAATCATTAATTCAACAAGCAAAAGAAGAATCATTAAGAGATTATAGACTTCGAAAGGATCGAAATGATATAAATACCGCATTATATAATAGCATGTTTGATCCTGGACGCTCACCAGATGTCGCAGCGATACCACCTGTCATAGCGAAACCACTCGTCACAGTGAGACCAGATGACACCGCGATACAAATGCCTAAAAGTCCGCATTCACCGCGTAAACCTGGATTTTTTTCCACCATAGGAGCAAGAATAAGTAATAGTTTAACTCAACGTAAAAATCGTGGTGACCGTTATAGGGTACATTCTGAGGTGACACCTACAAGACCAAGAACCGCTAAAGTAAGCCCAGCTCCTGATCTTGAATTCAGCGCTCTAGGAAAAGGTTTAATAATGAGGAAATCTAAAAGAAGAAGAAGAAAATCTAAAAGAAGAAGAAGAAAAACAAGAAGAACACACTAAATTTAATTGTTGTTTCAATATTTTAGGAAAATATTTATATTATATTATTATAATATAATATAAATGTTACGCAGTCAAAGAAGAAGAAGGACCAAAAGACCAAATATAATAAATTCGTTAAAACGGAAAGCGGGGCAAACAGGGCAAATTATAGATCTTACAAGATTTTTTCCTATTCCACCTCCTAGAGCTCCACAAAGTTCAAATACTCTAGATATGTTAACACTACGTAGAGCACTACCAGAAGTGTCGGCTCGGAAAAGAAGGAGCCTTTTAAATCTAGTAAATAAAAAAGAAATATATGGACTGGGACCACAAACATTTTCTGAATTGGAGTTGCAAACGCAAGCCGATGAGATGCGAAATAAAGAACGAAGAATAGAACTAGATAAAATAACAAGACAATCAGATAAAGCAATTGCGGCAAATAGGGCGCGATTAAAGAAGTTACAAGATGAAGAAAAAATATCAATAAAAGCAAAAACAATAAAAAGTTTAAAGAGTTTAAAGCATCGTTTACGTGCTTCATTAACCAGAACATCACGACATAAAAAAAGTAAGTCAGAACTACCACCAGCAGATACACCAAATGAAACTGTATCAGAAAGTGTTTCACCAGAAAGTGTTTCACCACAAAGCGTTTCACCACAAAATGTTTCACCACAAAATGTTTCACCATTACAACTTGAACTGTCTCCAAAAACTATGAAAAGACGTAGAAGAATTGAAGGTAGAAAAATACGGCGAATGGGCAAACAAAATCATTCTACAGTCGGAGGAAAAAAATCAAGAAAGCGTAGAAAATAAGTTTATAATAATATTATAATGTAATAAGATAATAATATTTACAAATTATTTATAATACTTGTTATAGATGTTGATAATGCAGTATATTTTTTACATTTAATACAATTTTCATCTGTTTCGTCATCTAATATGCCTTCAATATTAATACTATTAATTGATTTTTTATCATTTAACATTGTCATCATGCATTTTGCACATTCCATGTCACATATTTTTTTGGTGCTTGTAAGAATTTTCTTTGTTTCACTTCTTCCCTCATTGCCGCCTAGTTCTAGGGTTAAACCTCTAAGTTTATTATCTATCATTTTAAAAATGCTGTCGGTTTCATTCTTATTATAATTGCTTTCTGTTAAACCTTCTTTAAATCCTTCTTTCACATTCATATTATTATAATTTTCTTTAATAACTGCATTTGAATTTTTGTTTGTTAAAGACCTAAATGATAATTTTTGCGCACTCTTGAATTTATATTTAAAACTGAGAGAAAATATTACAACTATTAATATAGTTAAAAATAGGTATGTTATAAAAGAATATAAATTATTATTTTCCATAATTAATATATTAAAATATTTTATAATTAATATAATAATTCATTAAAAAATGTTTATAAAAAATATTTAAAAATAGTCTTAGTAATAGTATAACTACTATACTAGTAATACTATAAATAGTATGATTAACTTTAATAATGCATTATTAAAGTCAAAAGTTTATGACAACATGTATATAGTATTATTTAATAGAATGAAACATAGTAATGAAACTTATGATTTAATTACAAAAGTATCCTTAATTGATAATTCTCTCAAAAGAGATTTAGAAATTGCTAAAGAAAGAAAACTCAGAATTAAAAAAATGAAAGAAAATCAGAAAGAAAAGAGTTTTGAGATGAGCGAGAGCCATTG
>Ga0208226_1000366_pt1 | contig 12368 bp, 4 predicted proteins | sample LakMenE18May11ns_FD_150713 | JGI IMG/M metagenome (GOLD analysis project Ga0208226, IMG submission 150713) | Freshwater microbial communities from Lake Mendota, WI - 18MAY2011 deep hole epilimnion ns (SPAdes) | ecosystem: Environmental > Aquatic > Freshwater > Lake > Epilimnion/Euphotic zone ... | reverse complement strand
TGGCTGCTGCTGTGTGTGAGGGCTCCTTGGAGTCCTTCAGGGGCCTGATGGGGGACCTCGTGGATATGGAGGGGGTCATCGTAGGCCTGGCCATGTACATGGTCCTGTCGCTGGTGTGGGGGCTCGCCAGAGTAGTGTACTTCTGGAGGAAGGGCCCCACCAGGGGTCATTTCCCTCCTGATGAGCTGGTAGCTCGCCTGGTTCTGGCCATTTTAGGGGCCTGCCTTAAGCTGTGTAGAGCTGGCTGGGCTGATGCTGCACCTAGGGGGGAGGAACCTACTCCTACCGCGCGTGCTGCCTTGGCTGCTGACCTTAGGCGTAGGCTGACCGCTACTTGTAGTTCTGGAGAGGAGAGTGAGTATACCTACTATGAGGAGGTGGAGGCACCTACCACTGGGTTGGCTGGTCCTGCTTTTAACCTTCCTCTGTCTGCTATTTTGCCTCCATTGGAGAGGGTACCTGCTGCTAGCTTGGTGCAGCCTGTGTGTGCTAACCCTTCTCCTGTGCTGGTCGACCGGACTGAGGAGTGGGTGGAGGAGACTGCTGCGCGTAAGGAGGCCAGTGTTCCTTCCCTTTCCACCTCTGTTATGGTGGAGCCGGATTACGACCTGGAGGATGTCCTTATGGACACGAGTATGGAGGCTGTGTCTGGTCACACTGTTTCGGAGGATCGGAGGTCAGAGGCCTCTCAGGGCCTGGAAGAGGTGTTGGCGTCCTCCACCTTGGATAGGACTGCTGGAGATCTCAACGCTACACTCACACCGGCGGATTCTACCAATGACACGGTGAGTAAAATATATTAGTGTAGACCAGCTTATGGGACGAGGGAGAACATATATCAGTGTAAATTTAAGTTAATTAGCTAGTCAGTCATATACTTTATATGAGGAGTAATTGCTGTACCACCTATGTATTATAGCTATTTAGGTACCTTATATTTTTAACACTACCATACAACCACTGAGTGTACCTAAATTTCCTTTCCATTTTTCAGGAGTGCCCTAGAGATGTACTAATTTAACATAATTTTCCTTTCTCATTTTAGGGTGGAGCCATGATAATACCTAATGCCCTTGCTGTGACATTTTAAAATAACTTACAATTATTTGCAGGAGCGTACCGTGGTACCCAGAGCGAGGTCGCTGAGGGCCAGCACGGTGTCCCAGAGGAGCAGTGTGGCGAGCTTGAGGGGGAGGTCCAGTTCGTTGCGGGGTGTTGGCAGGAAAGGGAAAAAGGTGAGAAGAAAAAGGGTTAAGTTATAACCTTGACTCTCTCAATAGAGCTCTAGTTTCTCTCATATTCTTTTTCCGTTTAGCCTTGCTCAACTTTTTGGCATTCATACTCTGAACTACCTTATTCCTGCAACCTAGACAAATACCACAAAATGTGAGAGGTACCAATAGACCTCCTAAGCATAACGCTGCCCAGTCTATGTACTCAGTCCAATCAAATTCAAGCCACAATGTGTCCCAATAACATTTGCTATGCATTGCCAATATATCAATTGCAGTTAGTCTGCTAATTAAAGTTTTCTCCACCAGAAAGTTTGTTAAGGCTGGAAAAATCAGTTCTTCCTCATCCCCCCCGCTTACTTTAACTTCTTTATTAGAATATAGCACATAAGGGGGAACGTTGTAAACTGTTCTTCCGCCATTTGTAACAGTTAAGCCCAATTGTTGAATGAGAATGCCATTGTCAATTAACCTAATTGCAGAGGGGGGAGTGGCATATTTAAAGAGACAGTATTTCAATACTTTAGTTGTGTCCCCAGTCATCAATCCTGCCTTGCAATTTTCTTCAAGCTTAATTTTATGACAAAACGGCGCCTTACTATTTACCCATTCAATGGTGGTTGTGCAATTCAAAAGTGTCACAATTGTAGAATCAGTTTCTCTGGTGAAATACACATTTTTATCCTCCCCACGCAACTGTACACCATTGTACGTTATGGGGGTGAGGGTGACTATTTCTTTAAAGCTGGCAGGGACACCTATGTCCAATTCGACAATTAACCCTTGTTTGACGGAAGTGCTGCTGATTACTTTTATAGTTTCAAACTCAATTCCATTTCCTACCAAACAAGATAAAGATTCAAGGTGTCCCTTTAAATTCTCAGGAAATTTAAGGCCATCCAGAGTGTCTAAATTTGAGACCACTGTACTAATATGCACATACCAATCATGGCATACACTGTTAAAAAGAGATACAAAACTTTCGATTGCTACCTGATTATCTTTGTCAGCCTTAGGATCAATACCTGAGGTGAGTGCGGATAATTCAGTTTTCTTTGCCTTTAGCAATTTGTCACTTTCACTTAAAATTGATTCATCAATCAAGTTGTAAGTGTATACACAGCTAGACTGGGGTAAAGTTTCCTTGGCATTATTCATGAATGTGTAAAGATGAGTGAACAATTCTTTTGCCATTGCTAGATAAACTTCTCCAGGTTGAACTGCTGTTTTGTATTTAGTGCCCAATGCGGCATTGGAGGTGAAAATGGCTAATGCTTTATAATTTGTAAGTATGGTATTCATGCTCAAGAAGTATTCACTCATTTTGGTGGTTGTAAGACTCGTAGTTGCATTAATACTCACTCTGACTGCTTTTACACTTGTTTCCAAGAATAACTTCCCCATAGGGTGAAGAAAAGTTAACTGTTCGTCCTGATAGGATAATATAATCATGCCTAGCAAGATGAGTCCTGCACTAATAAATCGCATAGGCAACATCCTTAATAATTTTCAGAACACGTTAAATCTTGTGAAACAATCCCTTTAATTATGATTTTTATACCTTTTTAGGGACCCCGTTAGAGAGTGAGATGGGCAAGAGAGTGGGAGAGGCTCACAGTTTTGGCTTCCCACCATACATATGTACAGGTACATACACTATGTAAATTTTAACCCTATTGTACTCTACTCTCGGGCCTCAACGTCCGCTGGATCCAGAGATCTGTAACCTACATAAATTGACCTTTCCGCATCCGGAACCATCCATACTTGTAGAACTCCTGTGAGCTCTAGGAGTGCACTTTTGCATCTCCTTAAATATTCCCTGGTTTGCCTACCATCTTTGTTGAAGAGAGGTTCTCCATGCCAGTCAGGGTTAATCAAATGATACCCCTCATTATAGGGCACAGTCTGGATGAGGAGGGGACATACCGCTAATCCTACCATCCTACCTAGGTAGACACCTATGGCTGCTGTGTGCTGGTGGAGTTTCTTACCTTCATTATAATCTTCAACCTTTTCCCCAGGTTTAGGAAAGTATGGAGGTACCACGAGAATGATGGGACTTTCCCATCTCCGCTGTAGTTCTGCCAGTGCCATGACTGCACGGAAGAGCTGAGTAGGTATCTTACCTTCATTAGCTAGCGGAGTGAACTCTATGAAGACTGGCTTCATGGTTCTACCTGTGAGGAGGAGGCGGTCATCTATACCTGAAAAGTATAGCTGTGCTTCTGCATCAGACCATGGTGCAGGGTACTGTACCTCTTTTATGAGTCCCAGGTTTAGGATCTCTCGCCTTGCAGTGGTGGACAACACCTGTAAGTGTTTGGAACCAATCATCACAGCCTTGTACCTGTCAGGCTTCAGGGTCTCTTCCCTGACCAATTCTATGGCTAGAGGTCCATTTACCAACCTGCATTCACCGGGGAGTCCGTCGCTTATGTGTTTTACATAGCAATCCTGGCAGTTACCTGTATCCCACATTGGGATTTGTGCACCTAACTCCTCTTGTGAGAAATCTTTTCTCACAAGGGTCATGTTGCTTTTTACCTGTTCAGTGTACTCTTGTACTATCTGCTGGTACATGAACCCTATATTCATTGACAAGTACGCTTTTTCAGTACCTGTTATGGTCCTTTGATGTACGATTGCTCTTACAATCTCCTTGGCTGGTTCCCCCCAGATATTATTACTTACTGGTATAGGAACACGTTCCGGATAATTTGAGCTAAAGATGTGTACCTGACTCATGACATCATCTAAATCATAACACCTGTGACCGTCTCTGTTTATTGGGGGTATGTGAGATATATAACTCTTCCCCGGTGCCAATGGTTTTGGAGGTGTTGCCATTTTTGAAAACATGTCTAATTTTAAACAATATAGATCATCGTTAGACTGGCTCTTTAAATTTCTATATACCGTGTGCTTACGTACTTTTTCTCTTTTTACAGGTACTTTTTCTGTGAGGGTCAACACGTGACCATACCTACCCTGCCCCACTCAACCATACCTCAGATGCTGGTATCATGCTGGGCTGTGTGTACCATGCCTTTCGCATATGTATATATATGTACTTACAACTGGGAGTGTTTACAATTAGGCTGGTGGCTACCTTGTAAATAGTACTTTTATATTACACCGGTGAGCTTTTATGTCTTAACGTTACTGTTTCAAGGCAATCTTACATAATGTACCTCATATGGCATTTTTAATAAAAATGTTAACCTGCTAGTGGCTCAAGAATACTTTACAGTGTCTTCCAAGGCTAGTGTACAGCTGTACATATTACGGTATTATTATCATACTCTGTACATAAGTTATGTTTTTATGACAATAAACAAGAAACTTTTTATATGCTGCATTATTTATAACTGCCTTTTTGTGGTGTGGTGTGGGCTAATTTATGATGCATATGCGTCCCTCCCCTTACTGGAGTAAAAACAGAGAAAAAAAATTTTTTATGACGCACCATCTTAGAAAAATTTTACCTGGCCCCCCCCCTTACATTATTTTGGAGGGTAACTATTTTAATAGTTAAATATGTTGGCACAGAACCCCACCCTGGTTTTGCACGGTTTTAATGCAAATCCGCGTGTCCAGTTATAGAAAGTTGGTTTTAACTTGTAACCTTCAACTTCATATCCTTGACCCATGCTTGTTTGCATAATCTCAGTACAGATTTGCTCGTGGGATTCACCGATCTTTTCAACATGGCATGTTTTTATTACGTTGGGTACAAAGTCAAAGTAAATTGGGAACAATTCATATTTGTTCCTTGCATATTCTGCAATTGATACCTTTGTATCCGACGTGAGTACATTTTCCCTCCACACAGGGCAACACATGCACATTACTGAGACTCCTGATAGGATCATGTCTCCACAATAGTTTTCATGTGGATCTGTGAATTCCACGCGCACGTTGTCAAAAGGATTTATTACAACCAACTTCCTAGTATCTTCACCAATAAGTACACTGTAATTGGGCACATACATAGCGTTGTTAAACATTTTTCTCAAGGTTGGCGTTCTAGTGATAGGAGCAGTTAATTTACCTATATTAACTCTCGGTTTTACCTGTTGCAAAACCCACTTTACGACGCCTGCCAAATCTCAGGCTTACTCCTGGGTTGTCAGAATCAGAAATTGAGTCATTTTCAGAATCTGTATCGGGAATTTGTTCAGAAGGTGGTTCGTCCTCTGGTTCAAATTCATCATTCAGAGTTTCACCAATTTTATTGAACCTTTTGATTGGCAACCTTGCTTCAGAAACATTAGTATTTACGATGTCTGGTTCATCTAAATAGTTTTCATCTGGCATGAATAACTCTAATGAATCTGGTAGATCCAATTTATCATGCTCAGTCAAAGTGGCAAAATCGTCATTTATGAAATTTTCAAATTCATGTTGCAGCACTTTTAAAACAGGGACTGGCAGAGTGTTAAACATTGGATCTAGCCTCTTAAACTTTTTCAAATCATTATTGCTATATAAAGCTGTGAAACCATCAGCAATGCGTTTCACTAATGTTGTAGTAAAAGAGGGTTTTATCACCACATATGGAGAAGGTGAAAATTTTGTGCGAAGAGGCTGCTGGCTACCTTCCACTATCGTTCTGTCAACAACGAATACAATGTCATTTGGTTTGAATTCTTTATGTGTTCTATTTTTATTTACCCTTACATTCTGTTCAATTCGCAAATTTTCTATTTGCTCAATAGCCATGTTTTTCATTTCTGTAATTTCCTTAGATAATTGGTTGATCAGCACCAAATTATTTTTAACAGTGTAATGAGGCTCAGCTATTTGGTTAGACAAAAATGATTTGCCACAGGTATCTTTTCCGAAAACCATTTCTTGTGGTTTGAAACCTGTCTTAGGACTAACAGTGTTATTCATTACTTTAGAAATAACATAAGGTAAATATTCCCAATTCAAGGTCGGCCTTGTTGCTAAATATTTTTGCAAGAGGGTTTTTACTGTCCTAACCAACCTTTCTATCTGGCCTCTCCCTTCTGGGTGTAATGCTGATGAACCAATTATTTTCACACCAAATGCGGCCATGACTTCCATCCACGTATGGGATCGGAAGCCTGGGCCATTATCACTATGGATTTTCTCAACATTGAAGTTTTGCAAAACTGAATTGAGAATAGCTCTAGATATTTCCGCTGAGGTCTTTTCTTTGAGTGGCACAATTATAACAAAATCAGTTAAAATACACTGCATTATTAACAAGTGATTATATCCACCAGATTTGTTAAGATTTTCTGCTATGTCCATGGTTAATTCTTCAAAAGGCCTTGTGGGCACTGGATAAAATCCCATAGTTTGCTTTTTGGTACCTTTATTGGTCAAAAAGCAAGAGTGACATCTAGAGACAAATCTTTTTGTGACGGAACTCATATTTGGAAAGTAATAACTCTGCATATCTTTGAGCATACGGACTAGACCTTGGTGACCTATTAAATGTGTTAAAGACAATAATACACCAATTAGGGAAGGTGGAAGCATAATTCTATAATGACCTTTATTTACCATCAACAAGTTAAATATAAGCTTGTATGTGACAGGTGCTGCATTAGAATTTTCATTTTTATCAGTGTACTCAAAGTTATCTGATGCCAGGCACTTTGTGTACACTTCTGTTAACTCTTTCTTTTGTGCAGTTATAATATTAGATCTACTCAGTTTTTCTTGTAACAATTGTAGTGGTGTCCTTACGGCCTCTACATTTGCTAAACCTTTGTTTAAAGCTAACACGTGAGTTTGGCTAATCTCAGGGGGCTGATCATTTATTGTCAGGTATTCAGGGTGCGCATCTACAAATTGCGCCCACTCCAACAAACTAAAACTAATTTGTGGTAAATGTGGAAAAATGTTTGCAATTTCAATATTTTTCAAACTGAATTTACTTAAATCCCCTTGAGGTAAGCCTTCACGTGTTAGAAAATCAGCTAAATTTTCACTGCTTTTTACAAAATGTAGTTGCACTGTAGGGTAATCTGAGATCAATTTTAAGCACCACCTACGAATTTTTACAGAACTGTCTCCTACCTTTGAGGAGAAAAGGTAATATAGGACTCTACTGTCAGTCAATAAGTTTACTTTAACTCCACTTATGAATCTTTGAAATGCATATAAACTAGTTAATATAGCAAAAACTTCAAGATCTAAAATTGACCTAGATTCAAAACCTTGTGGAATTACTTTTGCTGTGTAGGCAACTATATTTATTTTACCTTTTAGAGACTCTAATTTAAACTCACAATTCTTTGTGAAATAGAAAGGTTTAAAAATGCGATGCTTTCCAACCTGATACAACCCTAAAATAATAGGAGGTCTGTCTGCTTGGCTGTGAAAATGTATTACAGGTGATGCCTTATGCATCTCTAAGGAACTGATTACGATTATAGGCCGGTACAATACTTGTGCTAAAGCATGGATAAGATACATATTTTCATCCGGACCTACCGTACCATTTTTAAATTCAGAAATGAAATGATTATAATTGTCATAATTCATGTTAAACTGAAAATCTAAGATTTGTCTGGCTAAGATACCAGACTTCAGTTTTTTAACACTCTTCTCTCTCAACTCTAAAATAGATCCTGGAGGAGAACAATTATACAAGGCTAATACAGATAATGTAGAGTAGAACACAGAATCATGAACATTGTTCTCGGTGAATCCCAGCAGTTTGTCCTTTGCATTTATTTTGGGAGGAACTGTTTTCCTCAATGAAGGTTTAGGTAACACAATAGGTAATTTTGTATACAGGGTGCAGGGGATATATTTAAGCTCTAGGTCATATATTATTTGGTGACAAGGGTCTTCCAAGTCTAGGTACTCAGGGAGAATTTTCTCATTACCTGTACCAACAATCCTTTGAGCTAATACTCCACCTAAAACTCCACTACCTGTAGCCGCATCAACCCACAGGAACTTTTCAGCTCTCTCATCTATGAGCTTACAATACAAGGGCTCTTTTACCAACGCCTGTTTTAATTCTTCAAACACTTTTTTATGTTTTTCAGTAGGGGCATAGTCTGCCTTGCTAGAAGTGAGGGGGGTCAATGCCGTCATACCTTTTACCAAATCCAATGGCATTACCTTACGGAGACTATTTAAAACTCCTAAAAATGCTCTCATTGCTTTTTTATTGGTAGGGAAGGTAAACTCAACAACTTTTTGGATCCTACGCGGATCAGCAATGACAAAATCATGACTAATATGCCAACCTAAGAAGAATATAGAACTTTTGGCGAATTCACACTTTGCAACACTTAGTTTTGCACCATGGAAGTGTAATCTTTTCACAGCTTTTTCTAGCTGTACAAAATGTTCATGTAAAGTGGCTTCATAAGTTGGTAAAAGTTCACTTGCGGTTATAATATCATCGAAATAGGCCTCCGTAGAGCCCAATTGGTCTCTACGGAGGCTTACCACGTTAGGTGCTTCAAAAACTGGATTGCCATCTGCATCTAGGACAGGCTCATTATGAATAATTTTATCTATGGCCACAGAAAAGTGTGAAGGTGAGTTGGCTGCCCCAGTGGGCAAGCTCAACCACTCATAGGACCCTGAGGGGGTCAGAAATCTGGTTAGTGGCCTAGATTCTTCATCAATTCTTAAAGCCAGATAAGCCTGTCTAAGATCCAATGCACTGTACAGGACTTTTCCTTTTAAAAACTGGAGAGTTTTGTTGATTTCTGGTATAACAGAACTAGGTGATTCCAATAAGCTATTTACTGGTGAGTAGTCAATAATCAACCTTCCTAGATTACCTGGTTTGGCCCTAGGGATAAGGTACGCACTCATACCGAACAAGTGGTGACCAGTAGGGGAAGTAGTTGCTCTTTGGATATAATTGAACTTAATTAAAAGGTCAATTATATCGTCTAAATGACGATTGTCCCCTGGGGACACATGGAAAATACGCCTACTACGCGGTAACCTTTCACCTTTACGCAACCTGAGTTGGGTGAATCCCAACGTGAGACTTAAATTTCCAGCGTCTAGACAGTGTAAAGATACCACCTCTGGGTATTTTTCAACAAAGATTTCCCTAAGGAATGGTCTAATATGGGCTGGAAAAGTGTGCAATTGAACTGCCTCTTCCGCTGATGGATATACTAATGTTGGTATATCCAACCCTTTAGGCTCAATAATTTCAAAGTCCAAATCTGCGGTACCAGTATATGTGGGGCTATTTGTAAATATAGCCTCAGATATATCGGTATCATTTACACTGACTGAGGAACCGGCCTGGGCTGAAATTGAATTAACTGTCATCAACGGGAGAGTGTGGGTGAAATTTTCAGAGCTGGGCAACAATTCACGTCCCAATGGGTGGGATGACAAAATTTTTCTCAAATTTTCTGGAATTTGTTCCTCAATAACAACAGCCTTAAACTTGTTAATTATCTCAAATTTACCACTTATCACCGCTCCCTTTATAGGTTGTGATGTTAAGTTCAAAATGCAGGCAGTTCCTACAAAGCAATTTTGAATACTATCCCAGCATAAATCTGTTCTGGAAGGGATTATTACCACATCTCCTATACTCACACCAGTTATTAGGACAAAGTCGGTTCTAAGTACAGGGGCACCTTGATCTAAACACACAATAATGGAGGCCTGTTCAAAAGGCCCAATAGAGTAAGTCCCTGTACACTCATAGATTTCTGTAGTATTTCTAAAGAATACTTTGGGGGAATATGGCTCCGGTTTCTGGAACATAACATGCGGAACATGGTTAGGGGGAACATCACCTGTATAACCTATTGTACCAAGACCTTCTTGCAAAAGGTTGTTGCCAAGTAACAATTTAGGTATTTGAGGTATATCCTCAATTACCAGCACTTGTACCAATATGCCTGGGTGCTTGCTGTGTAATTTTAATAGGCAGCTAAATTGACCCAGGACGGGTATGGAATTCCCGCTGAAAGTGGTTAATTTGGCAACAGCAGCTTTCTCAAGTAACCCTCCCTTTAATACCGTACTGTGCATGGATTGACTCATTATGGTTACATCTGAACCAGAATCAATCAAACCTACTAGTCTCCACGAGTTTATGTATACTGGAATGTACAATTTTCTATTTTCATGATTCACATTAAAAATTGATTTAGCATTTAACATAAAAGATGTGGCAGACAATGCACTGTAACCTGCAAGCTCAAACAACCTGTCAGTTACCGTTTTAGGAGGGGGACGATTCTCTGTGGCTACTGTACCATTACCATCTCCATCTAGTCATCTAGTATTAAAAAGAGGGCCTCCCACCCTAAAGGGACAAAGCATGGGTGGGTGGTTGAGACGAGGGGTCACACTAGGGGGACAGCTACCACACACTGATTGGCACGGCTGTACCTGAACCACATGACCATTTTGATCAATCATGTTTCGGCAACCTTGTGCTGCCACATGATTGTTCAACCCACACAAGCTACAATAGGTATTCTTTTTAGTACGGTTCCTATTAAAATTGCCCTTGGGTTTGGCTCCTTTATCACCGTTAGCGGGACGAGTACCATTACCTGAATTATGTTGGTTACCACCGCCATTACCAGATGCGTTATTATGGTATACCACTACAGTTTGGTCACTCTTATTACCACGGTTACCCTTATTCTTTGGGTACCGTTGGGGTACATTTTCACAGGGCTCTTCCGGTTTATACAATGGATCAACATCTACGGCATAGGTAGTGACACGATTCTGTCTGCCTGATTTACCATTTTTGTATTTTCCCTGGTTTGTACCATTTTGCTTGATAGTGGGGGTAGCACTGTGGTTGCTCCCACTACCATTACTACGGATATCTTGATCTATAGTTGTGCGCAGTGTTAACAAGGACCTGGTCAGCTCAGAAAAAGTTATGGCACGACGGGCTTTGGCAGATAAAGTATGAAATGTGTTGCTACATAAAGTACGGCTAGTGGGTGGCAAACTACGCTGCAGGCATTGAATGGCTTCATTATTAAAGTAGGCTGTGCGGGAAGGCCCACTTGGCAAACAATGGCTGGCACGAGTAGCTAATTGCAAAATTAATGCACAGTGTCTAGCTATATCAGTAGTTTTAGGGGCAGTTAAATTTAACAATTTTTGTCTGGCTTCATCAGCAGTAACTCTACGGTCGAACTGGAGCGACAAATTAAAGAAAATTGTTTTAACATCACTTCCCTCCTCAATCCAGTTTGAAACGAGATCATGGGCCCTACCACTAGTACACAACAACATCATCTTTAAAAATTCAGACTCAGTTAAACGCATGCTCTCTTGAGCTTGCCTCAATGTAGCAAAGAATTCCTGAACAGAAAGGGAATCTGGAGTCTGTCCACCTGAAAATTTAACCCTAGTTGGGAAGAGTCTCATGGCCTCAACATTAGCTTGGCTAGAAATTAATTTTGGCCTGCAGGAAAAGTAAGGAGGCACAGTCTCTTCATTAGAAATGCTAACAGCATCCAACTCACGTACCAAAATTTTATTTTCTGTATCTTTAGCTGACTCTTGCAACTGCCGTTTTATGTCGCTTTTCTCCTGTTGCATTTGCAGGAAAAACGAGGAACACAACTGTGGTGCAGAAAGGGAAGACTGACTGATCTTACATTTTTCCATAAGCATCAGATTATCATCAAGCAACTGCAATAAGGCCCGTCCAAGCGGATTTGCCTTAGTATAATTTACATGAGCTGCTACTTCCTCTTTCGTGAAGGTATACTCTGTTTCAGAGTTTTCAGAATCTGATTGAAGCAATTCTTTTGCCCTAGGTTTAGCTCTACTTTTACGGCTTAAACCTTTACCAATACCTTTGCCCTTGTCTCTTTTTGCAACACCAGCGGTTTCTTCGCTCACCCATGAACTAGTATCGCTATTGTTAGAATCCTGTTGAACCCCGCTGCCAGAGGCTATTGGTTCACCCAAAAGTTCCTCATCTGAACCCCCAAGTAAATCTAAAGTTTCCTTTTTCTCAATTTTCTCAGTTTTCTTCTGCTTTTTATTGAGTTTTTCCATAACTTTTCTCAGGATAATGGAACTCTGACTTTCTCTGCTGGTGCTTCTGCTTTTTGCAACCTTTTTAGCAGTAGACGCCATTTTTAGAAAACTAACTTGGTAAACTTGGTTTTTGGT
>Ga0208226_1000365_pt1 | contig 12381 bp, 10 predicted proteins | sample LakMenE18May11ns_FD_150713 | JGI IMG/M metagenome (GOLD analysis project Ga0208226, IMG submission 150713) | Freshwater microbial communities from Lake Mendota, WI - 18MAY2011 deep hole epilimnion ns (SPAdes) | ecosystem: Environmental > Aquatic > Freshwater > Lake > Epilimnion/Euphotic zone ... | reverse complement strand
TAGCAACAGCATTGTCCATTGTCTTGGTTCCGCGTGCGATCAGGTTCCTCACATGAAGGCTAGTCTAGCTAGCATCACACGTGTAGGGCCTAAAAACTAGATTAGCGCTAGAAGCTTATAAAGGGTATTGGGAGCATATTGTGTTTTTTTATTTTTTTCTAAAAAAAAATTGATTTCTTACTTATATTATTTATTATACTTATTATAACAAAATAAGTATTATGAGCACTTTTGAAACGTTTAAGTGGTCTTATAGGCAAACACTGGCAATGGAAAAAACAGACAAAGAACAAGAAATGGAAAAACTTGATTATGAAAAGTTAAGCGCTGAAGAGCAGCAACGTCTTGAAGCAAAGTGGGATACTGAGAAAGCTCATCGTGAAAAGCATAAACATAATGAACTACATAATGCACATGAAAAGCAGGTTGTTCCAGTATTAACTAAACTATTGCGTATTAATGAACTATTACGTGAAGCAAAGGAATTAGCGGAGAGTTATGATAAAGCTATTGATTGTGAAACATGTTACAATGATACTTTGACACCTGATAGTCGATGGTTACTAAGACATCAATGCCTAACTTTGGCAAATTCTTTATGTTGGACATTAAATGATTGTGATAATGCACGAAACATACTGAGAGACACTCCTATTGAGTTTCAGTTTTATCCTAGTGGTGATAGTTTGTAAAGTTAAGCAAAGCAAAAAGCATATTATTGTATATTCATAAAAAATTGATAATCGTTTTTTTTCTACATACTTATAGTCCGCAAACAATGTCTATGTCTATTTACTACATCAATGGACAAGAAATGAAGGCAAACGAGCATGACTTCAATCGTGAGCAAATGAAGACAAAGATTGCTGCGTTTGATTACGACTGGACCCTTGTGTCGCCGAAAGATGGCAAAACCTTTCCTTCAAATGTGGAAGACTGGGCATGGCTATATCCAAACATTCCAGACATGCTGAAGCGTCTAAACGAAGAGGGGTTCACTATTGCGATCTTCACAAACCAGTCGAAAGATTGGAAGGTCACACAAATCCAAAGTGTTGCATCAAGTTTGGAAATCCCCATTTTCATCGTAATTGCGATGCAAAAGTGCGACTACAAGCCAAACCCTATTTTGTACGATGCATTGGTCGGTAGTCACGCGTTTGACAAAGATGCGTCGTTCTTTGTGGGTGATGCGCTTGGGCGGAAAGGAGATTGGGCGGACAGCGATAAAGTGTTTGCGCAAAACATCGGGTTAAAGTGCCATAGTCCGGAGGAGTTCTTTTCATCCAAGCATGAGGATGACGTTGTGGAAATTCCGGAGCTAAACTTGTCCGATTGCAAACAGGTGATCATTATGGTTGGTTATCCAGGGTCGGGCAAAAGCAGTGTTGCTAAAAAGATTTGTGAAGATGACCGGTTTGTCCTTGTGCAGGGTGATGTGTATAAAACTTCTCCCAAGATGATTAAGGCCGCCGGTGCATGTGTAAGTGAAGGCAAGTCGGTCGTGTTTGATGCTACAAACAGCTCGTTCAAAAAGCGTTACGAATACATAGGGTTTGCGCGGAAGCATGGTTACAAGGTTGTATGTGTTCATGTGTCTACGTCTTTGGATGTGTCTTATAAGCGCAATAAAATGCGTGATCCAGAGAACCAGGTTCCAAAAATCGCGTATAGCATGTATACAAAACACTTTGAAAATCCAAGTGTGGACGAGGGTTTTGAGCTAATTGTGTTGTAAGTAGTCTCTCTGATTATAAAGCATAGGTTTATTTTTTTCTTTTTTCTTTTTTTCTTTTTTTCTTTTTTTCTTTTTTTCTTTTTTTCTTTTTTTCTTCTTTAAGTCTTTTTTCTCTTTAAGTCTTTTTTTCTCTCTTTTTTCTGTAGAAAGAGAGAAAAATTAACAACAATCCCACTAATGTTATATTAATAGTATTTAAAAAGAATACGCAAAGTTTAAGTAAATGTTTAAAATTTGGGATAATCCCGCTAACCATCTTTAATATATGTATTAAAGCAGATCTTTTTGATTACTTTAGTGTCAATAGTGTCGCATTTTTGTCCTAAACAGCGTGTTGCTTGTATAAAATAGTTTTGCTTGTTTTCATCATCCATGTAGTTAGGATTATTATCTAACCATTCTTTTAATGTGCTATAGGGTTTATGAGATAATTCTTTGATGGCTTGTTTAATATTTTGTTTTGTTTCATCTTTTTCCCATATGTTGTCATGTTTAATATATAATGTTTCTCTCTTAATATCTGTGCAATGTATTGGGCGCTCATATAAACTTAACCTTCCAATATTTTCCAAAATGGCTGTTGCTAGTCCCTCCACTAAACCCTTATTTTGAATTTGCTCAAGTTGTTCCAAACTAATTTTTATAGATTGTATAAAATCTTTTATGTTAATAGCATCTTTACATTGTTCGTTTAAAAATATTTGTATATTGAATTTATTATTTGTATTGTTATTTGTATTGTTATTTGTTATATTACTATTTGACCCCACTTTTGGAATTAATTCCTTTATTTGTGACCGCAACTCTTGATTTTCTTTAATCAGCATAGCCTTAATTTCATTATTTTCTGTCATCATTTTACAAACTAAATCTTTAAAATCATTATTATAATTATTATTATCATTATTATAATTATTATTATAATTATTATTGCTATTGTTTATAATATTATTTTCATTAACATTAACATTACTATGTTCTAAGGCTGTTTCACCAATAGCAACATCCTTTTTTAAACATGTTTTTTTATGTGCATATAAGCTCTGCCTATGTTTATAGGATTTTCCACATAAACACATGAATTGTGGTGTAGCATCTTTTGCAAGATTTGTGTCAACTTTTGTAAGTGTTTGTGTAAGTGTTTTATGTTTTCGAGTGTCCAAATGTTTCAAATAATTACATTTGTTACCCGTATTAAAGTCACATGTTTCACAACGAAAAATATTTGCAGTTTTTTGCAAGATTGTGTAAGTCATTTGTAAGTATAAAATACTTACAAAAAAAATGCCTAAATGATTTTTTTATAATATTTTTTTTAGCGTAAGGACTTTTTCAACATGTTTTTATAAAAAATGACATGATAAAGGTCTGGTCCCTCTTTTAAAATGCAAATTTCCAAATTTTTTATAAAGTGTTTGCCAACTATAAAATAGGACATTTATAAATGTCCTTTTTCAAAAAAATTATCCCTTTTATAAAAATATTTTTGACACTTTATATTTAAGGAAAAGGACTTAAAGAACTTTATTAATATACTTTTTTATATATTTGTATATTTGTATATTTGTATATTTGTATATTTGTATATTTCAATATATACTTTTATAAATGTTTAAAGCATGTGTTTGTGAAATAACAATATGTAAATTATGGTCTAATAGGTGCATTAGTGATCGCTCCATGTTATTCATGTCTTCTAAACTAACGCCACATAATAGCGACCAATACCAATTTGAATGTGGGTATTCGTCAATAATTTTGCTTGACAACATTATTAATGTTGAAATTATTCTGTGACATGAGTGATGGTTTAAATAAATACCCTTTGCTTTTAAATAGTGTAGTAAATTTACAGTATGTAAAATAATAGCATCATAATTTTGTGTATCAATAATTTCGCTTTTAAAAATGCGTTTTATGTAATCATTTATGCTTATAGTAGGTTTATGTTTGCATATTAAACTTTTAACTTTACTATTATGATGTGTTATAATAATTTTGTCATTAACAATAATGCTATTAACATAATTAATAAATTTAGCAATACTTGAATATGACATTATTAAATAGTATTAAAACTATAAGTGTTTAAATAAGTGTTTAAATAAGTGTTTAAATAATTATTTATATTGTAAGTTACATTCAATTTTTATATAAAAAATATATAGTTATATATAGATGGCAGCCTCTATATTTACAAGATCATTAAAAGATAAATTAAATAGACCTAGAGGAGAATTTACAGATTTAACTGCTGTAGGTAGTGATACACTATTAGGTTCATTACATAACGAATGTCTTAAAACGCATGGTATTAGTTCGCCACTCTATAAGTATATAGATGAGCTTGAATATATATTAAATGGCGTAGTTGATAATAAATCAGATAAAAGGAGAGAACGTCTTGATTTTTTAAAATTATGTAAACTATCTAATGAAGTTACTAAACTTTTTTCCATATATAGTAATTATTTGAATGGCGGCAATGGAACTAGCCAACATAGCGCGCATATAATTTTTACAGCAATAGGCGGTAATGTGATTACTGTTTTTGCACGATTAATTCATAATATACTACAATATCCATCTCAAGCTTTAATGACTACAAATAACATATTATTACAGGTTTTATCATCAAAATCTGGCAAAAGTGTAGATGAATTATGTGACTTAATAAAAACACATTTTGCTAGTGATAGAACACTAGTTGAAAAATTAAAAGCTAGCAAACCGAGTGATTTTGATTTTAAATTAGGACCAAACAAACCTTTTACTCCAGATAGTCGGGCTACCACTCAGCCTCTCCGTCAAGATGGAAAAGCAGAACCTGAAACCGATCGTGAACGCGAACATGAAGATGAACATAAAGTTGATGTATCAACTAAAAAACTAATCACTGAAGCTCAATTTGTATTATCAAGGATAAAATCATCACTTGATTTTAGACAAGGTATTGCACTATATAAAGATATAGATGATAGAGAAAAAGGCGTACTACAACTAGAAAAGAATATAAATGAGTTAAAACAAGAATGCACTACACTTTTGCAGTCATGTAAGAAAATTATGAAATCGAGTGCGAGCGTTCAAGGCGCAGTTATAGATTTAATAAATAGTGATTTTACGATTGATGTTATTAGAAAGTTATATTATAAACAAGTACAAGATAAGTATATTACATACATAAGTGATATAATTAGCGCAAAAGGTATGTCTTCTGATAATATAAAAAGAGCGAAAAATTGTTTGAAATTGCTTCAACGTTATTCCGCGCTAAAGTCGAGCGAAGAAATGGCTACTGCTGATAATGTTAATGTTATCAGTGGATTTTATGGTTTGGATGAAACTGAAGCGTTAATAGCTCATATACGTATTTATAGTGTGAATGCAAATAATTATATAGAAAGATGGCTAAATAAATCATTAGATCCTAGAGATGCTCCGGCATTATATTCTCCAAATTTTGAACCTACAAATACTAGTGATTATAGTGAAGTAAACAAGTGTTTTGATAGTATTAATGACATAATTAACGCGAATGGTGGTTTAATTTTAAGATTATTATCTGATTTAATGCATACTTTTTCAACAGGGTTATATAATACTAAACCAATATTAGAGGCAATAGCACAAAAGTATATTAAAGAAGGAAAGCCTTGTACATTATTTTCGGCACGAATGCAATGCGATTATAACAATGATGAATTTGATGATAATCCTAATCTTAGTGCTATTGGAGAACTTTTTAATGATAAAATGTATGGTCCAGATTTGAAGCCTATTAGTGATACTACTATTAATCCTTATCCTCCTGGAGTTTTTATTATGATAAACGTGATAAAAACTATTCCACAAGCAGGTCCAGCAGGACCGTCAGGACCGTCAGGACTACCAGCACCACCACCTCCACCACCTCCACCACCACCACCTCCTCCACCACCAGAAGAACCCAAAACTGAAGATATAGTTTTTTCAGACCTACAAGAAATACAAGAAATACAAGAACTAGAAGAAATATATAGTGCAATAAAAGATAAATATGATAGCGAATATATAGAATATAATGCTTATGGTGATTATGATAATGGTGGTTATGGGTTTGACGATAAAAGTTTTGACGATAATAGTTTTGATGATAATAGTTTTGACGATGAAACAATAATCCCTAAAGCATCAGATCATGATGAGTTGATGGCTGTTATGGCTAGTCAACCACATGAGCCTTTAGGACCAGACGAACAATCGCATCAAGGATCATCTCAAGGATCATCTCAAGGATCATCTCAAGGATCATCTCAAGGATCATCTCAAGATTTTCTAGTAGATGACATGGACGCGCACGGTATTATGTCAAGATTAAGAGAGAAAAAATATAAACAACAAATAAAAACAACTTTAAAAGCAAAGAAGTCTAGAAAGGCGAAAATGTCTAGAAAGGCGAAAATGTCTAGAAAGGCGAAGCCTAGAAAGGCGAAGATGTCTAAAAAGGCGAAGCCTAGAAATGCAAAGATGTCTAGAAAGGCGAAGCCCAGAAACGCAAAAATGTCTAGAAAGGCGAAAATGTATAAAAAGCAAAATATGGAAAAACTAAATCTATAAAAACATTTTAAATATAATGTTATATTATATATAAAATATGGTAACAACTATATATAGTTTTTCCATAAAAAATAGTGGTACTGATCCTGATCCTGATCCTGATCCTGATACTGATCCTATTGATATACCTACTATTAGTAATAATATTAATGATCCTATTGATTTACCTAAAATTCCCGCAGATGTTAGTGAAACAGAACTTCAAAAGAGATTTATATTTGATATTATGAAGGATGGAAATGCAAGTGTTATACATATAACAGATAATAATGTTTATAGGACCTTTTCGACTAAAGCATATGAGCATGATCATGTAGAAGCAAATTACATGGGCAATCTTAAAAAAATCGAACAAAATATGGAAGCCTATATAGGAAAGGGCATAGATTTTCCAGGACTTATAAAAAAATCTACAGATCAATCAAATAAAGGAACAAAAATAATGAAGACAAAAGAAATTTTTTTTGAAAGTGGAGCAAACGAGCAGTCGGTATGTATTATAGATGATGAACCAGGAATATATAAGGCAGAGAGAATTTGCACTCCTGCTGCAACATTAGACTCTGCTTCAAAAGGGACGTGTGTAAGATACTTTCCAACTAAATACCCGTTAGTGCCAGTTACACAACCACCAGCACCAGCACCACAAATTAGAACGGTAGTATTTGATAAATTATTTTGTAAGAGATTTGGATTTCCAAAAGGGTTTACATGGAGTGCATCTAATATTGATGATAAAGAAGATGAATTTATTGTAAGTTTCAATTGTGATGCTATTGGTGTTGATGCTATTTCAGATAAAGTTAAATGGAGCGGCAAGTATAATGGTAAACCATTTTTTGTACTTGGAAATAAAGAGAAAAATAAAAAAATAAATTCTATTATGAACAAAATGGATACAACAAATACACCTGCAAATGTTGAGCGTTCAAAACAAATATTTCGGCTATTATTAATGAAAGAACTAGGTGATGTTATGCAAGTATTTATGTATTATGCATATGTTATGATAAAAAGGTATGAAAATGCCGCCACCAACGCCCTAGATATTAAGAATGAGTTACACAAAGATGTACCGATAGAAGATAATGCAATGCTTACAGTTGATAGTGTCGTATATTTATTGTGTAGAATATTAAGCCTACCTTGTGTGTATACTGGCGCAAGAGCAGGTGTTGTATCAGGACAAGCTTTTTATAAGCTTTATACTCCTATTGCCATGACAAATGCTGCAGTTTATCTTCATATAAAACAATCATTGAAAAATATGTATACTAATATACAAACTAGTAATAACACTAATATAACGCATTTGACTGCTATAAGAGTTGGTTTAACAGAACCAGATCGAAGTATTACCGGAACTTTAAAATGGTATTTTTTTTTTATTAAAAAAAGCGATACTACTGCGTCTGCGACTAAACAACAATGGATTGAGGAAACAATGAGTGCGTTTGCAAATTATAAAGGTAATATTGAACAGTATAATGTTAGCGATACAATAATTGAGCAAATTATTGCTAATGTAAATACTTTAATAAAAGCAATAGAGGCAAGCAACATTGCTCTAAGTAAAGAAAAAGATAAATTAGAGCAAGAATATGAAGCTGGTAATTTATCGGTGTCCCAGGCATCTTCTTCGTCTTCTTCGTCTTCTGTTGGCGATCCACCGTGGCAGAACTGGGAGACTACTGAAGCTAGTAATCAAGGAGATAAGATAAAAATTCAACGAGAATTTATAAATAACAAACTTGCAACCATAGGTAACCTAAATGAATACAGATCGGAAGAACATGTAACAGCACTTAAAAAAAATTCATTTATAGTAAATTGTGCTAAAACTATTTTATGTAAAGGATTAAAACCCTATTCAGTGCGACCAAAAAAAATACCAATTTCTGCAGATAGTATCATAGATATAAACACAGAGGTTAATAACAAATTAGATGACGTTGTTAAAGCAATCAGAGAGAAATTTGGGGTCCCGACATCGGGCCTCAATATAAATGCGGGTATGCCTAAATCTGGACCGAAATCTGGACAGAAATCTCCGAAAATAGATGAAAGAAGTTCTCCTCGCAATCCTCGCAATCCTCGCGGTTTTAATCCTGATGATGCAGGTACATCTGATGCTCCTCCTCTTACTCCTCCTCCTCCTACTCCTACTCCTCCTCCTCCTACTCCTCATGATGTAGCTACTCCTACTACTGTACATGATGCAGCTGTAACTACTCCTTCTAATGTTGCTACTGTTGCTACTCCTCCAACTGATGCTTCTTCTCCATCCAATGCTTCTTCTCAATCTGATGCTTCTCCATCTGATCCTTCTTCTCAACCTGAAAAAATGGTGGTTGTTGATGAAGTTGATGAAACACAGCCAGGTGAAAGCCAACCGCCAGGTAATAGCCAAGATCGAGAAGACGAGGAGCTTTTACCTGATGTAACTGATGCGGATCCATCTCATGCTCCTGCTGCTCCTGCTGCTGCTCCTGCTGCTGCTCCTGCTGCTGCTCCTGCTGCTGCTGCTTCTCCTCCTGTTCCACCAGTTACGCCTTCTGCTAATCTAGTTTCTGTTGATCAATCCATGGAGGGGGTTACATCTAATAGTTCTAATGATTTTCTAGATTTATACAACATAGATAAAAATATATATTTTTTATCTAAATTCTTATATGATATGATAGATATTAGTGATGTTATTAATTTTGATCCCACGGATATTATGTCTACTGATAACAGTGATATAGAAGAAGCAATACATAATATATTATTAAGAAAATATTATTACTCTACCAACAAGGATGATTATAACAAGTTATTTAAAATTTTAACAAGGTTAGGAGAAGTACCGATTACTACAATTATGCAAGTTCCTGAATTAAAAAATGCTTGTACTAAGTATATAGAAGCTACCACAGCAAAGTTCACAAATATTGATGCTGCAGATGTCTTATATATAAACATAAATGATGACATGCATGAATGGCCTCAATCGGTTTCAGCACCACCACCACCACCACCACCAGCATCAGCATCAGCATCAGCATCAGCATCATTAGTAGTATCACCAGGAAAAGCAGAAGCAGTAACTAGAAAAAAGAATAAGCAACGTAAAAAGAATAAACAAAGTAGGAAGAAGGGTAACGTTAAAAATAAACGAAGCAGAAAGATTACACAACATAAGAAGATAAAATATAGCAAAAGGAAAAAACATGATAATAGTAAACAAAGCAAAAGGAAAAAACATAAAGATAAAAGAGGCATAAAATAGTAAAATTGAATTATATTTTATTATATTTGAGAGAAATATAATAAATATAATAAATATAATAAATGCATACATACAAATGAATTTTTTTACAAAATATTTTAGCAGAACCACTCCTGGAAGTGAAGTTATAAGAGAAGACAGATTTAATGTTGAAATTATAGAAAATAGTACACTAGACGATTTTAATGAGAGAACGAAAACAGCAAATCTAGATGTAGATGTAGATGAAACAAATCCAGCTAAAAATGAAATATTGGATAAAGTTCTAAATATACATACTTTTTATGCTATGATGAGAAAAACTTGTACTAAAAAAAGTGAAAACTATAAACCTGTATATTTTAATTTTCAATGTGATGGTGAAAATGTAGGCGGTTGTGCTATATGGATTATGGATTTAGATGAAACACAAACACGTAAATTTGCTTATTTTTATGGTCTTCATAAATTCCCCCAATATTTAGAGGAACCAGATAAATTTAGCAGTTATAGGTTATTAAATAGTGTAATAAGTTATTGTGACACTAAGAATATAGAATTTATTTGTTTACCTCGTCCATGTTTAACTGCTACAACAAAGCTATGGTATAGTATTGGTATGACATATGATTTAGCAAATGATAAAGGAAATTATTTATCATATTTAAAAAGAGAACCAGTACAACCGAGAAATTTAAAGAACCATAGTTCAACTATAACCGCAGATTTATCAGAAGTATATGAAAAAGTAAAAGCTATTAATATGTCAATTACTAACAATATAAGTCTTCCATTTTCAGCATACGCAATATGGCAGGGTGGTATACTTTATAAAGATAATTATAAAAAAGCAATCACTATATCTTTTAAAAAGCAAAAGACAAAAGACAAAGAAGATGATAATATTTAATTTGAGAGATTTTATTATTATTATTATTATTATTATTATTATTATTATTATTATAATATTTCTCTCAAATATAATAATAATGATTAAAAAATCTCTCAAATTAAATGCTATAAAAGTTGAGAATAGTAGCAAAAGACAACCATAAGAAGAGAGGGATTAATAAGTAAGAGGATTTTTTAGAGTATTTTAAAAAGATTAAGTATAGTGTAAAAAATAGTGTGACTATGATGTTAAACAGCGAATAAAGTTTAGAATAGGCCCATAAGATAGACCAAGTGGAGAGAAGAAATGTTAAGATTGCGTAATAAAGCGAGAGATTGGGTCTTAAATACCATGAATACCCGATTAATAATAATAATAACGGCCACACAATGGCAAAAACGTAGGGCGGGGGTCTAAACCACACATTTTGTCCGCTAGTTTTAGAAATTGGGAACAACAGAGCTACACTATTAACAGCAATAAGCGGAATTACTAAATATAAGCGTTTGTCCATTTTATAATAATGTTATATTATTATAAAATATTTAGAAAGAATTAGAAAGATTTACAAAATATTATAATTAGAGAATTCTCTTTCATATTGTTTAATAAGGATACGATCTCTATAACGAAATTGAATTATAGGATTTTGAAGAATGATTTCTAATGCATGAGCTTTTACACGCTTTATAAACCATTCTATGTTATAAATGTTTTCGGCAATATTTCTAAGATAAATAGATTGAATATTATCTATGTTAATTAATAAGTTATGTGTTTTTATAATTTTCATAGTTTCTATATAATCTATAATTTTCATGTATTCAATGCATGAAATTGGTTTACATAGTTTAGATTTGCTAATTTTACTGAAAAAATAATTAATATAATCGGTTCTGACTTGTTTTATATTAGAAATTTTTTTTGTATTGTAATTTTGAAGAAATTCTGTAAAATAAAGCGGAAAAAGTTTTATGAGGGTATTTTTAGAGTAATTCTCATTATCATCAGAAAATTTATGTAATTTGCTGATAATCCACGAATTTCCGTAAAATTTATTTATCACATAAATACCGTAACATTTTATAAGGTTATTTGGTATAGAATGAAAAATTTCGCAATCTTTATCTTTACAAAATTGGAATAAATCCAATAATTCGTCTTTATTTGTTGGCAATGAAATTTTATAGCGATTGCCGTCAAATAAATATTTAGTATAATCGTCTAAATGCGTTTCATTACATTCAATCATGATTTTTAAGGCTGCATTTCTATTATTATAATAGTCATCGCTGACTTTATATTCATCGGATAACTCAAAATCAGGATCATTAATCATACATTCTATAATATATTCCATATCATGTTCAAAATAATCATAGCAATGATTTTCAATAATAGAGCATATGACTTGGTGAAATTGTGATCTCTCCATATTTATATAATTAATTATAAAATTAACTATTTAAATAATTTTCGCAATTTAAGTTTTTAAATAAGAACTTAAATTGCGAAAACAATTTAAAGATTATACTATAATATATAGTATAATATGAAACCGTTTACAATTAGCAATAGTAAAATTCTCTCTTTTTTCGAGCAACGACCTGAAATGGATGTGGAAACAACCTTATTAAAATTTATAGACATAATGGAAACTCTTCAAGAGACTATGAATAAAACATTGACAAATAGCACAGTATTAGAAATTTTAGATAATTTGAAAACTATGAATACTAAATTTGAACGAAGTCAAGAAGTTAGTCAATTTAATCTCTCAAAATATATGACCGAGTTAAAGATTACTATGAACGAAGAAATAAAAACAAGTATGTCAATAAGCATGATGGAAAAGGTGGAGCCGGTTTTACGTGCTAAGTTAAAGGAGCAACAATGTGCAAT
>Ga0208226_1000360_pt1 | contig 12532 bp, 12 predicted proteins | sample LakMenE18May11ns_FD_150713 | JGI IMG/M metagenome (GOLD analysis project Ga0208226, IMG submission 150713) | Freshwater microbial communities from Lake Mendota, WI - 18MAY2011 deep hole epilimnion ns (SPAdes) | ecosystem: Environmental > Aquatic > Freshwater > Lake > Epilimnion/Euphotic zone ... | reverse complement strand
CAGTGTTGCCCCCTTTCGGTGCTGATTTGAAACTTAATTTAGTGTTGAAATTCGACTGCGGCACTTGTCCGCGTCGGAGAATCTAATTGCTGCAATTAGATTTCGCAAACCGTTTTGCGCGCGCACAAAAATCAACTTTTTAACCCTCGCATCTTATGATTTCAATTAGGTCGCAAAAATTTTTAACGTCCGCGCACAAAAAATGTTTCTAGTTGTTTGTTAATTCAAACTAATCTTTTATTTTAGTTGACTATCAGTTTTATTAATTAACCGTTTCGTTTGTACACAAACCTATTTTGTGTGTTATAGGAATAAAACAACAAAAAATTTTATAACAGTATTTATTTTTGCGTTATTTTTTTCTCAATTTACTAATAGCAAATTCCATTCTGTTATTTTGCCGATCCAGTTCCCTTCGATGAGCCCTGATGGCCTCCACCAACTCGACGTTCGCGTCTCTCACTTCTGTCAATAGGTAGAGAATTGTTTCTTGGCTTCTACCCTGTTGCCTGGCTTGAGACAACAACGTTTTGAACCGTTCCACGTCATTTTGAGCCCGAGTTATGTTTTGTTCTAATTCTTGAAGACGATCCATAGCAACTAAAAAATAAAAATGTTTTTGTTTCAAAATTATAACTAAAATGAAATAAAATTTAAAATTGAATCTCACCGTCAATGTGTTTTCCAAAAAGAACAATGATGTTTTATTACATGGAAATAAAAATAAGTCTCACCGTTCAAGTGTTTCACCAAAAAAACAATGATCTTTTATCGCATGAAAATAAAAATGTTTTTATACATAGAAACGGGTATTTCTAGTTTTTTCTTGCATGAAAATAAATTCCAACAAGTATTTCTAGTTTTCCAAGGTAAACTGAATCCGCGCGGGCAAAAAATATTGAATGCTTTGGAGCATTTTTATTGATCTACATTGACTTCACTAACAAAATATTTCTTGCAGTACTGCAATTTATTTTAAGCGTTATTTTTCTTGGAATTTAATTGCTGCAATGCAAATTCCATTCTTTGATTTTGGAGATCCAATTCCTCGTGTAAAGCTCTCATGGCCTCAATCAACTCGACTTCGGCATCTCTCAAATCTCTCGAGAGATTGTCGATCGTTGCTTGGTTTCGACCTTGTTGTCTTGCTTGAGTCAACAAGAAATGAATTGTTTCTATTTCATTATTAGCACGAATCATGTTGTTTGTTAATTCCTGTTCGCGATCCATTGCAACTAAAAAATGAATATGTTTTTGTTTCAAAATCATAACTAAACTAAAATGAAAATGAATATTTCCAAAAGAACAGTATTATTTTATCACCTGCAAATGAAAATGTTTTTGTTCAAAAATTAAAAATGAAATAAAATAAAAACGAATCTTACCGTTAGTGGAAGTAGCAGTGTGTTTTACCAAAACGAAAATGACGTTTTACTTTTATCGCATGGAAATAAAAATGTTTACTTGAATGAAAACGGGCATGACTAGTTTTTCTTACACAAGGATGTGTTTAGACAAGTATTTCTAGTTTTCCAATGCCAACATAACGCGCGCCAAAAGTATTGAATGCTGTGGTGCTTTCATGTTTGATTGCTTGACATCTTTAAAGGTGACTGAAAACAATATTTTTCACTGCAAATGTTTTTTGTGCATCCTCAGTAATTTAAAATGGCACCTTTCAGAAGAAAATTGCCTAAGAGAAGAATTCCTTTAACGAGCGAACAACGACTTGCAATAGACATTGGACAAATTGACGAAAGTATGGAATGGATTCAGTTGGTACTTTTGGACATTTTTGCTGACGTCGAAACTCCAGCCGGGTCAGACAATGAACAACCAGAAGAAGAAAATCTGATACTTCCACAAAACCAGACTCAAGCAATGAACTCTAATGAAATCCCAATTTCAGATGAACTTTTAAATGAAATTCTTAATGTTCCTGTTTTGCCTCAGACAAAGTCCAATATTTCAACACTCTACGTCAATCCGAGCTATTTGAGAAACGCTCAAAAAAAAATGAAGAAAATGAAAAAAATTGTAAAAAGATTTCCGCGCTATAACCAAAAACGATTCAAACGAAATTTAGAAAAAGTGAAAGATTTGTACATTAACAATGGCGGGCGAAAAGGAATCCACGAGTTGGTTGCTTTATACCACACTCAAACAGAGGATTCAGATGAAATATCAGATTCCGACATCGACTTAACATCTGATTCGGAAATCGATGAGGGAAACGACGACAACGACGACGACCAAAATCACAGAGGAAATGCTTTTGCAATCAAAATTTGAAAATGTTATTTTTTTGTTGAAGAGTAAACACTTATTGACAATAAATTTGGAAAAAATGTTTAAATTGTAAATAATGTTTTGCCCTGCACTTAATTATTTTAAAAAATGAATTTCGTTAATGTGTACAATGTAATCTATGTTTATTTTGATCATTTATGAAAATGTTAATATTTAAACTTGAACGTTTGTGTTTAAAACGATGAATAAATTTCTTTCAACACTTTTTATTTTTGTAACACTTTAGTTTTAGGAAAATATTCTTTTTCATTTTAAAAAATTCTCGAATGCAAAATTTAGCATGTTATTTGTAATACCATTTCACTGTTGTTCAAATGAAACTGGACACACGTTTTATTCAGATTATTTTTTCTCTATGCTAATCGTACTTAAGAAAGTTTTAAAGTTAAATCGCTTTAGTTGTGGGACAATCGCCGAACAGAAAAGATGTATCGTTATTTGCCTTCGGAAACGTTTGACAACAAATTTGTCGTCGACATAAAAAACCATTGGTTGAGCAGCCCGGTCTTGGAGGCCCTCAACAAGGCCACAGAGGTCGTTCTGGAAAGTAGCGCAAGCAGTTTTTACAAGTTTCCCTCAACTTGTTTCGAAGAACTTAAAAAATCCCGCCAAATTCGAAAAGAACAAGGGTTTAGTCTGCGATACCTAAATGTGGATAACATTTTGGGCCGAAACTTTGAGTGCACTCTGTCTGATTACATTGAAATTGTGCACAGCTGCATGTACGACGATACATCCAATGTCCTTTACAAACTGTACAGATTTATGGATTCTTTTGAGACGCACAGAGAATACCACGAGAACAAAGAATTTTATTACAAAAAAGAAATCGGAATGAGAAAAGGAGACCAAAATTTGAGCAAGATGATTGAAAAAAACGTTGGTCAAGTTGTCGGAGAACACTCTGACGACGAGAAACAAATCTCGCTTCGAAAAATTGAGCTGAGCGACATCATCAAAAACCATTTCTACCACATTTTAATTAGCCTGACCAAACTTTCCTTTGCCTCGACCCAAAAAGATTACTCGACCTGTGTGCAAGAGTTGTTTGCTTTGACCAGCGACATCGTGAAAGTTGTCTCTCTGCAGCAAACAAAAGAGCTCAGTCCAAATTCAACTGTCAAAAAGTAAAGTATTTTAATCATAGAGGATAAAAGATCAGCTAGGTGCGCGCACTGCAATGCAACCTTAATAGGTGAGGTTTGAGTAAGTTTGCACTTTTTGACTAAACATTATCTTCGCAGTTTTTCTAACCCTCTCCTTGGTTTTTTTTGTGGGTCCCAGGACGATTCCCTATTGCACATTTCGGTACGACACAGATCGGCCTGCCTCTTTTGTCTGAAAGGTTTTTTTGGCAGGCGCAAATCTTTTCCTCTTACCTCTCAGTCATTCCAAAATATTTCATGTCGACAGATCTTTTTTAAAAAATCAAAGTAAAAATTTGATGCAAGATATGCAAGAAGAGGCCGCAACAACGCTTTTAGAGAAGCTGAAAATCGACAAAGAGGAGAAGAAACAAGAACAAACAAATGAAGAGCTGATGGCCGTCGTCGAGATGAATCAACGTGAATGCTTTTGCGGAGATTGCCAAGGTTGCAAACTTACACAGATGGAAGATCACGAATGTCTGAAAGAATTAAAGAAGCAAACATCCCAATTGGAGAACATGATTCTCGAGGAACAGGAAAAACAAAAGAAAAAAGAACTCTGGGAAGCTCTGAAGAGAGAAGGTCTTGAAGTTCTGGAAGACCTCAAGAAACAAAAAATTCAATTGGAGATCATGAAGAGAAAACAGGAGAAGAAAATGCTTCAAAGTAGAAGGATGGAAAATTTATTTTTCTACACCGAAAACCGAAATCTTTGCCGTTGCGGAGACTGCCATTTTTGTTTCAACAAGTTTGCCAGAAGAAAAGCAGAAGAAAACACGAGATGCAGAGATGCAGAAAAAAAGAAACTCAATCCAAATTACGAGGTTGCAGTCTGCCACGGTTGCGTCGGAATCCCCGAGACCTGCGACATTTGCCACGTCGAAGAGCTGGACAAAGAAGACATTTTGGATCAGCTGTTGAGACAAAAAAAAAAAAGAATTGAAGATCGAAAAAAAATAATCAGGAAAAAGAGGCTCGATCCAAATAACGCTTGTCCCAGCCCAGACTTTAACGCAGGACTCTTGGCTGTGGAAGTGTCTCAAGAGGACCTCCTGCTGATGATGATGAACACTGTCGAACCTTAAAAAATTTAAAAAGTTGCCAAGAAAACCATGTACTCAGCTCACAACTGATCTCATCTAAGGCTGTACAAAAATTTGAAATAAATTAACTTACTTTTGGCTCAATTTTAAAATTGAAGAAACAACTATGTTTCAGCTTTTTTCTACATTTAAACATTTTTCAAGTGTTACTCATAATGTCGAGTAATTTTGTAATAAAAAATAAATGTGTTCTTTTTATTTTCATGTATTCAACTGACCCATATTGCAGTGAAAAATAATTTGTTTTGTTTGTAAATAATATTAAGGGACCCATTCTTTTTTTTTCTTTTTTTGGCCAACTATTTTTTAGTCTTTAAGCAACGTTTGTAATGTTCACTTGTGTTTCAAAAAGTTAAATAAAAAAATTTCGTAAAAATTGTGTGCTCTTTATTTTGTTAAAAAATGGTTTGAGTTCCAATTCAAGATTTGAAACATTTAGAAAGAAACATTGTCGGTCAAAAGACTTTGACTCATTTCATAATTTTTTTATTTAAAACTTGAAAGAAAAAATGAGCGTGTTAGCATCCGAAACTTTAGACGTTAAAAAAAAGTTTAATAAAAAAGAATATTATTTCATGAATATACCGCCGTTGAGAGGAAACGAAACAGAAAATGAACTTAAAACTCTTAGTATCAAGTGCGCTTATTTTTGGCGTCAAGGCAAGAGTGGAAGGACCAAAAGAATCAGAATGAGAAGAGACAAAAGTTACTTTCAAGAAATGAATGACTGCTCAGTTGAGAAACAACTTCAAAGAATATCTGCGTTCGTTACATGGTACTCGATCTGCATCAGAAAAAAACTACTTAATTTTTAAAAATTAATTTCTGTCAAGAAACATTAGTCAACTGGTAAAGTAATTGAACCTGATTGAAATCATGAAAAAGAAAAAAGCGAGTAAGGACACAAAGTGCATTCCATCTGAGACAACCTGCATTCAAAATAAACTGCCATTCTGAAAAAAAGTATGAACACTAAATATCAGTTTTGATTCTAACTTTGAACAAGCAACAACAGCCATGAATTTCTACACTCCCCAGGCGAGCTGTTCTGGCGCAAACTCCTTTTTCGAAACGTCCTATTCAAACAATTATTCTCCGGTCGTTTACGCGCAGGCCGAGCAGCCAGAGCCTTCCGACCTGGCCTACGACGACTTCAAAGCGGCCGTCGTCGCTCTGGGTTTGAGAAACCGGCCGTACGACCTGGTCTGGGAAAAGAACGCCGGCCAACTTCAGTCTGCCGTTCAGCAGGCTCAGCTTCAGTCGGTCGATCACACCTGCATTGCCATTCTCTTCGACTGTCTCTCCAATCAGAGAGAAGAGATCAACTTCCTCAAGAACGTCGTCTATTCTGTGGGCAAGTCGATGCTCGACCAAAAGGCGAGCGAGGAGAGCTCGAGGAAGAAAGAAGCGAAGCGAGTTGAGAGAGCGGCGGCCGCCGCAGAAAGAAAGAAGCAGAAGGAGGAGAGACTGGTCGTTCCTCTTCCCCCTCCACCTCCGCTCAAGCTGAACGCGGGCAAGTCGCACATGCTTCCCAACGTTGACAAGCTCTTGTCTTCTTTCGCTGCTGCAAATAAAAATTGCCATCAACCAAAGTTTACTTTTAAAACTAAATTGAAGAAAAATAACTAGTCTCAATTCAACTTGCATTCAACATGGACCTTACTAAAGACGACGTCGTGACCAAAGAGGACTTGACCAAAACGGACGTGGACGTGACTAAAAATGACGTGACCAAAGAGGACGTCGTGACCAAAGAGGACTTGGTCAAACGCGAAAGAAAAGCTTTTTCGTTGGGGAAAAAGTGTTCCGACATTTTCAGAGAAATCAAGCAACTGAGAAAAAGACAGAAAATGTTTTACTCCGCCCATCTCAGAGTGACCAACAGCTTGGATCAGAGGATGTTCAACTTGGAAAGGGAGGCCGAAAGCCTCAACAACATTGACAACATCAAAGTTGGCGAAGAAGGATTTGTCGGAAAAATGGAACCTCGTCTGGAAGAAGTCCATCACAAACTGCTGGACTGCAAGATTGACTTTCTCAGCGACATGGAGGAGGAAAACAAACGCTCTTGCCCCCATTTCTGAATGAACTCTGTTCCTTTGTTTGATGAATTGAAAATAAATTTACTTTTTCCCTTAAATGTTTTTTCATTTATTTTTTTTAACTATTCGTGTTTTGGCTCCTGTCTCATAACAAATTGTCGGGCTGGTAAATAATAATTTTACTGGACTTGTAAATTACAATATTATTGAGCTGATAAGTAACAATTCTACTGGACTTGTAAATAAAAATAACAGTGTGGTTTAAAAAATGATTATTATTTTAGAGTCGTCATCAATAAACACACGCGTTTACATTTTTTATACTTTATTTATTCGAAACAATTTACACAAGTTTATTAAAAATTATTCAGAGTCAATGAATTGTCTCGTGTCGGTGCTGCTGAAAAATTGACAAAGCCCAAACATTATCGATTGTTTTCGCTTTCTCCCGAGTGCCTGAAAAAAAAAGAAAATAAAAAATGTTTTTAAACCCGTCTGTTTTACTAACCTCACCTTAGTTTGACACTATGTTTTGTTTTTTACTCAGTGCTTTTGTTACTCACGTTAACGGATAAAGTCCTCTCAGCGTTCCTTGCATCGTAATTCCATCCTTCCAAACAAGTTTGACCGTTTGGTTTCTGTCTGTAAGTCTCGAGAGCAAAAAGGTCAACGGAATTTGATCTTCGGTATAATTGAATGTGGGCAAAGTGACGGTCGGAGATTGGTTGCAAATTTCGTTCACGTGCATCACCATGTTGCCCGTTTCAGTGGGATAGAGAGCAGCCATAAACTTTTCTTGAATGCCCACCGTTTCCATTCCCGATTCGTTGCAATTAGAAACAATGATGAGACCCGTCTCGTGGGATAGTGCTCGCGCCCGATTTTCAGTTTCTTTGGGATCGGTTATAACCAAAGCTTCTCCGAGAGCATTTGCAGGTGTTATTTCAGTGTTGAATTCAAAACCAAGTCTTTCGGCAAAATCGGTAGAGAGAACAACTGTCATGTTTCCAATCTTATTGTTTTTAGGAAAAAAAAACTTGAACTTTTTTACAGGTGCCAAGTAAGAAACGCCAAAGGAAATGTTGGACGTTTTTTCAAAATCAGACAAAATATCTTTCAACTTAATTTCTATCACTTCATTTTTCACAAAATCTTTTTTCGTAATTTGCAAGACGTAGTTTTCTGAAACAAAACTTTGCTCCAAAATATCCGCAGACACTTTCAGCTTGTTATTTGTCGGAATGAGGTCAATCATATACTCATCTTTTGCTTCAATGGTCTTGTAATTTTCAAAGCGTTGGTTTTTCATTCTGTAACTGTCGTTGTTTTTCACTCTGGTTCCATACTGAGCCTCGTCAAAACCCATGCTCATCAAATGCATGTCTGTTGAAAAATTAGCCACAGAATTGGGAGCAATGTTCATTCTGAGTTTGAAATTTAGCAAAAGGTCGTCAGTCCATTGAGTAGGAATGAGATAATTATTGGCCATTCGTATGTTTCTCGCCGAGTGAGGCAAAGCATTGTAATGTTTGTTGGCATTGTAAGCTTCGCCGTAATAGACTGGTGCCATTCTTTGATAGTAAGTATCCTCATCTTCTTCTGTAATATCTTTGAATCGAGTGTCAATCCAGTCAAAAAAAAGTGGAGTGATGTAAATTCCGGAAGGCTTGAGCAATTCGAAATGAGCATTGAGCTGTTGGACTAATTCCACAGTTTTTTTAATTGTCGCAGGCATTTCATAGACATCTCCGTAGAATTTCAATTTTCTGTCAATTAAAAATAAAACTTTGAAACGAACAGGGATGCTCAACATTTCTTTCAATTCTTCTTCGGTTTCCTCGTCGAACGCTTGAGCTTGATCAGAGTAGAGATAGTTGATGAGCATGACATTGTCAAATGAGAAAATTCGATCCAAATATTTTTTCGGAATCGGAATCGTGAAAAAAGAATGGCCCGCAGGAACTTTAACTTTGAAAGGAACAAAAATGGGTTTTTTTGTTAAAGAGTTGACAACGTTTCCTTCGTTGTCCCTTTTTCTCCATTTTTTTGTTTCCAAATATTGATTGACATTGGAGTAACTCATTCTGTTTGTTGTTAAAACTGCCCTTCTGCCTGAAAGGGGCTGACGGTCTGAGCTATTTCGTCTTCGTAAAACTCTTCCTCTTTTCCGGTGGTCACACTTTTGGTCAGGTAAAGCCTCTCGATGGTGTGCGCGTTGCTCACATACAAATCCTGTTTTTCAACGATGAATGTTTCGCTGGAGAGCGACACTTCTGATCGCTTGTTGCCAATCACCTCTGAAGAAATGACAATCAATTTTGGACGAACAAATTCTCCCACTTGATATTTGAACTTTACTCCTCGAGTGGAAATACCAAACTGAGTGAAATAATAGGGAGAAGCTGCCTTTTGAATCTTTCCGATAAAATCGCTCAAGTTTGACGAGCTCACATCGGCAGGAGTGTAATAAGGGTGATCAAAATTTCCCAAAGGCAATTTTAAATATCGACCTTTAATTTGAATGGGTCTTTTGTTGAGAGCGCCGACTGCTCTCTGAATCAATCTCCACCAACGAATCTCCTTGTCTTTGACATTGCCCTTTAACCTTTTGATTGTATTCCTAATCTGTCGAATCGAATTTTCTGCAAACTTGGACTTGCTCGATGTATTTTCAAAAGGATGAAATGTAATGCTGTCGTCTTTTAAAAAAGACTGAACAGCAGTGCTAGTCACCGACCTCTCCTTGTCAAAAGCTAAACTCTTCACTTTCAAACCTTTCGTTTGAATCTTAAATTTTTCGAAAATCTCTGTGAAAGCTTTTATCATTGAATCTGCGGTTCGAGTTTTTTTTAATACTGACACATACGTGTATCGAGAGAGAATATCTTTGCAAACTAAAAAACCGCTTCTGTAATTAATCGGAGTAGGGTAATCTTCGGTGACGGAAAAAAATCCAATGTCACCGTGCAAGTGACCTAAATCGTTGACTACAATTGGCCTCGATTTTCCTCCCCTATTTTTATTTCGAGCTTGACTTGAATTCATCAAATAGCCAGGATGCAATCTCAACTTTTTTGTTATTTGAAATCTCTTTAAATTTGTAAATTTCAAAATGCGATGAGCGTAATCGATGACGTCGTTAAACTTGGGCACATCTCCTTTTTCTAATTGTTCAGTGACCCAAGTCATCAACACCTCCAACTGCTTGTCAACGTCAAGCTTTGATAATTTTTCAACTTTCATGTTAGCGTTGATATACAGACAGACAACCTGACAACCTGACAACCTCTTTCCTTCAACCCAAAAATTAAACTAAACTAAATTTAAATGACTGAAACATGTTGAATTTATGTTGATCAATTTTTATATTTACATTCAAAACACAAATTATGCAAGTTCGCAATTTTTTTTTCTCTTTTTGCAATGTTAAATTATTTTTTTTGAATGTCGTTTTTATTTGAAACAAAAATTTTGCAGGACGGTTTCCAAGTGAGCCATTTTATTTGTTCTTCTTTCCTGAGAAATCATCATCGGTATTCTATCGAGGACGGCGCAAGCGGCGTCGTAAGATTGTTGGTTGCTCACTTTTCTCAAAGCCGAATTTTTGTGAACTCCAATGTTTTTGTCGTTGGTTAAGATGCAGTAGTTGTGAGTCATGCCGCTGACAAATTTCCACTCGCTCGCCGGATACATGATGAACTCTTCCTTCAGGTGGCCCGGCTTTGTCTTTGAAAATAAACTCGATTTCAAAGAAACAAATTTATCCAAGTGTCGAGGGTCAGCTGCTTCCTCCAGCTCGTTGGTCGCCAGGCAGACGATCGCGTTGTCGACGTTGCTGTAGAGAAGCCTGAAAGTGTTGGGCAACAGATATTTTTCAAAGTAACAAAATGTTTCGGCCAGTCTTTTTTTTCCCCACTCTGTCACACAAATGTACAAGGGAAGAGCGCACTTTGAAACTCTTCTTTGATTTTGGTTAAAGTTGAGCACTTTGACAAAAATAATTCTCTCTTTTCCGATCCAAGCTACATCTTCGACTGTCGATCTGTAGGTGTTGTAAATGTATCTTTTGGGAAGCGCAGTGACCAAACGACAAACAGTGCTGGTCTGATGTTTGATTTCGTTGTAGCCAAAATAACCTGCAGCATAATTGACAATTTTTTTCAAGAGCTGTTTTTTTTCTTTGGAAATTGAAGAGAGAGCTCGAGTGTCAACGAGCTCTTTGAAAATCGTGGGCAAAACGGCACACTTTTTGTAAAAGTATATTTTTTCAATCTTTTCAATCTGAAAATTGTGTTCCTTGACCAAATACTGCAGGTAATCTCTCGTCAGCAAAATGCCTTCCTCTGAAGAGTCTGTCGATGCATAGCGATCCCACCTCCTGTCGTTGCCTCGCAGAAATAACGGATGTTGTTGGGGGAAGCGATTATTTTTTGGCACTCTTCCTTTCACCACAGCTAAAAAAGTTAACTTGTCATTCGCAAAGATTGCGTCGTCTTGAGTAATTAGATTGTCTGAGAAATAACCGTCAGTTAATTTTTTCAACTCTGGTCTCGACTGAAAATACTTTTTGAGGGCGTGCACTTTGTATTCAGAATGATGGCAGTCTGTAATGACTTGGTAAGTGGCAAAATTAGAGCAGCTCATTTTTTCGTTCAACTGTTTGCACCAATCGCTGATGACGACGTCTCTCGCTGCCGAACTCTCTTCTACCTGTTTTCGCGTTTTTCTTCCCACGTAATTTTTCAAGGAGGGGCAACCTGCTCTGCAGCCGTGCGCCCAAGCTCCGTCAAATGCATAGAACATTATCCTTCCTTCTTCGGTGATGACGACCAAGTCGATTGTAAATTTGCCCAGCTGAAGAAATCCGTACTGGTGAAAATTAGAATACACTGTTCTAATGTTAACGTTTTCTTCGTGACTCAACTTCCACAGTGTGTAGTACACACTCAAAAACTCAAAACCGTTGAAACGGGACTGCTGGTCGCACCTCGTCAAAAGATCTTTGCCTTCCACGTTGGTGTAGCCGGTGCAGAAGCCCACAGGGCAGCTCATGTTGCTGGCCGCGTAACCGTAGCTGCTGTTCAAATCATATTCTCGAATGGTTTGGGCGAGAAGAGGGGTCCCGTTTTTGTCCTCTTTGGCGGTTGGCTGACCCAAATTATTGTTTGCTTTGTTGAAACTCTCTCCACAGTTGACTCTGTCTCGACAAGAGTAAGCGAAACCTCCGGTGCAAAATTTTCTGAGGACGTCTTCTTGGAACATCTTTGTTTTTTCAAGGCCGTGATGAAATATTCCAGCTTGACGGGTGTACTTGTGCCAAATGGTTTTAAAAGCAAGAGACGACAGCGCACAATAGGGCAGAGAGAAAATGTCGTATTCAAAATAATCGATAAAGTTTTTTCCAGTATTGATGTACGCTTTTAAAAGTTGCTCACATAAAATGACTCCTCTTTCCTTGCACAATTGAAAGACTGTTTTGGACGATCCCACTTGTTTTTTCTGATGTTTGATGTCTTTTGTCATACTGCTGATGACGGGCTGAGGCAAAGTCTTGTCCAGTTCTGTAGTGTCGAACTCGAGATAACTTCCAAAATTAAAGAAAACGAGCCCTAAACTTTTAATCAGAGTTAAGTCATTTTTGGCGCCAGAGTTTAAATGAACGCCTCGAAAATTTTTTCTCTTTTTTAGACGGGCATAGTAACAAAAGTAAGCTTTGATAGAGTGAAGAGATTCGTCCTCCTTTGAGTAGACGACCACCTTAAATTCTTTGATGCAAGCTCTCAAGTTGACCAGACAGGAAGACCAAGCCGATTTCAGAGGAGAAGGATATTTCTCGAGTTTTTCAACGAGTAAAGACAAAATGTTTTTTTTTCTTTCTTCCATCTTTTCTTTGTATTGGAAGATGACGTCAAACAAACGCGTCCAAGTA
>Ga0208226_1000359_pt1 | contig 12544 bp, 9 predicted proteins | sample LakMenE18May11ns_FD_150713 | JGI IMG/M metagenome (GOLD analysis project Ga0208226, IMG submission 150713) | Freshwater microbial communities from Lake Mendota, WI - 18MAY2011 deep hole epilimnion ns (SPAdes) | ecosystem: Environmental > Aquatic > Freshwater > Lake > Epilimnion/Euphotic zone ... | reverse complement strand
CGGCTTCCAGGGCGGCGAGCTCGGCGTCTGAGATGCCAGGAGTGGGGACGGGCGTGGGCGTCTGCATGACAGAGGCGCGGCCCGGGATGCCAGCAGCGGGTGGTGGTTGGCCTGCGGCGGGCGGTGGCTGGCCTGCGGCAGGTGGGGCTTGGAATCCGGCCGGAGGAGGCAGTGGGGCGGGGGCGGCGCCTGCGGTGGGCGGGACATTGGGCCGGGTCAACAAATTGGCCCCGCCAAACGTGGCACCTCCCACGGCTCCTCCAAAGGCGGCTTCTGCCACGTTGGACATCAGGCCGGGAGTCTGCACCCCTTCCGGCGCCAGTGCTTGAGTAAAAGCGTTGTTGGCGATCTGGCCAATGGTTTCCTCGGCGGCTTCCGTGGTGATGTCTCCTGCCAGTCCCAGGGTGCGTTTGCCTACCGCTTTTTCTCCGGCCCCCAACAGGCGTTTGATGGCGGCGGTTTCCGTCCCCAAACCGAAGGGCAGGTATTCTGTGCCCACGCCGGTGAGGATGCCGCTGGCAATTTTCAGGGCGCGTTCCGGGCCGGTCATGCCGTATTCCTCGGCTTCCCGGGCGGCATCCCGGGCTTCGGTGATGCCTCCACTGCCCAGCACGGCTGCCTCGGCCGCCATGGTGCCGGCACGGATGCCTCCCAGGGCCTTGCCAATCCCGCCCGCCACGCCCCCGGTGCCCAGCAAGGATCCGGCCTGCCCCACGGCCTGCCCGGCGAGGTTGGTGTATTTCATCGAGGGATTGACCGGCAGGTAGTCATTCACCGTGGCATCCATGGCGTCAGCCGTCTGCGTGAGGTAGGGGCTGTCGAGGATGGCGCCGGCTCCTCCCACCAAGCCACTGACGGACCCGGCTACCCCGCGGCCCACACTGCTGGCGAAGCTGGTGAGGTAGCCTTGGCCGTTGTCGAAGGATTCCAGCGACTGCTGGCGGACCATTTGGATTTCATCGTCCGGGATGCCGTTGGCTTTGAGATCCGGGCCGACAAAATGATCCCACCATGACTGGCGGACATACGCCTGATCAGCAGGCGCGAGTTCCTGGAAATCCGGCTTGGCGATGACTTCAGCCCATTTCATTTTTCCCAATTTCCGGTTAGGGTTTTTGCTTTTGGGCTTGGCTCACTGGCGGGCGCAGGGGGCTTGGCGGCTTTGCGGCGGCGCCATTCATCGACCGCGGCGGCTTGGATGAAGTCCTTGATGGCGACGTCTCCGCGCCGTCCTTTGATGGTGGCTTTGTCCCCACCCTTGGGCATATCAAAACGGTCGGCAATTTGCCGGGCGAGGAGTTCAGGGAAGGGACGGCTGCCCGCGAATCCAAGGTCGTCCTTGATTCCTTCTCCATTGGCGATGGCTTGAATTTCCTCGTCGGTGGCATCCCGGAGGTTGGCCAAATTGGTGGCCTGTGATTTGCCATAGTCCCAAAACTTGTTGGCTTCGGCCTGGTCCTTGTTGACCGGTGGGGTGATCAGTCCAATGCCGGGACGCTCAGGCGGGGTCGTCTGGGCCGGAGGCGGCGGGGTTAGCGACATCTCGCCATTGTTTAAGTAGACGGTCTTGCCCGCCATGTTGTAGCGGGGGTCGAGCATGATGGGCGGTTCCTCCACCACGGGGATGGCCTTGGGCGGCGGGGTGAGGAGACGGTTCAGTTCTTTTTCCACCTGCTGGAGTTCGATGGTGGAAATCGCATCATTGGGGTCCACGGCGAGACGGGCCTTGGCGGCATCCCGGCGTTCATTGAGGCTCTTGCTCAAGGCGCTTTCGCGTTTGATGCGGGCGTCTTCCATGGCAACGCGGCGGGCGACGCTGGCGGCATCCATGGGGAGCGGGTCTTGACCTCGGCTGACCACGGTTTGCCCTGGGGCAGCAGCGGGCGCGTTGGAAGGTGGGGTCCGGTCTAGCGGGTCCAGCGGTGGGGGCATAAGGCCACCGGGGAATAACACACTGTCTCCCGTGCCACTGGTTTCTGTGCCCTCTGGTGGGGGAGTGGTGACCAGATAGGGATCAGCATTGGCGTCCGGGTTGGCGGGCAGATCGACGGAGGAATCCGCGGCCGCTGATCCGGTGGTGGCGACATAGGGCGGGGGCTGGCCCAGCGCAGCCGCATCCAGATTGGCCTTCTGCTGGGCGGCGGTGAGCGCCCGGGGGCGGGAGCTGGCTCCGGGTTTCCAGAACTGTTCAGGATTCTCCGTGCGTGCCTGGGTCAGGGCGGCGGCGGCATTGGCGGCTTTGGCTGAGGCATTGCGGGAGTTGATGCTGGACATCGTGTCCAGGTAGCTGAGACCGCCGGGCGCGTTCTGCCCCACCTCGTAATTGAACTTCATTTCCGCCAACGCGAACTGCGCCATCTGCTGTTGGTGCTGCCGTTCACGGTTGGCCTGCTCCTGCTCGGCGAGGCGGATGGCGCGGGCTTCATCCATGGCCATCTTTTCGCGGGCGAGCCGGTCTTCCAGATTGCCACGGACGGCACCAAGCAGGTCGGAGAAGCTGGGGCCTTGGTAGGGAGTAAGGGGGATGGCCATGGGTGGGTATGGTTAGGCGAGGGCGGCGCGGGGCACATACCCCCCGCTGGCGGTGCGGGAAAAGCCGGAGGCATAGGGCGCGGCAGCGGCGGCGGCCTGACCGCTGGCATAGGTGCCGCCGGTGTTCAGGCCCTTGTAGGCACCATAGGCATTGCCCAATCCGGAAATGATGTCCTGCCAATTCACTCCTTGGTCGGCGGCTCCCTGCATGGACAGGGCGGCAGTTTTGGCAGGGTCCACTCCAGCGGCAATGTTGTATCCGCTCTGGGTGGAGACGTATTTGTTCTCGGCCTGATCGATGGCCATGCGGGACATCTGCAGGTTTTCGTTGATCTTCCATGGGATGGCTTCCCGGGGCGTGATTTGCCAGTCCTGCGGGGCACCGTAGGCGGCGCGGGGGTCGAGGGCTTCCCCTTGCTGGATGGCCTGTCCCGCCAGTTGGGCGCCGCGGGTCCGCACGTCCATATCCATCAAGCCAAGGTCCCGGGCGGTGAGGGCCTGGCCGGTGCCCGGGGTGCCCACGGCTCCGGTGAGGCCGGTGGAGCGGGCCACGGCTTCGGTGGCATCAGACCATGAGGGCCGGCCTTGCAGGTAGTCCCTCGCCACGCCGGCGGTGGTGCCCACATTATTCCACAGGTCCGGACTGAAGGCATTGGCGCGGCTGCGGCTGGTCGCTTGATTGATGGCGGAATTCCCCTGCATCAGCTGCTGGATCAGGCCCAGCATGTTGAAGTTCCCCTGCAGGCTGTCTTTTTGGACGCCTTGGAAATTGACCGGCGCCAGATCCACGGGTTCATACGACGCAATCTCCGGACGGGTGCCGGCGGCATCGATGGCTTGTTGCTGCATGGAGCGTGCATTGCGCTGCGCCTTGTTTTGCGCGAGGGCCCCGGCGGCGGTGGTGCCAACGGTTACGATGGTGGATACCCAGGTCATGGTGAGAGTGTGGTGAGAGCTTCCGGCAGGGCCTGCCGTGGCAGGATCAGGTCATCCTCGATGGCAAGCAGGTCGGTCTGGTCGGTGGGGTGGAAAGTCATCCATTCGCTATCCGTGTGGACGAAAAGGACGCGGCGGGTGTTCGCCGGGGTGATGCCGCTATACCCGGCGCGGACGAGGACGGCCCCGGATTCGGTAACCACGGTGGCGCTGCCACTCAGGACGACAAATTGATGTTCCCGGCGGTGGATTTTGCTGACGACCACCGCGAGGGCCGGCATGAAGAGACGGCGGGAATACAGGCCGGGCGTGAGGGTGTGCTGCGGATGATTCTCTCCCTGCGGCTGGCTGGCCATGAAGGCTTCCACGCAATCCACGGCGGCATGGAAATCCGGGTAGTCCTGGGCAATCAGCCACATCAGGTGATGTTGGGCCTCTTCCAGGGGGAGTGGGGCGGGCTCAGATTCCAAAGCGGTTGGGGCGGTTGAAGGTGGACGCGAGCGGGACGCGCCGGCGGTGGCCGGTATCTTCGGCATCGGCTTCGCTGGCGATGAAGCCGTCGAACAAATTGCGTTTGAACATGGCATTGGCAATTTCAGCCTGGTCCATTTTGGATTGCCCCACGGTGCGCACAAAGTCAGCGCCGGCTGCCCATGCCATCCGGTTGTCATGCTCCACGATGTCCTGGTTATCCCAGAGGCGGGTGAACCGGCGGATGCCTTTGACGGCGACGGTGCCGACTCCGCAGGCGCACGATCCCGTGAGGCGCACCCGGCGGAAACCCGGTACATCGATGCCGGGGTCCCAGGTCGCCACATCCACGCCATTGGCCCGCACTTTCACCGGGCCGGTCAGGTCCAGCGGCAGACGGACGCCCGCGGGCATGATGGCTTTGACCTTGTGCTGGACGGTGGTCCAGGTGCCGGTCTTCAAGCCCACGGTTTCAGTGACGGTTTGGTCCTGGTCATCCAGATAGGACACGGTGACTTTCTGGTGGGTGCCGCATTTGGTGGCCATCATCTCCAGGATGAAGGGCTCCTCGCAGCCGGGGTCCTTTTCGAGGACGTAGGTGCCGCCCATGTCCTGGAAGGTGTGTTCATGCCGGGGGGAGTTAGGCACCGGTTCGTAGGCGGTCCAGCGGGTGACGTAGGGCAGGGCCACTCCTTGCCGGAAGATCAGGGTAGGCTGCAGCATCCAGGAAGGGAGGGTGACGCCAGCCCAGGGCTGCCCATTGGCAGAACAGCCGCAGTAACCCGGATCACAGGCCGGGCAAAAACACTGGATGGGCACGCAGAGATAGGCCGGTTTGGCATGCTGCAGGATTTGCTGGTTGGAATAGGCCAGCTGGCGGATGTCATTCATCAGCTCCACCAGCATCTCACGGTCGCACACCGCATCCTTGCCCGTGGCTTGCGCCAGCCAGCCCAGGACGCGCTCGACGGTGGTTTGATTCATGGTAAATTATTGCAAGTTGATTGCGTTATGACAAGGCCGTTCATCCCGCGGCGATGATGTTCAGGCTGACGGCGTTGGTGGTGAAGAAGGACACGCTGACGCTGGTCGCGGTCTTGGAGGTGACCCACCAGCGGAAGGCGGTGCCGGGATCCCCGGCGGGTTCCACGGAGACTTGATAGTTGGTGCCCGGGAAGTCCGTCAGCGGCATGGTGAATCCCCCGGTGGTGCCGGCGCTGGTGATGGCGATGCCGGACTGGAAAGGGGCGTCAGGGACGTAAAGCCCGTTGTCACTGCCCAGCTTGGCCGCGTTGTTGGCGTCGTCGGAGATTTTGACCAGATTGATATTGGCAAAACGGCCGTCAGCCTCGGCGATGGCGGCGACGATGGAATCCTCGATGGCCTGCTGGGTGGACTGCGGGAAGGCCACCACCACGGCTTCGACCAGGCGGATCAACAGGTCATTGCAGCGGAAATCCTCCGAAACATGCGGGCGGATCAACAGGTCAAAGGTGGTTCCCTGGGTGTTTTCAAAACTGGCTACGTGTTCGGAGGACGGCATAGGTCAATGATGTTGGCGGCCCAGTCGGACCCGTTGTTGTATTCAAAATCATCATCGTCCGTGGCGCAGGTTTGGCAGGACTTGATGTTGGTGCTCTCGCCCATGGGGGAGGCGGGTTTGGCCCCGTAGCGGAGCATCACACTGGCGGCGCCCTGCCAGCGGACCATGAATTCGATGCGGCGGCCGGGGTCCACGGAAGGGAAGGGACCTACGGAGCGCGGGCCATCTTCCGGATTCCCAGTGGCGCAGGATTCGTGGCGGGCACCAATGCGTTTCCAGGTGCCGCCGGTCTTTCTCCAGAGCACTTCCCAGGTGAGGTCTCCCACGATGTCTTCCGCCAACAGGTGCAGCCAATCCCCCTGCGGAGCGTGGAACATGCTGCCGGCAATCTGCCGCGTGATGAGCCGGGATTGGATGGGGTATTCCGTGCCATCTTCCAAGCGGTCGTATTCCACTTCGGGACGGTAGCGCCAGACGGTGTGCCGTTGGCGGCGGTGGTTCCAGCAGATTGCAAACAATTCCTCGCGGCCGGAAAAGATGCCGCTGACAAACTGGATGGGACCGCCGGCTTCCGGGGGCAGGCATCGCAGGCCCTCCCACGCGCCAAGGTCCTGGCCGTCCCGGCTGACGCCTTCTTCCGGGTCCTGACAAGCGGTGACAAAGCCGCGGTGCCAGCGGAAAATGCCCCGGCTGAAATTGCGCACGGTGCAGAAGATGCGTTGTTTTTTCTCATGCCGGGCCATTGAGGCAAAGCGCAGGAGCTCGTCAAAATCCCCGGACATGACGTAGCGGACCGGGCCGGCGAGATCATGGTAGGGGCTGCCGGGCTGTCCCCGTTCGGCGCGGGCACTGCGGAGCGACTGGATGCCCTTTCGGCTGCGGAAGGCAATGTCCCCGTCCCAATGGCAATGGGCATGCGGGCCCGCGGCGGCGGCATTCAGGATGGCGTGTTTGGAAAACGCTTCCTCGCCCCATTTCGAGCGTGGCCACAGATTGGTATTGGCGCTCCAGGTGCCGCCGGGAGTGGGGCAGAACGCGATCAATTCCCCATGGCCGTGCGCCTCATCCTGGAGCGGGAGGATTTCGAGGGCAATCACGGCGCCCATGCCGGACGGTGGGGCGAGGAACAAGCCGGTGTTCAAATACACCTGTTCGGTGGTGGCCAGCACGTTGGAGGCGTCACTGAAATTGGTGCGGTGGACCGGGTCACCCACGATGATGGCGTTCATCCCATTCATGCGCACGCCAATGTGGATGCGGCTATGGACGTAGCGGACCGGGCCGGCATTGTTGGGCAGGGAGCTGTCGTCTTTGGCGATGGAGCTATACCCGGTGCTCCACCGCGTGGAGTTGTCCCGCCCATCCACGATCATGGTCTTGCCCACGCCATCGGTCTTGATGAAATAATATTCGGCCCCTTCCCCCCAGGCCATTTGTACGGTGGCGGAAGAGCGGAGGCCGCCACTGGCATCCTCCAGGATGAGGGCGAACCGGCCGTTCCGGCGGGTGGGCCGCAGGCGGAATAACTGGCCGGCCACGGAATGCAGGATCTGAGCGGATTCCTCTGCAAAGCGGATGGCGGACTGACCGGAGGCCGGGTTGAAATACCATGCGCCCTGGGTATTGCCCCGGCGCCACAGCAGCAGGTCCGTATCCTTGCCGGAGATGGGCACACATTCCCAGCCGTGGGCGGTGCGGGCCATGCGTTTGTGCAGCCGGACATTGGTGGCCCGTTGGAATGATTCCTCATTCAACAAAAAGGGATGCAATTCCCCCCGCGCCCCGCCGGACGCAAAACCGAGAGGGACCACGGTGGTTTCCATCAGTAGGTAAATCCTTGCAGGTAGACGAGGGCGAGAGCAAATCCACTCACGGCATCCCCGCTGGTCACCTGCATATAACAATTGATGTCGATGGTGCCGTCCGGAAGCAGCGGGACCATCACCTGATTGGTGTCGGTGCCGCCGCGGAATTCTCCTGGCAGGGCGACCCGGGCGTATTCCATGCCATTGGCCGCCAGCACAATATCAAACGAACTGGCTTCATCGGTGTAGGCCTTGAGGACGAAATTCAGCAGGACGCCTTTGGCATTGGCGGAATATCCGGTCTTGGTGGTCATGTCCACACTGACGGCCTGGGTGAGGAATGAGCCGGTGCCAGCCGGGGGAGCCGCGGGGTAATGGACCGGGAAGGTGCCAATGGCGTTGACCTTGTACTGGCTGTAAATGAGCTCCGGGGTGTCCGTGAAATCGATGGCCCCGGCCTGGCGGTTGAGGCCGAGGATGCGGTCCAGCTGGGAAGGTCCCATGCTGACGAGTTGATTGACGGATCCACCGCCGGGACAGGTTTCGGTGCGCCAGGCGGCAAAGGTCAGGTTGGCGGTCTCTTCCTCTTCGGCGTCAAAAATATCTGCTTCCACCACGGCGGCGACGCCCGCCTGCTGCCAGCTGTCCATGGCATACCAGGTGTATTCCGTGACGGTGGTGCCGGGGCAGACCACCCGTTCGTAACTGGTGAAGGCGAGGACGCGGGGAGAGACACAGGAACCCGCTGACGATTGCCGGCCATTGATCAGGAGCTCCGGCGCCATCACGGACCAGGAGGTGCCGCCCTCACAACACTCTGCCCGCAGCATGGCCGGGAGACCTTGGTTGCCGGAGAGGGCCGTCTGCTTGACGAGGGTGGCGTCCGTGCCGCCGCAGGTGGATTCCAGCACCGGGAGGTAATGGGCCTTGGTTGGATCAGCCGGGAGGAGGCCGCAAAAGGCGGGATTGTCCAAGGGGCCGAAAAAGTCAGGGAGGCATCCGTCCGGATCGTGTTGCCAGACGCCCTTGGGACCGGCGGGCCGGGTGAGGCAGCCGGTGATGGGATCAATGGCGGTCAGGGTAGTCCCCTGCGAGGCATCCGAGGCGGCCAGCCCAATCAGCCGGGCATCGCAGAAACGGTTGGCCGCGGGGATGGCGGTGAAGGTCCAAGTCCCTGCCGAGGCGGGAGGTGGGGAGCAGGGAGAGCCGGGGCATGCCATAGGCAGGATTTAAATTGATTTCCTGCTTGATGCAAGTTATTTGCATTAGTGCAACGTCCCTCCTTTTCCCCATGGATGAATCTCTAACTGAATCACCGGAGCCAGAGTCCGCCAAAGAGGAGATGGAACTCAAGGTGCAATCCATTCTGTCCCTGGTGGATGAATGGCGTGAACTCTCCTACTATGATGACCGCCGGTATGCGGAGCTGCTGCGTCACTTCAACGGCGGCGACCTGGAGGTGATGACGGATGAGACTGGCGTGGAGACGGCGCATTATGCCAACTTCAATGTGGCCCGCTCCCGCATGCTGAAGATTTCCCGGGAGCGCATGCAGGGGTATTTTTCCAAGCTGGGGATTTTTGATGTGAAGCTGACCAAGCCGGCCTTGAAAGGGGTGCCGGGGCTGGAGTTGGCGGCCAATGAGGCCATTTCCAAAATCTTCCGCACGGACGGGCGCCTGACTCCGCGCTACAGGACCACGGTGGAAGATGGCATTTTGGTGGGGCGCGGGGTGCTGTGGCGGCGTGATGCCACGCAAATTGTGCCGGAGCGGGGACGCCTGTTGGCGCATCCGGACTGCATTGCCGCGCAACGGGATGACAGTCTGGGCGAGTGGGCCTTTGCCAGCACGGTGAAGGCCGGGGACCTGTTCGGGATTGCGCGGAAGTCGAAAGATCCGGGTATCAAGGCGCAGGCCAAGCGGTTGCTGCAGGCCATCGTCAAACGGCACTCGCCGGAAGCCACCCCATTCAACTGGCCACTGCATGACGAACCATGGGAATATCTTGATACCCGGCTGCGCTGCACCCACTACGGCCGCAAAGCGCTGTCCACGGTGATTCCCTGTTATTGGTATTTTGAAAAGGACCTGTCGGGCAATCCCGGGGACCGGCCGGTGAGCGTGTATTGTGTGGCGCGGCACGGGGTGGACCTGTCGATCATTTCGGATGATACGGGCAAGGTCTCCAGCAAGTTGAACCGGCAGATTGATTGCGCGGAAGGATTGATTTACCAAAAGAATCACGCCTTCAAGGACAGCACGGACTGCCTGTGGCTCTTCACCATTGGCGAGCAATTCGGGGGCGAACCCACCTTGGGGCGGATCCGGGGCGAGGGGGAAATCCAATACGCGGCGGACATCCGGATTCAGAAGATGCTCAACTCCATGCTGCGGCGGATCGAGGTGGAGAACCTGACGCTGTTCAAGAATTCCGGGACGGCCAGCAAGAAGGAGCTCGATGACCTGGCGTCCAATCCGCTGCGGGACCAGGATGTGATTCCGGAAGGGATTGAATTTGTGGAGCGCCGGTTTGGAGACAAGCCACTCAATGGGATGATGCAGTTTGTGAGTCTGCTTTCCGGGTATGCGGCGGACCATGCGGCGGTGGACACGGGCCACACGGATGCGCCGCGGGAGGAGAATTTCAAAGACCAGGTGCTGGAGCGGCTCAATGACCGGGTGGCCGCCAAAACCATTGCTGAAAGTGCGTGGTCAGATTGCCTGGACCTGCTGGCCCGCATGATCGGCATCCTGATTTTTGATGCCACGCTGGTGAAGTCGGATGAAGCCTGGTTTTTCCGTGAGGCTTTTTTTACTGAACTGCAGGATGCCGGATATGAAATGACGGCGGCGGATTTCAAGGGGGGCGCCCGAGTGTTGGCCCGGCGCAATCCTGGCCACGGGGACATGGGAGTGGCCATGGCGCGGGCGAATGAAAACATCGTCCTGGCGCAAATGACCGGGCCGGAAGCCGTCGAGCGGGCCGTCTTTGATAAAGCGGTGCTGGTGGCTGGCGGCGATGTGCAGAAAGCGATCTACCTGCTGGGCAAACCGCCGGCTGGAGAAGTGAAGCAACAGGGCGATCAGGCCGAACAAGCGCAGAACCAAATCGCGGCCATTCTGGCGGCTGGCGTGATGCTGACCCCGGCGGCCGAAGACAATCCCTACATCCATACGGCAGTGCAGATGACCCTGCTGGAAGGGGCTCTCGCGGGATACCAACAGGATGGCGGATGGAGCAGGAATGACATGCGGTGTTGGGATGCGGCCTTTGCCCATGCCATCCAGGACATTGCCCGCATCCCGTTGGAAGACATGAAGAAGGAATCCTTGAAGCGGGTGAAAGCCCTGCAGGCCACGGCCGCGGCCCTCCCGGTCTTTGAACAAGGGCAGCCACAGATCGATCCCGTGGAGCAGGCCAAACTCCAGCTGGCGGCTGCGGAATCCGAACGCCGGCGCCAGAAGGATGCCACCAGCGATGAACACTGGCAGCGCACCCAGGCCCACCGTGAACAGCGTGACGCCGATATGCTGGCGCTGCAACAACATCAGGCCATTGCGACGGAGGTCCGTTTGGGCAAGGAGGCGGCCGGGAAACAAGCCAGCCGGCAACTCTCTGACGCGATCGATCTCAATGACGCCACCACTCCGGAGATGGCCACTGCTGCCTGAGCGGGCTCTGCGGGAGCCAGGATGCGGCCGGGGCAGGAGTGTCAGGAAAATCAGTGGTTGAACAATAAAGCGGGAAACCTCCCATCGTGATATGATCCAACACAGTCCTCTGTTTCACCAATGGACCTGCGGCGTGATTCCCATTGGCGGACGCACCGTGATCCGCAAGCAGTCGGCGGATGCCAAAGCCGGCCTGATCCACCTGCCGGAACAATCGCAGGGCAAGTACCAGGAAGACTGGGAAGCGGAAGTGGTGGCGGTGGCGGCGACCGGGGGATGGCGGATCGGCGTGGTGCATCAGAAGGCGCAGGAACGGTTTGGCTACCTGGAGGACCGGCCGCCGGAATCCCTCACCAACCGGGAGCGGCTGGATACCAAGGTCTGGAAGATTGCCCCTTACTATGTGGAAAAACCGGTGCTGCCGCCGGGCACCAAAATCATTTGCTGCTGGCTCTCCGGTCAGCCGTTCATCGCCCACAATGGGTATGACTACTTCCTGACAGACGGGGAGCATGCCTACAAAGCCGTTGTTCATCCTAACCCCTAAATTATGTCCACCGAAACTCTTGATTCCCCAGCCGTGATTGATGAGGGCAAGCCAACCGTGTCCTTCGAATCGGCCTTGGAAAACATCTTCAGCGATTTGCCTGCAGAGAAGGAGGCGCCGGCCGCGCCGGAGGTCCCGGCGGGCGAGCCGCCAGAGCAAGCCGCCGCCCCGCCCGCGGGGGAAGACCCTGCCAAGGCAGAAGAGAAACAGGACCCGCCCGCCAAAGGATTCAAGGCGCTGCGGGAACAAAAGGACCGGGAACGGGAAGAGGCGATTGCAGCGTTGCGGGCAGAGTATGAAACCAAACTGGCGGAAGCCACTGGCAAGGCGGTCAGCTTTGAAAGCACCGCCAATAGCAATGCGGACAAGCTGGCGGCGGCGGAAGCCTTGAAGGCCGCTCACGAAAAAAGGGTGCAGGAATTGGAGCAGCAGGAGATCGAGGACTACGAGACGCCATATTCCATCGAGGTGGATCCTGAAGCCATTCCGGTGTTGTCCGCCTTTGCCTCGGCCCGGGCGGGACTGGATGCGGCGGTGGCACAGGCAGCGACCAGCCTGGGGGAAGACCAACGCAGCGTGCAGGCCATCGCGGGGAACAAGGCTTTGTTTGGCCAAATTTTGGCAGAGATGACGCATGGCCTGGTGCCGGATGCGGTGCATGCCGAAAAGCTGGTGGACGGCATGCGGGCCGTAGGGGTGATGATTTCCCATGAGGAAGCGCGGCTGGCGGTGCGGGACCTGAAGGCTGTCCTGCCCAATCTGTACCGGCTGCGTGACGCCCAACAGAGCTTGCAGGCTATCAAGGCGAAGAATGAACCCAACTGGCAATCCCTGCAGGCGGCCCGCCATGAAGCCTACCGCCGGCATATCACGGGCGCGGCAGAGGTCGCTGATGATGCGGTGGAAGGCGATGATGCGGTAGTGGCCGGCATCCTGAAAGCCAAGCCTGAACTGCGGGACATTTTGAAAGCGGAAGCGGACCGGCTCTCCGGCATGGTGATCGGCCCGGCGCCGGGCAAGGCCACTGCCACGGCCAT
>Ga0208226_1000358_pt1 | contig 12547 bp, 14 predicted proteins | sample LakMenE18May11ns_FD_150713 | JGI IMG/M metagenome (GOLD analysis project Ga0208226, IMG submission 150713) | Freshwater microbial communities from Lake Mendota, WI - 18MAY2011 deep hole epilimnion ns (SPAdes) | ecosystem: Environmental > Aquatic > Freshwater > Lake > Epilimnion/Euphotic zone ... | reverse complement strand
GGGTCGTAACTATTACTTAGGGTCGTAACTATTACTTAGGGTCGTAACTATTACTTAGGGTCGTAACTATTACTTAGGGTCGTAACTATTACTTAGGGTTGTAACTATTACTTAGGGTCGTAACTATTACTTAGGGTCGTAACTATTACTTAGGGTTGTAAGTATTACTTGGAGCTAAAATATTCTTTAATTGAATTAATAACCAATATTGAGCTATTAATGCATTCCTCATAATTAAGCATAATGTCGTCTTTTGTGATAGGATTTTTATAAGATAATTTGATAATGCTAAAATTATCATGAGGATGTTTCTTTAGAAAGCTTACATAATTAAGGTCTTTTGACTGGACAAAATATTTGTCATAAAAGTTAAATTCAATGATTTTTCCAATAGTGTAGTCTTCGTTTTCTAATGTAATAGTAAAACAATTTTCCATAGTATCTTCGACTTCCGTTATATAATCAATATTTGCCTTTATTAAATTTAAAGAGCTATATAATTTCTTAATCAATATATTTGCTCCAATATCAAGCAATTTGAAATTATCATAAATTCCAAGTGTTTCGACAATAAAGTCAAAGCTATTTTCCTCAAAGTGTCGTTTTGCGTCAATAATCATCCAATCCTTTTTTAGGTTTGCGATTTCTTCTTTGCTGTGTTTTAGTGCAAGTTCTGCTTCTTTTAGTGTCCATGCATCTTTAATTTTTACTTGGTCAAGTGAATTTCCATAGCAGCATGTGCTTACAACATTAAACATGCCGCTATTTTTAGCATTGCTAATTATAAATTTGGCTTCTAAGTGCAATTGCTCTTTATCGCTATTTGAAGACAGTTTTGGCCTTAGGCGCAATAATTCAATATAATCTCCGCTAATAGGATTTGGTGGAAATATTTTTTGAACCTCTTGTCGAGTTAAATATTTCCCTGTTTTAATATTCTTTATTTGAAAATCTTCGCTTGTAACATAAATAATTAGGTTTGTGTCATTAGTCTTATTTATTTCTAGCACATAGTCATTATATGGAAAATCTTCTAAAGCATCAATATGAATAGGTACGCAACTCAATCGTTGTTTAATTAATTCGTTGTTTAAGCGCGATTTATTTGTAAAAATGGTCACATTATTTTTATCATGTGGATAACTCTCGATTGCTATAACTGGGATTTCGGATAGCATAATTCTTCGCAATCCATTAGCATAACTAACATTTACATTGCTTAATGTAAAAGTCAATATGCCATTTTGCTCATCAATATTTGATACTTTTGCCTTATATGACATTTATAATTAATATATATAAATTATAAATAAGTCCTTATATATTTTCAATTTTTATTTTATTATTATTTGATTATTTTATTATTTTCTTTTTATTTGCTTTTTTTTTGAAGATATTAACTAATCTATAATCTATAAAAAAAATTGATTTAAAAATAAATTAATAGTTATTAGTTAGTAACCAATCAACCTATAAACTATGTCTATTATCCAAGAAGTTGTTGCCATTATTGATCGCTCTGGATCTATGTCGGGCAAGGAAGCAGACACTGTTGGCGGTATTAATTCGACTTTAGCTATTATTAAGCAAGATCTAAAGCCTGACGAGGTTGTGAATGTATCTATTAAGTTGTTTGACCATGAGGAAATCATGTTGGCTAAGTCTGTAAATATTAATGATGTTAGCCCCCTTGAGCTAAGCCAATTTGTTCCACGAGGGCAAACAGCGCTTTATGATGCGATTGGGTCAACGCTCACCTATTTTATGGAGAAAAAGCTCCATAATCCGCAGAGTTTTGATAAATGTTTGATTTATATTACTACTGATGGCTGTGAAAATTGTAGTAAAAAGTACAACGTGCAGTCTCTTAAGAAACTCATTAAAAGCGCTCAGGAAACATATAGCATTGAGTTGATTTATTTGGGCGCAAATCAAGACGCTATTTTTGAAGCATCTAAGATCGGAATTCTACCAACTCATGCTATCAATTATAGCGAAACTACTGATGAGTGCAATGCAGCATATAGGTCTGTTGGAAATGTTGTAAATAGGCAAAAAAGTAGCATGGCAACGGCATTTACACAAGTAGAGCGCAGCCAATCATATGTACCTTGTACTCCGCCTATTCCTAGTCGCGATTACACAACTATGCTGCCGCCACCTCTACGACGTCAAACGAGTATTAGACCTAATAGCGATTAAAAAGAATGATTAAAAAGCATGAAAAAAGAATGATAGAAAGAATGATAAAAAAGCATGAAATATAAATATTTTTTTTATAATTTATTTTATAAAATTATAAAAAAAAAGTACAGTTTACATTGGGTGGGGTTCGAACCCACGAGGCTTGCGCCATGCGAACTTGAGTCGCACCCCTTAGACCGCTCGGGCACCAATGCTTTAAAAAATGAATAAATTATTCCTAAATAACTTATTAATTATATTACTAAATATGTCTTTAAATAGTAATAATATATAATATTATTAACGACGGTTTAAACGTCTTGTTACACCTCTGCCTCTAGAGGCACGTCTTGACATACGTCTAGATCCTTGTCTTCTTTTATTATAAGTATAACCACCTCTCATTTATAATTTATAAATATATTATAAATTATAACACACTAAAAAAGTTAATAATTAATTACTTTCTAGGTCTTCTTCTTCCACCAACTGCCATGGTTCTTCTTCTTCTTCTGGTGCCTCTTCTTCTTCTTCTTCTGCGACCAGCGGTTTGACCTTGATACTGAGTTTGACCACCTTCCTGAACAATTAGATCGTTTGACGCAAACAACATTTTTTTATATATTATAAAAAGATTTTATTTTTATTTTTAATTAAATTAATTTTAATTTTATCAATTATAATATTATTTTTTGCTAAATTTTTGGGGATCCATTTTTTAAATTTTTTATTATAAAAACATTCAATAATATAACTTTTTCCTAAATTAACGTATTTTTCTAAATCTATATTTTCAAATTCTTCTTCGTTGTCACTTTCTTCTAAAAGATCCAGATTTTTATTTTCTTTTATTTTCCTAAATAAATCATTCATAAAAACGCTTGTTTTATAACTATCAATTAATGCATAATCATAAAATATTTCTTTGTTATTTTCTAAAATGTATAAATTATATATATCAGGTGTTATACTAGCTGTTATTTTAAAATTATAGCCATAATTATCTACATTTTTATTAATTGATTTTGACATTTGAACATTTACTATAAAATTCCCTAAATACTTATTGCTATTATAGCAAGATATGCAATAAATTTCATAATTTAACTTGTATATAATTTTGAATATGTCACTATAATTATTTAAAATTATTCCTAAATTAATATTAAACGTAGCATTATTAACAAATGTAACAACCTTTTTACATAAATTTATTTTTACTATAAATAAATCATTGTTATGATTTGTTGTTAACACGTTATTATAATAGTTATAGTTTAATACACTATCTATTACATAATAATGTTGTAAGCTTATACGTTTGTTATTATTGTTATTATTATTGTTATTATTGTTATTGTTGTTATTGTTGTTATTGTTATATTTGTAAAAATAAGTACCTATTAATAATACATTATTATAGCATAATGTATTATCATAATCTATTTCATATTTATAAAATTCATTACTAACATCGTCTAAATTTTTATTATTTATAAAAATTAATAAACAAAGCATCTCTTTTTTATAATATGTAAACCATAAATAGCCTCGTCTGCCTTTTGGTTTTAGTACATAATACTCTAAATCGGGTGCTATATTTGTTATATTAAAATTTGAATTAGTAGCTATTAAATTATGTGATGGAAACCGAGAGCTAATAAAATTAAAATCATTAAATACATGTAATGCATGTTTCTGCTTATACATTTATTATTTTATAATAGGTTAATGATATATTAAATATTATATATTTAAATGATTTGTTTTCAGTTTTAAAAATAATTAGTTTTTATAGCATTTACATTTTACTTATAAAGTCATTTAATTCATTTTTCATTTGATTATTAAAATCATTATTTAAATTGGTAGTTATTTCATTTGGACTTATTTCATTTGGATTTGTGGTTTCTATACTTGTGGTTTCTATACTTGTATTTTCTATACTTGCGGTTTCTACATTTGCTTCATTGTTGCTTATGTTTTCTATTAATACATTATTATAATAATCTTTATTTTTTGTTGTTGTTAAGTTATCTTGAAAAAATAAGTATAAATTATGTAATAAAAAAATCAGTATAAGATATATAAATGTCCATGTTATAATATATAAAATCATTGCTTTTGTATTTGTATATTAAGTTAAAAATTTATATTTAATTTATATTTAATAAATACTCATTATATATTTAATAAATACTTAAACATAAATTAATAAATTAAATTAATCTAATTACTATAACTTAACGCTATGATATCTTGTATTACATTTAAAAATGGCTCCTTTAAACTGGTCAAAATTAAAAATGTAGACGAAGAAAACATTTTTAAAAAGTGTGGTTATAAATCGTCTAATAATTTTAATAAATTATATACTTGGAAAGTGGACGACATTAGATCTCTCGAATTATGGTCTAAAACTGATAATGTATGTAAAGTTTTTAATCAACATACTGTTTTCTCAAAACATTCTATTAATGTAAATAGCAATAATAAGTGTATTTTTTTACTGAAAAATGCGAGCGATTATATTAGTTTAGATGGCAATTTTTTTACTGCTTTTTTTAGTATTAATGATGTCATTGAAACCGGCTCATGCAATAATGATGATCCTATGCATGATTTAAGTGTTGATAATAAGGCAAAAAATCCTAAAAATCAGATTGAAACTAATAATAGTGATGACACATCAGGTGTCAATCCTAGTACAAATAAAAATGAAGATTATGATGTTAATTCTGAGTTAAGTTACGAATTGTATTGTTATTCCGACGAAGAAACGTTATAAAACTTATATTTTTCTTTTTAAATACTTTTTTTATTATATATATATTTTATAATATATATTTAATTTTATAATATATATATATTTAATTTTATAATATATATATTTTTAAAACTATAAATTATAAACTATAAATTATAAACTATAAAATTGATAATTATATAAAGTTTTATTTATAATATTATATAATATTTTTATAATATTGTAATTATGAGTAAATATACAAGATCTATTAATGATCCGGATAAATTTAGACAATGCGTAATTGCTAAAATTAATCTTATACTTAATAATGAAAAAATAAGCACCAATTTGGAAAAAGGTATTTATAATTATTCATTAACAGCTAGTGAAGAAAAAAAACTTATTAAGAAGTGGTCTAATGAAGCGTTTGTCATTTTATACATTCAAAAATTGCGTTGCGTATTATTAAGTCTGAAAAATAAAGAAATAGTTGATAAACTATTATGTAAATCATTTAAAGCTCATGAGCTTGCTTTCATGAACCATCAAGAAGTGCGTCCGGATCTATGGAATACATTAATTGAAGAAAAACGCATTAAAGATGAAAATAAGTTTACACCAAAAATAGAAGCATCTACAGATGATTTTATTTGCGGAAAATGTAAATCAAAAAAATGCACATATTATCAATTACAAACACGAAGCGCAGATGAGCCTATGACAACCTTTGTTACATGCTTAGATTGTGGAAATAGATTTAAACGTTAATTTGTTTATGCGTTTTTACAAAACTTATAGTCGTTTTTACAAAACTTATAGTATGTCTAAATCGTGTAATTTCCAATATTCAAAGTTATTATTTGGTAATGGTCGTTGAATAATAAAAGGAATTTTTTTTTGCTCTAATTCCAGTAATGCTATTAAATAATTATCAATTGTTTTCTCATTGGTTGCTATATATGGTTGTGCCCCATTATTTAACTGCTTTACGCGCATGCCCAAAATCTTAGTTTTTTCATACTTTGTTAATAGCGGTATTGTTTTATGCATTTCGTCTATAATAATTCCATCCTTATCACGTGTTACTTTGGCTAATTCTTTTATTTCATTAAAATTTTTATGTAAGCACTCATTGTGGTAATTTAATATATGGTTTTTCTTAAAATTTTCATTTAATTTATAACTAGCACTATCGCCCAAGTCTTCCAACTCATAATCGTATTTTACGTAATTTGTTTTTGCATTATCAAAAACATTGATTTTCTCCGACACATCATCCGAATCGTACAACTTTTCTTCGTCTAATTCTTCATCTTCGCTCTCAATTGCTTCATCGTCTGTTTCAATATCTACATTACTTTGCTTATCTTCGTTTTCACTAGACGCATCATTATCTAATTCATCATCTGTGTTTTCTGGCTCTTCGACTTCTTCAATATCTTGCTCGTCGCGATTAGTATCATCCATAATTAATATACTAATATACTATTATTTTAATATTATAAATTTATATCAATTCTTTATAATATTTAATTTTTGTTATTTTTAATTTTTGTTATTTTTATTTATTCAATAAAAAATAAAAAATAAAAATAAGCATAAGCATAAAATAAAGTTTTTATATGTTTATGTTGTTTTCCAGATGCAATCACAATGACTACATAAATATAAATATTTCATTCGAGTATCATCATATCTAATAAAAATAATTTCCTTCTTTTTTGCATCATAGCCTTGAGCATTTGTTTCGCATGTTTCATTTGGACACTTAATATAATTAATTCGTGGTAGTGTAATATCTAATTTTGTATATTTATTAATATGAATATTAAATTTATCTTCAGATACATTAATATTTTCCTTTAAAATACATTTATTTACATTTACTAACTTGTCGTCTGTATTTCCGCAATTCCTACAATAATAAACAATCTTATCACAATCCTGGTTTTCTAACTTAATATAATACATATTGTTGCAATTAGAACAAAAATCCATAGTTACTTATATTATATATTACTATAGTTAATTATTTAAATAATTACTCAATTTTACATTATAATACTTTTTTAATACTTTTTATGCTATATTTAGTTCATATACTAACTTCTTCAATATATCATAGTCTAAATCGTATTTTAAATTGTATACAGATATATGCAAATTTGTTCTTCGTGTGTGTCTTCTAGTATTTGCTTCGCTAACGTTAGTACTATTTGCTTCGCTAACGTTAGTACTAACGTTAGTACTAACGCTAGTACTATTTGCTTCGCTAACGCTAGTACTAACGCTAGTACTAACACTATTTACATTATATGATACATTAATTAAATCATGATATTTTACCCTATTAGCATTAATAAACTCCACGATCTTTTCCTTATTGTTTGTAAATGTTTCACTTAAAATTGCTTTAAATAATTTCATAATCATAACATCGCCCTTATTAAATGATTTGTCTTCATCAAAACACACCAACCTAAGTACCTTGCATATTGCAAATTCAACATTCTTATAAGTAACCAAATAATTATATTTATGCACATCATTATGGTCTTCTCTAATTCCGGGCTCATTTAATAACGGATTTGCACACAATACCGTCGACAGCGTAAACAATATTGAATATATTGTTTGGCACGCCGTCCAACTCTCGCCCGCCCACGTATTCAATACCGATAAACACACTTTTCCATTAATATATAAATTCGGATTAAAACGCATTGCCCCATCGTTTGTCAAATAACGAACCTCAGGCGGCGCAAATGGATAATTATACGGAAAATTAAATTCGAAAAAATAATACCCGTAGCCATATGGAGTGTCGCGTTGACCTATTATTAGCGCATAACCTTTCATTATATTTTCTTCATCGTGTTTATAATATATATTTTCCGAACTTAAAGAAGAACCATTGGCCATTATATATTTAACATCCTTGGCTATTCTTTTTATTGTGGCATTATTTATACTCATAATTCATAATATATTTATTATATTATTTTTAATATATTATTTTTTATTACATTTTTCAAATTTTACATTTTTCAAATTTTACATTTTTTAAAATATTATAAAATTGAAATAAAAATATATTAATATATATAATTATTAAATAATTGTAATGACTAATAATATAACACAAAGCAACTCTAATTCATCTAAATGGGATGAATATTTAAAATCGGTTAAAGCCGATAAAGGTGTCATTAGTCACACAAAAATAGGTAGCAAAGAATTAAATATTTTTGGCGGAAGTTATAACATCACAAATTTATCCGAGTTTTGGAGTAAATATTATACCCATGTTTTCGAAGATAAGTCGCGCGAATATTTGACCGAAAAGCAGCTAATAGAAGACGGGCCTTTGCTTGTTGACGTTGATTTGCGTTATGACAAATCGGTAACTGAGAGGCAACACAATAAAGACCATATTATTGATTTGGTAGCATTATATGCTAATAAATTAAATCTGATTTATGACATTCCTAATAATTCCAAAATTAGTGTGTATATATACGAAAAACCCGACGTTAATGTTACTGAAGACAAAACAAAGGACGGTATTCATATTGTATTTTGTATTAAAACACACAAGGCCGTCCAATGTGTTTTACGCAAAATGGTAATTGGCGAAATTAAAGGCATATGGGACAATATTCCTATTACAAATAAATATGAAGACGTATTTGACGAAGGAATTACAAAAGGTTTCGTCAATTGGCAAGTCTATGGATCTCGAAAACCACAGCATAAAGCGTATAGCTTGACTTATTATTTTGAATTAACTTACGATAACGATGAAGAAATATGGAATTTCAAAGAATTCAATATTTCAAAAATTAGCATTAAAGAACATCTGCCACTAATGAGTGCGCGCTACAATAATCATCAATCTTTTGAATTAAAAAATAATGATACTATTCTTTCTAAAATAGAAACCGAAAAAAAAGAACTGCATAATCGCGAACATAAAGCAAAGGTAAATGTTGTTAGCTCTAAGATCAATCTTGACATATATGATTTTTCAAAGATTGATAATAGCGCTACGCTAGACAACCTTATTGAATGTTTTATTGAAGAAATTGCGTGTACCGAATATGAGGTAAAAGAAACACATCAGTTTACTATGATCCTACCGGAAAGCTATTATAATAGCGGCGGTTACAATAAATGGATACGTGTAGGATGGGCTCTTAAGAATACACATGAAAAACTATTCTTAACTTGGATTAAATTGAGCTCATTATCACCGTCATTTAGTTTCTCCGATGTAGCCCGCTTTTACGATATGTGGAAAAAGTTTGATGCCAAAAATAATGATGGACTAACAAATCGCTCTATTATGTTTTGGGCAAAAACAGATAACCTTGCCGAATACACGAAAATCCGCAGCGAAACCATTTCTTATTATATTGATCAAACACTGCAAACCATGATTTTAAAAGATAAAGTCACGGAATTTGACTTGGCCGTTGTTTTATATCAGCTATTTAAGGACCAATTCATATGCGTAAGCATTAAAAATAATCAATGGTACGAATACAAAAATCATAAATGGGACGAAATTGATTCGGGCAGCACACTCCGACTATTAATATCTAAAAAAATGCATGACATATATTGCGCTAAATCGCACGAGCTCATTGAACTTATTACTAAAAAAGAGAATAATGATGAAAATACCGAAAATTTGAAAATACGCTCTCACAAGTTAGGCGACATTTGCATTTTACTCAAAACCACAAGCTGGAAAAACAACATCATGAGAGAAGCAAAAGAACTATTTTACGATAAAGAATTTATGAATAAATTAGATGCCAATCCTTATTTGCTATGTTTCAATAATTATGTAATTGACTTTCAAAACAAAATACACAGAAAAGGAAAGCCCGACGACTATATTTCTAAATCTACAAATATTGACTACATTCCTTATAAAACTTTAACTAGCTCATGTAAATCAAGCATTAACAACAATTACGATTCCATTATTAAAGAAGTTAACAAATTTATGGATGAATTATTTCCAGACGAAGAATTGCGCCGCTATATGTGGGAGCATTTGGCGTCTACATTAATCGGAACTAATGCCAATCAAACATTCAACATTTATACAGGTAGCGGATGTAACGGCAAATCTAAGTTAGTCGAATTAATGAGCAAATGTTTGGGCGATTATAAGGCAACCGTTCCTATTACATTAATCACGCAAAATCGCTGCTCTATTGGCTCCACGTCTTCCGAAATTGTTGCGCTAATGGGAGTACGCTACGCGGTTATGCAAGAACCTAGTAAAGGCGATAAGATTAATGAAGGCATTATGAAAGAAATTACTGGTGGTGACCCTATTCAAGGTCGTGCGCTTTTTAAAGATACTATAACATTTATTCCGCAATTTAAACTTGTTGTATGCACAAATGTATTGTTTGATATTAATACAAATGATGATGGTACGTGGAGGCGAATTCGTATTTGTGATTTTATGTCTAAATTTACTGATGCGCCTTACCAAAACGAAGACAAATTTCCTAAATCTAATTTCCCATATCAATATTTGATCGATAAGAAGATCGATGAAAAATTCACTTTGTGGGCGCCTGTATTGGCTTCTATGTTGGTTAATATTGCATACCAAACACAAGGTAATGTTCAAGATGCTAAAATTGTTACTAGTGTTAGCGATAATTATCGCGAAGCACAAGATTATTTAACCGAGTTTGCTAAAGATAAAATTTTCAGGAAACGTGATGGACTAATTAAGAAAACTGAATTATTGGAAGAATTCAAAAAATGGTATATTATGCAGTATGGACGAGATAATATTCCAAATGGAAAAGAAATTACAGAATATATGAATAAACAATATGGAAAGTGTACTAGAGGCAAGTGGTACAATGTTGAAATGAATTATGATGATGCTAGTGATGTTGAAGAATAGTGATTATGATAGTGATGTTGAAGAATTGTGATTATGATAGTGATTAATTGTTTATTGTTTATTGTTTATTGTTTATTTTCTTTTTTTATTTTCCTTTTACAATATCAACATAGCTTTTTGTATCTTCTTTTATATTATAATATTCTAAAAAAAATATGTATCCTTCATATGCTATGTTTACAGAATAAGTTAATACTATTGGAATTATTAAATATAGCACTAATATTAGTACTATTTTTTTATTGTTATATTGTTTTTCGCTAATGAATTCTGAAAATATTAAATATAAAATAAATAAACTATAATATATGATTAACATGTAAAATTTTAGACTACTATAATATATGTAATTGTCATTTTGATAGTTATTTTTTCGATTGTCAACATGCAAATTCGTTTTATAACTATCTATTTTACTTTGTATTTTTTCTAATTCGTCTAATTTACTATTTATTGTTCTAGATACTGTTTCTTTATTTAAATATAATGTCTCGTAACTACTAACAAAAGAAGTATAATATTTATGCAATTTATCTAACATTGCTTTTTCCTCACCTATAAATTTTTTCATTGTATAAAATGAATTGTTTCTGCAATCTGCTGCAAAAGTTGCTGTGTCTTTAAATCTGTCGTGTCGATCTTGTATTGCTACTTTTATAAAGTTGTATACTCCAATATTTTCATTTTCATTTTGAAAACCTTCTTTATTTGTAAATCCTAATATGCTTGGACTTGAACTTACACTTGAACCATTTATTGGATTTGATGAAGAATTTAGATTTTGAGTTGTTACTGGAACTGGAGCTGATGGTGCTGATGGTCCTGTGGATGCTGCTGGTGCTGCTTTTGTAGCTGGTGCTGCTTTTGTAGCTGGTGCTGCTTTTGGATTTGGACCCGGCGGCAATACTACTTTTGGAGCTGGTGGCAATACTACTTTTGGAGCTGGTGCTGCTTTTGGAGCTGGTGCTCTATACATTTGTCCTGATAAATTTGGAAATGAACGAGTTACCCATTTACTTAATGACATATCCGGTTCAGGAACTGGTTCCGGATTTATTGCTTTGCTCATATTAGATGATAACAATGGGTCGCCGTTATTAATTAGATTTGATATTTCGTTTGGAATTGCTGGATCTAATCTTTTACAGTCTGCTATCATTTTATATGCTGCAGTTGCACAATCATCTTCTACACATTTGTCCTTATTTTCTGCTCCTTCTTGAAATCCTTCGTAATTTGTAAAGCCATCTGAAAAACCTGTTTCATTTACTAATATTGTATCTGGTTGTGTAGTGTCCCATTTGTAATTGCCCGTTCCGTTTAACATATTATTTACATTTGTCCATATTTTCAGCATTTCGGTAGCTTTAGCAGTGCCTACTAAACCATTAAGACCTGCAATAATACTTTTATCTACAAGTTTATTTCCTACTTTTTCACATTCATATGCTACATATTCAACCCATGGCTCACATATTACTGCGTCAAAGCATGGTTGGGGTTTAGAAGATTTATTTCCCATATTATATAATTATTATATTATATAATATATTTATATTAAATATTATTTATTGTAGATGTTATAAATATTATTTATATTAGATGTTATAAATATTATTTATATTAGATGTTATAAATATTATTTATATTAGATGTTATAAATATTATTTATA
>Ga0208226_1000355_pt1 | contig 12588 bp, 10 predicted proteins | sample LakMenE18May11ns_FD_150713 | JGI IMG/M metagenome (GOLD analysis project Ga0208226, IMG submission 150713) | Freshwater microbial communities from Lake Mendota, WI - 18MAY2011 deep hole epilimnion ns (SPAdes) | ecosystem: Environmental > Aquatic > Freshwater > Lake > Epilimnion/Euphotic zone ... | reverse complement strand
TTGCAAATCGTTGGAATGAAACTTGTTCATGCCAGCAAAGAACTTGCTGAAAAGCATTACGATGCACATCGTGCAAGGCCTTTCTTCCCATCCTTGATTCAATTCCTTACCGGTGGCCCTACCGTTGCCTTGGCTCTTCAAGGGCCTAATGCAGTTGCTGTAGTTCGCAACTTAATGGGGCTTACCGATGGGGCGAAATCTCCTCCTGGAACCATTCGTGGCGATTATTCCATCAGCGTGCAAAATAACTTGGTTCATGGCAGCGACAGTGTCGATAATGCCAACCAAGAACTTGCGTTGTGGTTTAAGGCTGATGAATTAATTTCGTATCAGGGTTGCGATCATAATTGGGTGATTGGTTAATTCGAGAACGATATAAATAAAAGAAGAGAGGTGCGTGCTAATTGCATGCGCCTCTCTTTTTTTATTTCATCCGATAGGAATTGTTAGCTGACCAATTTTTTTAATTCTTCGAGAGCTTTGGGGACGCCGGTTTTGGGTTCTTCATTTGCTTCATATTCCAAAGCCATGTAACCTCTGTAATTTACTGCTTTAAGAATCTCCACAAGTTTCTTGAGGTCTGCATCTTCTTTCTTCTGCCCCGTTTTTTGTATTTCTGTTTTTACTTGAACCGTTACTGCATAAGGAGCAAGCTTGGCCAAGTCGCCATAAGGATCTGCAGTGTGAAAATTTCCCGTATCCAGGTTTACCCCGAAGTAAGGATGATTGATGGATTTCACAATGGAAAGAATTTGTTCGACGCTTGCAGTGATACCGCCATGATTTTCAAGCGCTAGAATAACACCAAACTTGGCTGCATAATCACAAGCCTGCCCGATGGCGTTGATGCAACGCTCTTTAGCTTTTTCTTCGGTATCACCCTTGGCAATGGTGCCTGCGAAAATTCGGATGGTTTTGCAACCTAGAATGCTGCATCGCTCAACCCATTCGTTGACTGAAGTCATCTGTTCTTTTAACTTGGCAGCATCTGGAATGCAGAAGTTATTGCCTACTGCGCTACCACTGATATCCAACCCAAGCTTCGTACAAAAGGCTTTGTATTTTGGAAAGAACTCTTTAGAGGTATCGGGGAAATAATAAGAGGTGGGTTCAATTGCGCCTAATCCTTGTTCCGAGGCATACTCTGCAAATTGTTCCAAGGTCATGGTGGGCTTGTTCGTGCCTTTAAACTCCAGGTATTTTCTAAAGCTGTATGCCGCTAGGCTAAGCTTGATCAGTGATTTTCCAGTTCGTTTGACTGGTTCAATAGCAAAGGAAGAGTTGTTTGCAATAAGGGTTGTAGAAGTAGAGGCAAATGCTATTTTGCCAAAGGTTCGTCTGTTAATCATGGTGAAACCTCCTGAAGTTTTTGGAAGAAATGCACTATAACCGGGAATAGGGGCACAATCAAATAATTATGATGCTTAACAAAGAAGCATACATTTAGCTGCATAAAATGACTGGTTTATGCAAAAGTAAGGGGATTTGATAGCTTATCAAACCGAATAATCGTAACTAATACAGATATTACGAATGAAATCTGACAAAGATGCCCCTTTTTGTCTGGCAGATAAATGCTAAACTAATTGCATATTTTGATACTAGAGTATGCCATGACACAAACTAACATTTTCGCAAGTATTCCCAACGACAAAACCTCCCAAACGGATGATGAGCGCATTCGCAATGTGATCCCGTTGCCTTCGCCGGAGAATTTGATCCGGTTTTTTCCTGTTCAAGGAACTCCTGTCGAAAAATTGATTGCAGATACTCGTAAAGCGGTGAAGGACATTCTTCGGGGTAAATCGGATAAACTTTTAGTGGTGATTGGGCCCTGTTCAATCCATGATCCAAATGCTGCGACAGAGTACGCATCCAAATTGGCACTTACCCGACAGAAGCACGCCAACGATCTTGAGATTGTAATGCGGGTGTATTTTGAAAAGCCCCGCACCACGGTGGGTTGGAAGGGATTGATAAACGATCCCTATTTGGATGGAACCTTCCGCATCAACGAAGGTTTAAGGATGGCTCGCGATCTCTTGCTTCGAATCTATAACGCTGGGGTACCTGCGGGTTCAGAATTTCTCGATACGATATCTCCGCAGTACATAGGCGATCTAATAACCTGGGGTGCTATCGGTGCACGCACTACTGAATCGCAGGTTCATCGCGAGTTGGCTTCCGGGTTATCTGCGCCCATCGGTTTTAAAAATGGAACTGATGGAAATTTAAAAATCGCAATCGATGCATTGATGGCTTCTGCCCAGCCTCATCACTTTCTTTCGGTTCATAAAAATGGTCAGGTCGCAATTGTTGAAACCGGGGGCAACGAAGATTGCCATGTGATTCTTAGGGGTGGTAAGGTTCCGAATTATGATGCAGAAAGCGTGAGCGCTGCTTGCTCTGCCCTTAAAGCTGCAGGCCTTATAGAAAGGCTGATGATCGATTTATCCCACTCCAATAGTTCTAAACAGTATAAAAAACAGATTGAAGTTGCGGGCGATGTTGGTGTTCAGATTGCCAAGGGTGATCGCAGGATTATTGGGGTTATGGTTGAATCGCATCTTGTAGAGGGTAAACAAGATCTCATCGAAGGTAAACCTTTGGTGTATGGCCAAAGTATTACTGATGCATGCATAGGTTGGGAAGATTCTGAAAAGGTGTTAAACCTTCTTGCAGAAAGTGTAAGGGCTAGGCGTGCTACGAAGGCATAGGTTAGCGTGAAGCTGTTTCAGCAACCAAGATTTTCATCATTTCTTCAGCGGCTCCAGATGCAATGGCTCTCACCTTTTCAAAACTGGTGTTGTAACCAAATTCGTAAGTAATTCCTGCACATCCAAAGGTTTTATAAGACCATGTTTTAGAAGTGGGTAGATTTTCGTTATGCCCCGCATCGCGTTTAAAAGCATAATTCGGGAAGTGCTCATGGATGGCTTTTAACCAACGCTTGGTGAATAAAAGTGGGAAGGTCTGGTCTTCATCCCGCTGAGTGTAAAAAATATCTTCTGAAGTTGAATGAAAATCAAGAAATAGGTAGGCCCTAGCTTTGGGTTGTTTTGCAATTGTGGTAAGGGCATCTCGAACCGCTCTGGTTTCTATTTGGGTGAAAGGGCCGTAATCCCGGTTGGGGTCAACTCCTCCTAGCGTTGAGCGCCAGTGCCCATGTTCAACACCATCAGGATTGACCACCGGAATAACAATGGTTTGAAAGGATTGCCTGAAGGTTTTCGAGAGAGGTGAATCTAAAGCAATGGTATCGACAAAGCTCATTAGTCCAACGGAGCCAGTGACTTCTGGAGGATGTTGCCTGCCTAGGATGAAAATAAAATTGGTAGCATCGGGGTTCCCGAGGGTAAGTTGTTTGATGGGCCTGCCTTCCATGGATTTACCAATAGTGGTGATTTTTGTGAACGGTGATTTTGCAAGAGTGTTGCTCCATAAATCCAAATCATCAAGGCTGATGGGTTGGTGGGCAAACACCCAGATTGGATTGGGGCCAACTTCTAGAAGCGCACTTGCGGGGATTTTTTGCTCGGAGTTTGCAGCAGTCCATTTGTTTATCTCGAGAGCTTTAAATTCTTTGCCATCGAAGCTGATGATAGGCTTGCTTGTAGTTCCAGGGTGGGTAAGTAGGAAACGAACTTCAATGGTTTGTTTCTTGGAGGATGAGATTTTAAATGCGTACCAAGGGCTGCGGTTGATGGGAGAATTTTCAGGTGAGATGGTTACAAGATAAATATTATCTTGGAGATGGGTGCAGTTGTTCAACCGGGCGCCCGAAAAATTATTGCTGAACTGAATCCCTTCTTTTTCAAAGTTCCACTCTTTGCGAGTTTGCAAAGGCACCTTGATAGGCATTTCCGACCAGGCAGCATTATCTCCAAGAGTTGCTAATGCAATGAATGCAAGAAATATAAAGGAGCGAAGTTTGTTCATGCCCTTATTTTTACAAACCGGTGTCAAAGCAGCAATCTAAATAAACTTTGTTTAAAAACAGGTGAAGTATGGAAGAAAGGAGAAGGCTTATTTTAGAGGGAGTTGCAAGTTGGGGTTGGTCTCTTCTTTTAAATTGATCAAAGGCAGCTTGTGTCTTTTATCATCAGAGGCGGAAGCAGGTGCAGATTTGAAGTTGATGTTGCTAGCGGTCTGATTGTTTTTGGGCCACATAATTCCGAGCCCAAAGAGGATGAGCATACTGGCAGCCAAGGCAACCCTAGCGGAGAGGCCGGAAAAATTGCGGGCCTTAAAGCCGCCCTGAATCCTCGGGGCCTTTGGGAATGGGGTAGGCAATTGAGCCTGGAAAAATCCTCGCAGTGCTTGTTCAAATTCTTGTTCGTTCTGTTGCATCTTAAGCCAATAACTGTTGTGAGGAAAATCGAAATTCAATTACTTGGGTGCTTCAACACCCATGGATTTTAAAATTTCTGCAAGCCTGACACGAGCCCTGCTTAATCGCATATGTACTGCAGAAGGCTGCAGTTCCAAAGCCTTTGCGATATCAGGTACTTCGTAATCAAGGGCGTACCGCATGGTCAGTATCTCACGGTCTTGGGGTGCAATCTCTTGCAAACCTTCCCGAAGTTGTTGGTGCAGTTCCAGAGTTTCCATACGCAGATCAGGAGACTCAGTTTTTGAACCTATCGTTTCAAACATCTCGGGGCCAAATGTCCCGTTGCGCTGAAACGAACCCCTTGCAACATCTTCTGAAAGATTTCTTGCAACTCGGATCAACCAAGCCCTCATCTGCCTAACGATCAACCCTTTAAGCATTTCACGCCAAAGACGTAGAAACGATTCCTGAAGGATATCGTTAGCCGTTTCCGCATTCATGCTTCTAGCGTAAGCAACTGCCCAAACCGCCCTACCATGAGCGGCGTATATTTTTTGGAATTCTTCCTGCACTCTTTCCTCCGTACGAGACTGCTTTATTATAGGCACATCAAGGTGCCATAAGGCAGGTGCAGCAAATAGATTGTGCGAAAAAATCCCAACAAAATAAGGACGGCCAAGAATAGCCAATCTAACTGTTTTCTCATGGATTTGTAATCTTTTTAATATTGTTCGCAAGTTCTTTGCTGATAATGACTTGCAGAGTAAGCCAGTTGTCTCTGCTGGCACTTTTAATGCCATTTTGAACTAAAAAAGGCATACTTTCCAAACGCTTTTCTAACTTTTTGATCGCATCTGCAGAGGTTCCCATGATTTCGCAGCGCAGCACTGGTTCAACTCCTGATTCAAGCCATACTGCAATTGCATCGATATCGTCCATAAAATCTTGTTTGTTGATTTCAGGTAATGCAGGGAGAAACAATTTTAGGGAACTAAAATCCCATTTGCCCGCCTGAGCTACAATCCAGATGGGTGCATTGATAGGGATTCTTTCTGCGATCAAAGGTCGAAGTTTGCCACTTAAATGATTCAATCCCGCCCGCTCAAAACCAGAAATTGCTTCAAACCTTTCAGGAAGCATAGTGTACGCCATCGTGTTGTCATCGATTTTCGAATAGCTTGGCTGCATTGGGAAAAGATCAATCTGATATCGCAGAGTTTCTCTACCAATCCTGTAACCCGAAGGGGTGGATTGAAGTCTGCTATTCACTTTTTCCATATTGATGGGCTTGAGTGATTGAAGAAACAAAGCAGAAGCCAGTGGCCTATCTGCAGGCATGGTAAGTGCGAGGAGCTTAATTTCTTCAGATTCATACCCGAGTGCTTTCCTAATTGGAGAATCTTTTTTCAAGAAAGCATCAAGGTTCAATAGCTCAGCAAGTTCTTTGGATGCTTTTAGTTTTTGCAAATCGAGAACTGCGATAAGGCTGGAGTCGCCTGCAAACCATTGAAGGTAAGATTGTCTGGGATCGGTGTTCGCCTTTGCGAGGTCTCTGTTTCTTCGATCTTTTTGAGTGGAGAGCGCAAATACAAGTCCCATTATTGCCATTGCTGCCATCACCAAAACCACAGCTAGTGCGGTGCGCGATTTGTTTTTGGGCAGATCCTTTTTAATGTAACTATAAGCAGTAATAGGTGCATCTGCAGCAATATCCGGGCCTTGCCAAATGATGGTATCTTCGCAACGGGGGCAAATAAACTTCTGCCCTTTTACAGTACCCGCAGGCGGATCTATCCATGAGTTGCATTTGGGACATGGGTAATCAGGAAAAGGCATTGCACACGTTACTTCCGATTAGGTTTCTTTTTTTGCTCTTCCATCGCTATAACAGGGCGAAGATCCATCTGTTTTTTTACTATGTCTACCTTGGCGATCTCCACTTCAATTTTATCACCCAACCTGAAGCGCCTTTTATACTTTAACCCTGTAAGAGAATGGCTCTCTGCATCGAAGAGGTAATTATCATCGTTAAGCGTGGTGATGTGAACCATGCCTTCAACAGGAAGATCAACAATCTGCGCAAAGAATCCATATTCGGCTACACCTGTGATGATGGCCATTTTGTGTTCGCCAAGTTGCTTTGACATAAATTCGAGCAATTTAACTTTAACGAGATCTCTTTCTGCAAGTGCAGCCCGTCGTTCCATGCCGCTGCAATGTTCACCTAAAAACATCAGTTCGGTTTCATCGTAGGAAGCTTTTCCAGTTCGCTTCCAGCGGGTTAATTGTCGATGAATTGTCAGGTCGGGATAACGGCGAATAGGAGAAGTGAAATGGCAGTAGCAAGTGCTAGCAAGTGCGTAATGCCCTTCTTCTTTTTCGCTATAAACTGCTTGTTTTAGGCTGCGAAGCATTGCGTAATGAACAGCATGCTTTTCGGGTTTGGAGGAAGATTCCGCCAAAATACGCTGCAAGGTAAAACGATCTTCCGCGTTATCGATCTGGTAACCTAGGGTACGGATGAATGCAGCAAAAGCTTTTTGCTTGGTGGGTTCAGGATCAGGGTGGATTCTGCGTAAAAACTTGACACCAAGGCTGTGAAGATGTTCTGCTACAGCTTCATTTGCGGTCAGCATGAACTCTTCAATTATTTGATGGCTTAAATCGTTGACGCTGTTATGTGCGCCGTTAACCCTGCCATCTTTATCGAACTCCAGTTTGGGTTCTGGCATATCGAGTTCAAGAGCGCCTCTGCGGAATCTTCGGCCTCGCAGGATAAGTGCGAGAGTTTTCATGCGTTCAAGCATTGCGCCAATATCTTCAGGAACTTCGGGCGCTTCGGGAGTCTTATCAAGGAATGCCATTACTTGTTCGTAATGAAACCGTTTTTTAACTTTGATAACGCCACGCTCAAAAGTAACCGTGGTCTTGCGCCCCTTGGGATCAAAATCAACCACCACGGTTTGAACATACCTGATTTTATCTTGCTGAAGGCTTGCAAGGTGATTGGAAATGGTTTCAGGAAACATGGGTATAACTTTGCCGGGCAGATAAATACTTGTGGCTCTGCTGCGTGCTTCGCGATCGAGTGCCCCGCCTTGTTTGACAAAATGTGCCACATCAGCGATATGAACCCAAAGAGTCCAATGGCCAGAAGCTGGATCAAGTTCAACCTGCACTGCATCATCAAAATCTTTTGCATCGATGGGGTCGATAGTTACTACAGTGTGTTTGGTGTAATCTACCCTGCCATCAAAATCTTCCTCGGAAAAATTTTCTGCGACATGGTGGGCTTCATCAAGTACATCAGGAGGGAAAATGTCAGGTAGGTTGTAGGCTCGGATGATAGCTAAGGTTTCAACCCCTGGGTCACCTTGGGGCCCAAGAAGTTCGGTGATGACGCCTTCGCCCCGTTCTTCTGGAGAAGGGAAGTGAATCATATCAAAGACAACCTTGTCGCCTGGTTTGACATTCTTGGTTGTGGGATCGCCAATGACGATGGATTGAGAAAAAACCGCGCCATCTACTTTGACAAAACCTTCACCGCCTTTTTCCCAGTAGGTGCCCACAAACTGGTGCGATTTTCTTTCTAACACACTGAGGATCTGGCCTGTTGGCGGACGATCTGAATTACCTCTGCGAAGAATTTGAATTGCGACGAGATCGCCGTTGGCAGCATTGTTGCTGTTCTCGGGGAAAATGCGAATTTCAGGGCTAGCTACCCCATCGACTGGGCTGGGTTTTACAAAACCACCCCCCGAACTCATGGTTCGGTAAGTACCTTTAAGGCTGGGCTTTGCACCTGATTTACGAATGGCTTGGCTGTTGTTGATTTCAATGCGACCTTGTTGAACCAGATCGTTTAATGCTGCGCGGAATTCGCCATACGCCCCACCCGCAAGGCCAAGCCTGCGAGCGAGAATGCGGGCTTTCATAGGCTGGTAGCTTTGTTTATTAACAGCTTGAAGAATCTTATCGTGAATACGGCCCATAATGAAACTGGCCCCCCTGTGTTGGTCGAACCCGCTGTATTATCTCGATTAATCAACCGAGGTGGTGTCAGGGGTGGCGCCTTTGTATAACTTGCGCTGTAAAAGATTATTGTAGGGCGTCCAGTGGGCATCCTTGCCTGCATCTTCTATTTCTTTTGTAAACGCATGAACCTTGGCGTCCAAGTTATCTAGATGATGAAGAGCGACTGCTTCAGGAGTCATAGGCAGTTTCGGGCTGCCAAATTCATAGGTTCCATGATGGCTTAATATCATGTGCTTAAGTCGCCACATTAACTCAGTCGGAAAAGGTTCGCCCGAAAGTTCGGGAACGCAGGCGATTTTTTCATTCAGTATTTCAACGCCCTGAACAATATGACCGATTAACTGGCCTTCATCAGAATATGTAAGTGCTTTATCGCAAGTTAATTCTCTGATTTTCCCGATGTCATGCAGAAATATACCCATGAATAGTAAATCTTTATTAACCGAAAGGTAAAGCGGTGCGAGCCTGTCCCAAGCTTCCATGAGGCTGGTCACATGCTCGACCAAGCCACCCAAATAGGCATGATGATGCCTAATGCCTGCAGGAACCTTGCAGAAAGCCTGCATCAATTCCTCATCCATAAAGAACGCCTCTGCCAAGGCGCGCAAATGCGGGTTAGTCATCTTGCGTAAAAAAGTACGAACCTTTTCGATCAGCTTGCTGATGTCTTGTTCGGTGTGTGGCAGAAACTCTGAAAGATCAACATCGTTGGGCGATACTTTTTCAAAGGAGTTGACAATCATCTGCAGGGTGCCCTGGAAAAGTTGCACCTTACCCTTCACATGAAGAAAATCCCCTTCTTCAAAAGAGCGGAATGCAGACTCGTTAGCGTTCCATTGGCGTGCAGCAATCGACCCAGAGCGATCGCGAAGTTCCATTTGCAAATAGGAATTGCCATTGCGGTTGGCCCGCAGTTGTTTGTCGAGAGCGACAAAAACCTCATCCACGGTCGCCCCATCTGTCAACGATTTCATCATTTGTCTGGCCATAATCAGTCCCTTTCTTAAAAGGATAGTATAGTGGCAGGGGAACTTGATGCCTTAAGAATAATGCTTAAGGGAGTAAATTTCAGTCTGAACCAATGGGAAGAGTAGGCGATTTGGCCCCATCGGTCCAAACCCAGCCATACTGGGTGTTACTTGGGGAAGCCCCTTGTCTGTAATTTTCCCGGATGGAAGTCATCTTGTCGATTTTCAAAGCCTTGCGCTTTTCTTCGACATTGATGTTGAACAACCGAGCTGCATTAAGACCGAAGATTTGGTCCTTGATCTTATCAGTTAACTCTGGGTACTGGAATTTGTCCCTCAATTCTGGAAGCATTTGCAACCTACGCAACCGCACGATTTGGCTTTGTGGGCTGCCATTCCAGATGGAATCAGTCCCCCAGAGGATGTGATCAGCGCCTGCAACCTGAATCATCTGGCCTAATGCATGCAGGCAGATTTTAGGTGCTGCAGCAGAAAGAATGTTAAAGGTACTGCCCAGTTCGAAGTAAACATTCTTGATTTTCGGGTTAGCCTTGAGATCTCTGAGTATATCGCTAATCCAAGGGATCTCTTGTTCATCAGGTTTTTCCCGCGCAGGAACAGGCGCACCTATGCCACGCCCTGCAGATCCAAACCCTTTGTAACCTGAATGGTAAATAATGAAATTGAGATCGGGCCAATCTGCAGCAGCCTTTGCGACATCGCCCGGATGGCAACCTTTTTCGTTAAACAAACCCAAGGGAAGGCCTTTGTGCACACAGATGTTTTTGATGCCCAGCTTCTTGGTGCGTTCCCAGAAAGGGTAGGCAATTTTTTCGTCATCAAGGCGCCAGTATTGCTCGCCCAACTCCGCACCCGTATACATTTTCCAAGCATCAATCTTGAGGTCTTTCACCTGCCTTTCCATTTCATCGAGTTCTTTTAGGCCAAGGTTTGGCCTGATCAAACCATGCGAAAGAGCCCGCTGCGAGCCCGAAAGCTCGTTGACAAAATTCCTCGTCGCAACCATCTGGTCTGGGGGAAGTGGATTCTTATTCCATTCTCGTGTGGGTACCCCGCTGATGATTGCCATCACCGTGTCGCTGTCTGCGTACAGTTCTTTTACATAATGGGTTCGGTTGAGTAATTCGAGAGTTCGGTTAAAGCCTAAAAGCGAGGGCCTGACCATTTGTAGAAACGCCTTCACCTTGTTTCCTTCTAGGGAATCTTCGTACCATTTTCCCGAAACATCAACATGATGGGTCTGCATGTCGAAGATGAATTGATCCTTGGGCCAGGGTTCCTTAAAAGTAAGAGGATCAGCCATTTCTGCAGCTTGAACCTGATAGCATGGGCCGAAAACCTCGTTCAATGCAGTCAACGCGCAAGCCATTCCAGAGGATGTTCTAAGAAAGGTTCTGCGATCAACATTCTGCTTTTTTGCATTCGTTTCAGAAAGCTCCAAAGCCCTGCGTGCATAGTGCTGCTGTTCTGAAGTGGGCGGAGGCGGGATGAACTCCTCATTAGAGATGATTTTAGCGGGTATGGGCAGTTGATCTTCAAGGCTGATATCTAATTCGCATGATCTTTTCCACATGGTTTTGCCTTTTCATTTTAGATAGTACAGCAGAATAAACGCTTTGGACTCCCGGTGGTAGTAACACTTTTGTACATCAGATATTACAGCCCGAGATTCGATAAGAATAAAAATACCCGGTTTGCTGTTCTTATGCTCGACTTAAACCCATCCTATGTCATATATTATCAATCACTGTGTGTTGATGATTGTTTTAACTTAAAGAGGATTGCCTACCATGGCCTATACCCACATCAAAGTTCCCAAAGGCGACAAAATTACCATTACCAATGGTAAACTTCATGTGCCCGACCATCCTATCGTTCCTTTCATCGAAGGGGATGGCACCGGCCCAGATATTTGGCGCTCTGCGGTAAGGGTTTTGGATGCTGCAGTTGAAAAAGCATACGCTGGCAAAAAGAAAATCGCATGGGTCGAAGTCTTTGCAGGCGAAAAAGCTTTCAAGCAATTTAACAATTGGCTCCCTGATGAAACAGTTGAAGCTTTTAAGGATTTCCTCGTTGGCATTAAGGGCCCATTGACCACCCCGATTGGTGGTGGCATTCGCTCCTTGAATGTGGCTTTACGCCAAATGCTTGATCTTTATGTCTGTTTAAGGCCGGTGCGTTGGTTCAAAGGTGTACCTTCCCCCGTTAAGCACCCAGAAAAAGTTGAAATGGTGATCTTCCGTGAAAACACCGAAGACATCTATGCTGGGATTGAATTTGAACAAGGCACCGAGGCCAATAATAAGTTCATCAAACTGTTCAAAGAAAACTTCCCCAAAGAGTTTTCGAAGATCCGCTTCCCAGAAAGTACCGGGATTGGCATCAAGCCTGTTTCCCGCGATGGCAGTCAACGCCTTATCCGCTCAGCAATTGAATATGCGATTACCAACAAGCGCAAGAGCGTTACCTTGGTTCATAAGGGCAACATTATGAAGTACACCGAAGGTGCATTTCGTATTTGGGGCTATGAACTCGCAGAAAAAGAGTTTGGCGCCCAGACTTACACTTGGGAACAATGGGAACGCACCAAGAAGGCCAAAGGCGAAGATGCTGCGAACCAAGAGCAAAAAGCAGCTTTGGCATCAGGTAAGATTCTTATCAAGGATGCAATTGCTGATATCACGCTGCAACAAGTATTAACCCGCCCTGAAGAATTTGATGTCATCGCAACCTTGAATCTTAATGGGGATTATCTTTCCGATGCACTTGCTGCGCAAGTGGGCGGGATTGGTATCGCCCCCGGTGGTAACATCAACTACCTGACCGGTCATGCGATTTTTGAAGCAACCCATGGCACTGCACCTAAGTATGCAGACTTGGATCGGGTAAACCCTGGTTCTGTCGTTCTTTCAGGCGAGATGATGCTTCGCTATATGGGTTGGATTGAAGCCGCAGATTTGATCATCAAGGGCATGGATGGAGCCATTGGCGCAAAGCAAGTGACTTACGATTTCGCACGCCAGATGGAAGGTGGCAAAGAAATCAAGTGCAGCGAATTTGGCACTGCTCTGATCGCCCACATGTAATCGATTGAATCAAAGATTAATCACACAAGCATCGTTCCCGGAGTTTGATTCCTGGAACGATGTTTTATTGGTATCCGTTCTATAAAGCTTTTAATTACCCACATTTTTTGCTAAGCAGTACCCGAAGTGGATATCGGTCAGGCGG
>Ga0208226_1000353_pt1 | contig 12614 bp, 9 predicted proteins | sample LakMenE18May11ns_FD_150713 | JGI IMG/M metagenome (GOLD analysis project Ga0208226, IMG submission 150713) | Freshwater microbial communities from Lake Mendota, WI - 18MAY2011 deep hole epilimnion ns (SPAdes) | ecosystem: Environmental > Aquatic > Freshwater > Lake > Epilimnion/Euphotic zone ... | reverse complement strand
TTTTTCTAAAGGATTCATGTCACTTAGTTTAACCTTTGATGCCTCCATACGGTCTGTAAGATCTTCCCATCCTATCTTTTTAAAGTCTGCATATGTTTTAAAAACTTTTTTGTTATCTGGACTGAGGTATTCCTTAAAATCATCCCAAAAGTTTTTATCAAAAACATCATCTCCTATATGGTAAATTGTGATACCTGGATTTCTTTCTTGTATAATTCTCTTAGCATAAAATCCAGCAATTTTTTCTTCCTTTTCATTTAATTTGTATTTCTTACCATTTAAAATTAAAGAAGCTCCTAGATATTTGTACGGTTCCATAAGATCTTCAAAATATGGACCAATCTGGTGAAAACTTGTCCATTTCACAGAAGAATCTTCGTCATCTTCTTGTCTTTCCCACCATTTTGTTTGCAATAACTCAAATTTATATGGTTCTGATAGAGAGATACCGTCTTGCCATTCCAAATCGCTTGGAGTTAAACTCTCATTTACTTTTTCCATAGTTTTAATAATATCCTTTTTATTGCTTGTCAGTACTGCACATATACTATCATCGTATGCAGAATAAATTGTATATAATGGAACAGTATCTCCAAATTTACCTTTGGTAGCATACAAATTTTTAACAAAGTTCTTCAATTCTTCAATCTGTTTTTCATCAATTTCTATTTCATCAAATTCTTTGATAATATGAAAACAATATTGATTTGCCATTTATTTATACTTATAAATAAATATGTATTTTTTTGAATTATTTTATTTTTAGTATGTGTATTTTAAATACTTTCTTATTGTATAAGTATAATTAAAACATTAATTTATTTTATATTAGTTAAAATAAATTAATGACTTCTCTTTTGAAATCACACAGATCTCTACAAAGGAAATCAACTTCAAGAAAAACTAGGTCTCCACGAAGGAAATCACCTTCAAGAAAAGCTAGGTCTCCACGAAGGAAATCACCTTCAAGAAAAGCTAGGTCTACACGAAGAAAATCACGTGTCAAAAAAGCTAGGTCTCCACGAAGAAAATCACGTGTCAAAAAAACTAGGTCTCCACGAAGAAAATCACCTGTCAAAAAAACTAGGTCTCCACGAAGAAAATCACGTGTCAAAAAAACTAGGTCTCCACGAAGAAAATCACGTGTCAAAAAAACTAGGTCTCCACGAAGAAAATCACCTTCAAGAAATAGTAATTATGTACGCAGAAAAAGAATGTTAAAAGGAGGAGAAGGTCAATATGTTCAAGAGAATACTTTGCAAATATTAAATCCAAAAATACAAGAACCTAATGTTTATTATATGGCAAGTCATGGATGTGATACAAACGAATTACTATATGTTCCAGAAGGATGTGTGTATGTTACTTTAGGAATATGTGGTAAGCTAGTATGGGATAGCAAAAATCAAGAAGAATTTATAAAGATGTTTGATGAAAATTCGAAAATATTAAATGATCCAGTTACAAATATTGAACAGTTACAAAAAATATTTGGAAGCCAGTTGCATATTCACTATGCAAAAGCAAAAGATTACAGAATGCGTAAATATGTTAATAGCTCTTTTTCATGCTTTTTAAACAGAACACTTAAAGAAGATTCTTTTTTTGCAAAAAAATCTGGTTTATATTCAATTGGAACGTATACAACTGCCAATTTTTATAAATTGAATGACACAATTACTGATAAAGATATTGATTATTTATATAAAAATTCTTTATATCCAACAATAGATCAAATCAAAAATATCTATACACTAACTAATCTAAATTATAAAGATTTTTCATCGCACATACAAACTGTATTTAATGTAGATCAGAAAACATTATTTCACTATTTTCCTGGTATTTATTATAATTTTTCATGTAGATCTGATTGCAATGATTCAACTGGTGATAATCCATCTACTTTTCATATAGCCAGAAGACAAGACTCGTTTAAAGGTAATGAGGTTGAAAGACTATCTTTTTACAAATCTATCGATAATAGTTCAAGTATTCATTACTACTTATCTATTAATGACCTAGAAAAAGCAAAAGAATTAATAGATAACGGTTATGATTTGAATGAAAAGGATTATCAAGGAAATTCATTGTTATATATATGTTGTCGTAAAGGATATTTAGAATTGGCAAAATTATTAATTGAAAGAGGAGTTTTATTAGATAAAGATGGATATCAAGAATGTTTGCGTCGTAAAGAATTGTTTGAATATATGGTTTCTGCATATGCGTCTGAAATAAATAGACGTTTGGAGTGATTAAAGAATCTAAAATAATATTTGTGCAAAATAAAATATTTTTCTATTGAAAAGACAATCAATCGACTCTTGAAATATTCCACATCCTTGTATAATGCATTCTTCTCCGAGTCGTGTAAGCAGTGATTAAACAGATCTTAAAGTATCTGTTTATTCACGTGTTATAATAACAAATAACAACAGATCTTCTTCAACAAAAATGCAATTTGTTCATTGGGATTCATCTTCTGGATTGAGTTGCGAAAATGGATGCGGAAAATGTAGTGATATTACAGAGATTTATATAAAAATTCTTTCTCCAAATGCGGATTATCAGATTGTTGGTAATAAAGAATTATAAAAGACTTTTGAAAAGTTTACCAATTACAACGGTAAAAATTGAGGAAAACTTTGGAATAGTAGCGCCTTAGTGCATTGGAGCAAACGCATGGATTCATATAATTTTGTATGAATCTAGTAGCGGCAGTGAATTTACTATATCACAAGCGCATAATAATGATAATCAATCAGGTGCAATAAATGAGAAAAGTAGTTAATTTATATATCTTTCAATAAAATACAAATTTATGTATATTATTTGCAATTTTATGATTTTAATCTAATTTCAGCACCAGTCCATTCTGTCAAAACATTAATATCACATGTAAGAGGGTCATAAGGACATAATTCGTTAAAATTATCTTTATTAATTAATATTATATCACGAAAAACTTTATCTGATGTAATAGGTGATAAAGGATTTGAGCCTATTCCTGTGTAATATATCATTTATTATTTTATGTATATTCTTTTGAAATTTTCAATTTCATTTAATTTTGATAAAATTTTCAAGAGAAGATAAACAAACCTTCTTTTCAGTGCGAGGCGTTGATGAATGTAGGAATTTTTTCAAAGTTCCTTTTTTATGCCAAATTTTGTATTGTGTATTGGTAATTTCGTGAATAACAAGAATACCTTCCTTTTGTGTCTCAAATAAAATTACAGGTTCACCTGCTATTGCAGGGCGTTCTCCGTAAAAATGAATACTTTTCCAGATATAACCCTTGTTATTAGGCATATTTTTTAATTTTTTACTCATATATTCAGGAAAAGTATCTCTTGATTTAACAAAATATTGCCAACTTTTATCTATTTCACGCTTCTTATACTCAAAATTGCGGTCTGTTCGACGAATTGATTGTTCAAAAGCTTTTGATATATTAATTTCTTCTTTTTTCTTTTGTATATCACAGTCTTTTTTGTATTTACTATCTTCAATATTCATCTTTATCTGGTCTATTGACATCTTTTCAAATTTTGCAAATTCTTGATCATAAACTCCTGCTTTTACATCAGATATTCGATTTTCAAATTCTTTGATTTCTTTTTCTCGTTCAATGTTTTTAAAAATACGTATTTCAATTTGTTCTGTATAATAAGCTTCTTTATTTCCAAGTCTTCGAAATCTCTCGATTGTTGAAGTGTCATTTTTAATACATGATCTTAGATGTCGTATTTGATACCTAATCTTATTCAGTTCGCTCATCCTTTTAGTGTTTATGTTCATCTCTTTTTATAAATGAGTGTTTTAACTTTTAGCTCAATTTTAATACAACTAGAATCTAAAAATAAGTTTTTGAATAACATTAAAATTATTGAATTTTAATGTTTAATAATTAAAAAATACATACTTACTTTAATTAGAAGAAGGAAGTTTAAAATTTATTTCGGTAGGTTCAGTAGTAGTTTCGGTAGTAGTAGGTTCAGTAGTAGTTTCGGTAGTAGGTTCAGTAGTAGTTTCGGTAGTAGGTTCAGTAGTAGTTTCGGTAGTAGTAGGTTCAGTAGTAGGTTCGGTTGTAGGTTCAGTAGTAGGTTCGGTTGTATGTTCAGTAGTAGGTTCAGTAGTAGTTTCGGTAGTAGGTTCGGTTGTAGGTTCAGTAGTAGGTTCGGTTGTATGTTCAGTAGTAGGTTCGGTAGTAGGTTCAGTAGTAGGTTCGGTTGTAGGTTCAGTAGTAGGTTCGGTTGTATGTTCAGGTTGTGTATATAGTTCAGCTGCAATAGACTGAACTTCGTCAATCTTATTCTTAAAATCTTCTACACTTGCATCTGTGTTATTCTCTAACCAAGTTGATATTTCATTAAGTTTTTCTACTTTTTGATTATAATTTTCCTTTTGAACTGTGTCATCTTCTGCTAATGTTTTTAGCTTCTCAGTGTAAGCGTTCCGAGTTGTATAAATCATATTCTCCAAATTATTTTTATTTTCTAGTTTTTCACGAATAACTTCATCATCCTTCTTATATTTTTCAGCGTCATCTACCATTTTCTGAATATCATCTTTAGATAAGCGACTACTATCATTTGTGATAGTAATTTTATTAGTAGTTCCAGTTCCCTTTTCAATAGCACTAACATTCATAATTCCGTTAGCGTCAACATCAAAGGTAACTTCAATTTGTGGAACTCCTCTTGGAGCTGGAGGAATACCTGTTAATTCAAAATTGCCAAGTTGGTGATTATCCTTAGTCAAAGTTCTCTCTCCTTCAAATACTTGAATTTTTACAACAGATTGATTATCAGCATATGTAGAAAATGTTTGTGCCTTTTTAGCAGGAATAGTTGTATTACGCTCTATAAGCTTAGTCATGATACCACCAGCAGTCTCAATACCAAGAGATAGAGGAGTAACATCAAGTAAAAGTAGAGAGTCAATTGTTTTTCCCTTTTCTCCACTCAAGATTGCTGCTTGTACAGCAGCCCCATAAGCAACCGCTTCATCTGGATTTATACTGCGATTTAATTCCTTTCCACCAAATCTTTCAGATAACATTTCTTGAATTTTTGGAATACGTGAAGATCCACCAACTAGAACAATCTGATTTACACTGGTTTTTGGTACATTAGAGTCAATAAATACCTTTTCTACTGGATCCATACAACGTGCAAATAAGTCTTGATTAATTTCCTCAAACTTTGCACGAGTAATGCTAGAAGTAAAATCATGTCCTTCGAATATTGAATCAATCTCAATTGATGCTTGAGCGCTTGATGATAGAGTACGCTTAGCCTTTTCGGATGCAGTACGCAATCTACGCATTGCACGTGCGTTTGCACTTATATCCTTCTTATACTTGCGTTTAAACTCATTCGTAAAATATTGCACAATACGTGAATCAAAATCTTCGCCACCAAGATGAGTATCTCCAGCGGTAGCTTTTACTTCAAAAACACCATTATCTATTGTTAGAAGAGATACATCAAATGTTCCACCACCCAAATCAAAAATAAGAACGGTTTGTTCTCCTGAATTTACATTATCAAGGCCATACGCGATAGCTGCTGCAGTTGGTTCATTAACAATTCGTAGTACTTCAAGACCTGCAATTACACCAGCATCCTTAGTAGCTTGACGCTGTGCATCGTTAAAATACGCAGGTACTGTAATTACTGCTTGTGTTACCTTTGTATTTAGAAATGCCTCGGCCGTTTCTTTCATTTTTGTCAAAATCATTGCAGAAAGTTCTTCAGGTCTAAAAGACTTTTGTTCTTCCTTATATTGCACTTCTACAAATGGCTTTCCATTCTCCTTTTCAACAACAGAAAAAGGCCATTGCTTCATATCACTCTGTACACATTCATCACTCCATTTTCGTCCAATAAGTCTCTTGGCATCAAAAATAGTATTCAATGGATTCATTGCTGCTTGATTTTTCGCAGCATCTCCAATAAGACGTTCTGAATCTGTAAAAGCAATATAAGAAGGTGTTGTACGGTTACCTTGATCGTTTGCTATAATTTCAACTCTTTCGTTTTGCCAAACTCCAACACATGAATAGGTAGTTCCTAAATCAATTCCAATAGCTGTCATTTTTATATTAATTTAATTGTTCTTTTAAGTCAATTAACTATTGGTATTTATAATTTAGATTTATATTTTGCAAATTGTGTAATAATGTTTGATAAATCTTTTCTTTAAGTAAAATGGAAACATTAAGTTCTAGTTTGCAAACAAAAATTTCAGCTAAACCGCTTAGTACAATTTTACGACACGAACTAGAAGGTTTGAATAAAGAATTTACAGATAATATTATTACTCATTCACGTAAGTTAAAAATTCCGAATGAATTTGATGGAAGAATAGCATGGTCTGGATTGTTAACAACTCCAATGAATCAAGGTAGTTGTGGTAGTTGCTGGGCTTTTGCTTCAACAGGAATGTTGTCTGATCGTTTTAACATACATTCTCTTGGTATGATGAATGTACAACTTTCCGCTGCAAAGTTAATACTTTGCGATTGGCAAGGAAAAGATAAAATAAAAATTCCTATTCACCCAGAAGATGATATTTTAAAAATATCTGAAATTAATAGACGAGCATTTTCAAAATCAGCTTGCTACGGAAATAATTTATTAGATGCATGTAGATATTTATACGAAATTGGAACTCCTACAGAAGAATGTGTGCCTTACACAAAAAAATTTGGATTGCAATCAAATTTTCAAAAAATTGGAACATTTGATAACGCATTTCAATTACCATTATGCAGTACAGTTTCTGGACCTTTATTTGATATGTGCTCTGATTTTTATATTGATAATAAAACAGGTGTTGAAGGTGGAACACCCGAACGCTTTTATAAATGTTTACATTATTATACTGTATCAGGAGTCAAAAAAGATGGAGGTAGTGAATATAATATACGTGATAATATTTATAAATTTGGACCTCTTGCGAGTGGTATACAAGTCTATCCAGATTTTTATACTTTTGATCATACAAATATATACGAGTGGGATGGTAAAGGATCTCAAGTTGGAGGACATGCGATAGAAATTGTAGGATGGGGTGATGAAAATGATAAAAAATATTGGATTATCAAAAATAGTTGGGGATTAGACTGGGGTGAAAATGGATATTTTAGAATGTTAAGAGGAGTAAATATGTGTGAAATAGAAAGTAACTGTATTGGTATGATACCTGATTTTTTTTATCCTATTAATTATGTTATGCCAAATCATGAAATATGGAAAGAAACTAAAAAAAATCAGGCTGAACGCATGAGAATATCTAATTCTTTAAATAATACAGCTGGTGGTATTGATCCTACTACAGGATATACTAGACGAGTTATGATTACAATGCCTTGGTTAAATTTAACTCCCCCTGTTGAATGGGAAAATTTACCTAATTGGGAAACTTTTATAGCAGCAGAAGATGCAAACATTGGAAAAAGATCTAAAAAACATTTAAAAAACACATCTTTTTTCTCTATAAAAAAAATATTTATATGTTTTAGTATAATATTTTCTATTATTATTTTTTATATAATTATAACACATAAGAAAAGTAAATAATTATGAGTAAGAATAATCAAAAATTTTTCAAGTTTGAAAAATTTTTACAAAACTAATTTATTTCTACTTTCTAAGTTGAGATTTTAACTTTCGATTTTCTATATCTTTTTCATTTAACTTACGCTGAAGATCATTAATTTTTTCAATTAATTTATCTATATTTTTATTTTTCTTATCCACTTTCTTAATAGGAGTTCTAGGACTCGGAAAATCATCAGAACTTTCCGATCTAGATTCAGAAGATGAGTATGAAAGGCTATCAGATCCAGAAGAAGCATGAAGTTTGCGAAATTCTGTTGGTTTTTTAGAGAAAGATTCGTAATATGTTATAGGATCTCTAATTTTATTAGATTCTTTAGATTTGCAATCTTTTTGATCAAGTTTGATCATTTCTTTCTTTTTAGCTCGACGTTCATACTTTTCTTTTTCTAGCCTATTAATTTCTTCTTTCAGTTTACGCTTCTCTTCGATATGTTTTTCTTTTATAATACGTTTTGCATCTTTTTCTTCTTGTTCTCTTCTAGTTAGTTCTATTTCTTTCTTTTCTTGTTCTCGTTTAGCGAGTTCTATTTCTTTCTTTTCTTGTTCTCTAGCTAGAGCTAGTTCGATTTCTTTCTTTTCTTGATCTCTTCTAGCTACTTCTTGCCTTTCTATTTCTTTCTTTTCTTGTTCTCGTCTAGCTACTTCTTGCCTTTCTATTTCTTTCTTTTCTTGTTCTCGTCTAGCTACTTCTTGCCTTTCTATTTCTTTCCTTTCTTGTTCTCGTCTAGCTAATTCTTGTATTTCTATTTCTTTCCTTTCTTGTTCTCGTCTAGCTACTTCTTGTATTTCTATTTCTTTCCTTTCTTGTTCTCGTCTAGCTACTTCTTGCCTTTCTATTTCTTTCCTTTCTTGTTCTCGTCTAGCTACTTCTTGCCTTTCTATTTCTTTCCTTTCTTGTTCTATTCTAGCTACTTCTTGCCTTTCTATTTCTTTCTTTTCTTGTTCTCGTGTACCTAGTTCTTGCTCCTCAAAACTTTTTAATTCAGAGTGAAATAAATAAGTTTTATCCTCTAGTAATTTAGAAATTATTGGATCAATAATCTCATCATCGCTTTCGCTTGTTTCATTTTCGCTTTTCTCTCGATGATATTTTGTTTGTTCATTTCTAGGCTTAAGTTCTTGTTGTGTAATATCATCTTCGTTAACGTCTTCGTTAACGTCTTCATTATCGTCTTCGTTATCGTCTTCGTCTTCGTCTTCGTTATCGTCTTCGTCTTCGTTTAGAGATTTGATTAATTTTTCAACAGTTTTTTGCTGTTCAATAGGAATTATCCATCCTTCACCACCATGCATTCGTGAGTTCCAGCGACCTCCAATACCTTTAATAATATCATTATAAAGATTACGATCTCCTCGCACTGCAAGACGATTTTTATTATATACCTCAAATCTTAATTTATTAGACATTTATGTAAAACTACTGTTTCCTTAAGTGGATTTATTAATAAAAACAGTTTAAAGAGCGATGTATTTCCTGATAGTAAATTGATTTATTAATTTTTTTTTGAAATTTATCTGTATAATTAGAAGCAACGCATTGATTAGAAAAATTCAATTGATTTAATGGAAAGAAAAATATATTAAAAAGAAATCAAAAATGAAGATACACATGAAAGATTTCTTATGTTATAAAGATTCGACTTTTGACTTTGGTGATAGTGGTGTTGCATTATTATCTGGTCCATCAGGAGTTGGCAAGACTTCAATATTAAGAGGTATATTTTTCGCTCTTTTTGGAGAGGGTAATAAATTACAAGCTAACGGTTCAGTTTCTTGCAGAGTTGAATTCGAATTTGGTGATATTAAAATAGTCAGGACTAAACGTCCAAACAGACTAGTTGTTAACGAAGTACATGAAGATGAATCAGCACAAGAAATTATCAATAAAATTTTTGGAGATACATTCAAAATAAGTGGTTATATTCAGCAAAATAATTTAAATAGTTTTGTGTTAATGTCGCCTATTGAAAAGTTGGCTTTTTTAGAAAAATTTACATTTCGAGATGTTGACTTGGGAAAAATCAAGGGACGTTGTAAAGCATATATTTCTCAAACTAACGAGACATTAGTTGGTGTTGTGTCTCAATTGGGAATGGCAAAGAACGTATTAGAAGAAATGGAACAACCTATAGAGGTAAAATTTCCGTTAAAATGCAAGAGCTCAGAAAGAGAAAAAGCTATTAAGAATGAAAAAATTCGACTTCAAAATTGTTGTACATTAATGTTGCGAAATGTTCGAGAATCTAAAAAACTAGCTGAAGAAATATCTGATGTTAAAATATTAGAAGCAACTTTAAAATCTAGAAAGGAGAGTCTTAACGATCTCGAACTAGTGTCTCTCAAAAATATTAATTTAGAAATTGATAGTATTCATTACGAAGGAGAAAATGTTTTGTTTAAATATGAGGAAGAGTTAACTGCTGTTATCGCGTTGAGAGAACTGTATGCGATTGAGAAGCAATTGAAATCAGATTCTGAGAAGTTAGAAGAAATGCGATTTGAAGAAGATAAAATAATGAAAAGTAAATTAGTAGAATACACAGAATCATTATGGAAAGAATACACTAAAAAAGAGTTAATAAGTACAATTAATGATCTTAAGAAATGTATTTCTGATTTGTCTCGTGTAGAAAGTTTTCGAGACGAATTAAAAAATAATTTTATTTGTCCAGACAAGCACAAACATAACAAGGTTTCTTTAGAATTAAAAGAGGTAGAATTGAAAGATAAGCAAAATATACACGATAAACTTTTAGCACAACAGGGGTTGTATTCATGTCCATCATGCTTTTCAAAACTCCGATTTTCTAATGAAGAATTAATCATCGCATCAAAAGAAAAAGATGAAGAGTTGATTAAAGCAAATTTAGAAGTGTTGAAGGTTGAAATTAAATCTCTAAAAAATAGTATTTCTAAGCTTGAAAAAGTTATTCAGGAAGAAAATAATAAACTTGAAAGAAATATTGCATGTGATCTAGAGATTACTAAAATTTTATCTACATATGAGGAAATTCCAGATATACAGTCTGTAAAAGATGATTTGGAATATTTGCACAATTATAATGCATCTCAAAACGAGATAGAGAATAAAAAGAAAGAAATTGAAATATGTATTAATCAAGGAAAATTTTCATCTTCCTACTTTAGTTTTAAAAAAGGAGTTGAGAAGTTACAAAGTCGCAGAGATTTTCTTCATAATAAGTACGATGGAATTCGACCAAAAATGAATGAAGAAGAAATACGAGAACGAATTAATGAACAAAAACAAAATAGAGATAAATTATTAGCTGCTGAGAAGCGAAAGATAGAGATTAATGATAATATTTCTAATTGTAAAAAAATTTTAGAAAATTCAGTATCAAAACACATTAAAATATATGGAAACGTTGAAAATGAAGATGAATTAGAAATGAGAAAAAAAAATATAGACAATGTGTTTAGAGATCTTGAGGATAAGAAGAAAAAATATGAAAAAAATTTAAAAGATATAGAAAATTGGGAAAAATATCAGTCTAATCTAGAAAATTACAGAGGCTGGGAACTTAAAATAGAAGAATTAGAATCTATGGAAAAAATAGCGCGAAATGAATATGCATCAGCAACTCGGTTAAAAGACAAAATACTCGAGGCTGAAAGTATGGCAATGATTAATATTATTGAGAGTATTAATACACATGCTCGTGTTTATCTAGATTGTTTTTTTCCATCCGAACCTATATCTGTAAATTTGCAAACGTTTAAAGAGACTAAGAAAAGTACAAAACCACAGATTAATATTGAAATTGAATACAAGGGAATGGAAGCTGATTTAAGTATGCTTAGCGGAGGTGAACTATCTAGAGTAATTTTGGCTTATACGATGGCTTTAGCGGAAATGTTCAATACTCCGTTGTTGCTTCTAGATGAGTGTACTGCCAGTTTAGATCAGGATTTGACAGAAACAGTGTTTAACGCTATTCGTGAAAATTTTAACGGTAAAATGACTTTACTTATTGCGCATCAAGTAGTTACTGGAACTTTTGACAAAATTATCAAGTTAGGTGGAACGGAATAATAAAAGTAACATTTGAAAATTATTGATATTTCAATAATTTTATTAATTTTCTTCTATTTATGTTTTTTATATTCATAGTTATTGCGTTTTATAAAAGAAAAGGATATCTGAACTTTTGATTAAAACTATAAACTTTTTTTAAAAAAGAATAATTCATAGGAATAAGGCAAACAGTTGTTAGCCTTTCACTATTCTGTAGTTGATATATCCATCGTTTCTAGTAATTCTGATAACATCTCCTTTCTGATAATTGTAAAAACGAGCAATAGGACGATCTAAACGTAATATTCCAAACTTTATTCCAAAAGTCTTCTTAAAATTATAAGCCTCTAAATCTTCCAATTTTTCAAATTTTGGTTGAAGACGATGCTTTGTAATGTTGAATTGTAAATCTTCTTCTGCAAAAAGTTCAATTTTCATATCTTCTGATTGTTCAAGAGTACTTTTAGTAGCAGGAGTTACTTTATCTTTGTAAATAACAATTGAGTGTTTAATATCATTTTCTGTCATTACGGAGAAAATTTCTTTCATACTTTTTGTATCAAAGCTAGGTGATTCATTGAAGAATACTATTATTCGTGATCCATCAGGTTTCAAAGCAGTTATATTTTTAGAATCAATAATTGTATATCCTCTTTGGTATAGCATTTCAAAACAAGTTTCACGTGCACGTTCTTTAGACATTATTTGATAATTTTTACTTTGTTTATCTTTTAAATTTTCAAATTTAAAATAAAATAAATATGTGTTGTTTGAATTAAATAATTTATAAATGTTTAAACTAATTTTTTAATTTTAGAAAATATTGAGTAATGAATAAATGAAGGAGTTTCCAAGTGCGCCAGAACATTTGCAAACAAAAACCGAAGATTATTCAAATGAATATTCACCTCTGACTGTAAAATCTAGGCGAAAGTCTAGGAAGC
>Ga0208226_1000352_pt1 | contig 12618 bp, 12 predicted proteins | sample LakMenE18May11ns_FD_150713 | JGI IMG/M metagenome (GOLD analysis project Ga0208226, IMG submission 150713) | Freshwater microbial communities from Lake Mendota, WI - 18MAY2011 deep hole epilimnion ns (SPAdes) | ecosystem: Environmental > Aquatic > Freshwater > Lake > Epilimnion/Euphotic zone ... | reverse complement strand
TTCTGATTAAAAAACTTACGAATTAAATATTCTTTTATTTTTAAAAAAGAATGTTCTTACTAATTCATACGAATAAGAGCAACAGTTGTTAGCCTTAAACTCATTTATCGTCAACTTTTACTTAATTAATCAACTACGACAGGCGGGCCACGCGCGCGTGGCCCGTTGGTAAGCATACGATATAATGCTTTTATAGCTTCCGACAAGTCATTATCTAAATTTTCGCTTTCGCCGTTAAGCATAAAACATTTTTGTAACGCATTTTTAGAAATTGGATCTATATCTTGTATCATATCAATCGCTTTTAAGTATTCCTGCTCAAGGTTGTAATGCCAGCCAGGATAAAAAGAAAAGCTTTGAGTTATTATGTTGTATAATAACTTTCCATAAGCAAGAATGTCAAAATGTTTGTTTGATGGTATTGTATAATATTTACCAATTGAATATATATCAGTACTCGTATAAGCAACTTTCTCCATACGACGAATAGTACTAGACACATTAAAATCAAATATTCTCAATTGACCATCTTTATCTAATCCAAGGTTTTGTTGTTTTAAATCTGCCCATAATATACCTTTATTATTTAGTTCGACTATAGCATTTAGTAACTGTCGTAAAATATTAGAATCAAAAGAATGCATATAAAATTTACCTCTTCCTAAACCTTGAAAATAGACCGGGTGTAATTCTATAGTATTTAGTTTTTCCATAGCTACTAATATTCCTACTTTATTGGACTCAATAGGGAGCTCGAACTCTATTTTCTCTGGTAATTTATAATTTTCAGTTTTGTAAAGTAATCGCACAACTCCAATACCTTGTGCTTTCATTAACATGTTATATTCGTATTCAGACATAACTTTATATATAACTGGTTTACCACTTAAAGTACCATTCCAAACTGGATAATTTGAAGCTCCTCCAATTATTCTATCAAATAAAATAATATTATTTGGTTCAAAAGAAGGTCTCTTCCAATCAGTAATTTTTTCTTTGTTATTTATGTAGTAAACATTTCCGCATTTACTTTTTTGTTCTTCCCAGTTCTCAGGAAGAATGTCTGTATCTGTAATTTCAACAGGCTCTTTCCACTGAGTAAATAACGAAGGTAAATGCCTGTAATAAGTTTTTCCAGGTTTTTTATTATTACTTGTGTGTTTTTCCCAGCCTTTTAAACCTATTGGTTCACCCCATTGGGTTTCACCTGTTTCTAAATTAATGTAATATGGAATAAGAGTGCTAGTTGTTGATTTTTTCCAGCATTCATCTCTCATTTATAATAATATTATTAAAATAATTTTTTTTTATCAAGTTAATGATTAAATTTCTAGTAGAATAATAAAAATGAAATTTTATCTATTTCATTTTAGATAAAATCATCTATGAAGAGTTTAATATATGTGAAATGCACTCAGTGTTATTCACACGCGTTGTTTGAAAAGTACGAAGGAGATTTACCTACTTGTATTAAATGTGGTGCAGTTGGAAAAACAGAAAAAATGTGTGATGCAGAGATAGATACGTACATTGATCTTGAAAACTGTTCTATTTCAGAACTTTTTAAGAGTTTAAAAATTACTCGAAAAAGAAAGAAACATTATTACAAACCATATTAAAAGAAACTCCTTCTTCCACAGATGATTAGAAATATAAATGATTTTTTAAGACAAGTTTAATGAAAAAGTAAGAAACATGCCGAGATTAGCAACTAAAACTAAGAAGGTTAAAATGGAAGTCCCAGAGAATATGTTGGCTGAGATGCAGGCGTACATGGAACGTCTGCAGCTTTCGTCAACTGTTGAACCAGTAGAAGAAACTATGACAGACGTAGTCCAATGCGAAATAAGTGGAGTGTTTGGTCACCGAATTACAGAAAATGGAATATGGCAGTTTCAAGTAGCATGGAAAGGCCTTCGAAAGAAGGAATGGGTAAACGACGAAGACTGTAATTGTGACTCTGCGATTTCAAAGTACTTGAAAGACAAGAATATTCATACTGCTTACCTTTTTTGTCGTGTAAGCACACCAGATCAAGCCACTTCAGTGAATGTTTCACTTGAAGCTCAAGCTTCAGAATTGAGGACGGCCGCTGTTGCAAAAACGAATTTTGAAAGAATCAAGGTTTACTCAATTTCTCAAAGTGCCTTTCGTAACATTCCAAAAACACTCCGCATTATAGGCGAATCGGCATTACCAGGAGATGGTATTTTTGTATGGCGAGTAGATCGGCTTTCCCGCAATATCATAAAGTATCTAGCGTGGATTGAGGAACTTAACGATCGAGGAGTTATTCTCTATTCGCACCAAGAAAATCTCACGTATTCAGAAAAGAAGCTTGATTTCTTGCAAGCGGTTCTAGATGCTCAACGAGAGGCTGTTATTTTGGGAGAGCGAGTAAAGCTAGCTTACAAGAAAAAGCGAGAACGAGGTGATGAACGAGTTGGTGGTTTACCCTACGGCAAAAAATATCATAGACTTTTGCGAGACGACGGAATGACTCTACGAAAGACTGTTGTTGATCATCCAGACGAGATGGCTGTTGTTGACCGGATAATCAACAATGGATACGAATCATCAGCTAAATTGGCTCAACAACTCAACAGTGAAGGAATTACCAAAAGAGGTAAAAAGTGGAACAAGTTGTCAGTCATTCGTCTTCACCGCAAGATGATTAAGGGTTAAATTAAATTTGTATCTTGGTGATTAGTCGATTAATGTGTATATTTATAATATACACATTGAAATTTTGTTCCACATACGTAAGTACAAATCGAAAATGAATATTAAATATTTTAAGGTTTTACTTGTGTCAATATTAATCTAAAGTTATTTTTATCAAATATAAATATGGTAGAATGTGTAAAAATTGAAGGTATTTCATATGAAATACGTAATAAAGAAGATGTGATTCAAAAAACACTTTTAAATGGTAAACAATGGTCTCCTACAATACTTAAACTTTTAAAATCTCGTATGAAACAAAAAGGTCATTTTGTAAATGTAGGAGCTCACATTGGAACTATAACACTTCCAATGTCAACGATTTCTTCTCACGTGACAGCGTTTGAACCATTTCCAAAGACTTTTGATCATTTAAAGAAAAATTTAGAGATTAACAACTTAACAAATGTTGAGATACATAATATCGCTTTAGGAGATAAACATGAAAATGTTTTTTTTATGGATGATAATAATGATCGTCTAAAGAACAATAATGGTGGAATGCATGTATTTACAAGTAACGATCTTGTTACAGGTGAAAGGAGTTCTTCTATCGCAAAATTAGAAAATCTAGGAATTTTTTCTTTTCCTCTAGACAGTATAAAACTGGATAAAATAGATTTAATGCTTGTAGATATAGAGGGTATGGAAGATAAATTTTTAATTGGAGCAGAACAAACTCTTAAAAAAGATCTTCCAGATTTATTAATCGAAATATGGAATGATGACAAAAGAAAATATGAAAATATGAAAACCACACAGCAGCAAATAATTCAGAATATTTTGTCTCTTGGTTATAATAAAGTAGAAAAGATAGACGATTCAGACTTTTTATTCACAACAGATTAAATTGTGTAATATTTATTTTAACCGACAATCTTGAAAAAGTATTCTTATCAATATGATTTTCTAATGTTTTTATTATTTTTTCTAAAAATATATGATTTATTTATAAATCATATTCAGTGTCAGTATGTCAAGGTAGTAATAGAGAGTCTCGTAGTAATAAACAACAAAAAATAATGATCAAAGTACTTTGCTGGAAAGAGATGTGTTTTAGAAATTGCGTAATCTCTACTACTAAACTTTCCAACTCCTAAACTCTTCCTCAAACGCTGCAAAATTATTTGGTCCGTATCCTGCGTTAAAAATCCCGAAGGCAACAACGTCAAAGTGCATCTTCCTTTCCTTTAGTGCTTCGTGATATGCACTAGCAACGTAATTTGCAGGATTCATGAATGCTCCACATCCAAATGCAGAAAGCACCACATGGCGTACTCCAGCTTCGATGAGAGTGTCGAGCTGTGCGGCTACTCGCTTTCGAGTCTCGTTGTGATTGTATGCTTCTCCAGACCGTAAGTCTACTGCAGCAGATCGCAGCTCGTAGAAAGGAAAAATATTATCGTCCGAAAGCCAGTCATACCCAAGATTACGTAAGCCGCGTTTTTCTGGCCCGCGAATGCACACTCGTGGATGATCAATATCAAGATATACGCGACCGTTTACTCCATTTATCAGATCAGATTGTTGACTTGTGTACTGCTCTGATTTATCTAACCGCATGAAATTTTTACGCACGATTGCAAAATGGCAATCTGTGCGCCTGAACATGTTTTCCTCCTGAGCGACCATTCCATCCGTATATCCACCACCTGGTCCATATGCGTTCGCCATGTTAAGTGACGCAAAACAAACACCGTATTTTTTAGTCATATCAAGAGTAACCTCACCCCAATCTCCGGGCTTTACTATCACTACACACTGTCTTATTGGCGATTGTTGCACAGCTTCGGAAGCCCATCGCGAAAGATTCTCAAATGCGAGCTGATGATATTGCGCGTCATTTTCTTCAAACATTTTTAAAGTATCGAGCAATATGAGCTGTCGTTGCCCTTCTTCGCCTTTGTGAATTTTGTCTGCTTTCGGTAATGTGCAACCGAAGTCTGACGCTTTCAAGTCGGAAACAAAAGGCTTACTTTTATAACCTAACCAGTTTGAAAAAAAAGGTTTTTCCAATTTTTTCATGTCAACACACGTAGCTTTTTCATTTTCAGTGGATGGTTTTCCTTCAATTATAAGCTCTTCAAAGTACATGTATGTTAGAAATTTTCGGTATATTTCAGAATGGGCATTTCCACCGTATATAATAACTGAGTTTTGCTGACTTGGTTGTTTTGTAACGTTTTCAAAATCTTTAAATATGCTTGCAAGGGTATAAACATCTGCTATGAAAGCCTTAGGTACATTAATACTTTTAATTATAAAATCAAAGAATTCCACAATGCTATCATCTTCAAGTGTATCTGATAGAATATAAGGTATATATTTAATTAGCATATTTCTTAATTTTACAAAATCATCACTTTTCAATTCTAATCTAAGTTCATCTTCTATAAATTTTAAAATTTCTGCTTGAACTGGACAATTTAATAAGGCGGAAGCATTATATTTATTTTCTTTATACTGCTTCATCCAAAAATCTATAAAAAGTTTGTCATCTTTTAATCCTAAGCTTTTTAAGATCGACTGAAATCTAGGATTATCTCTTACAAGTTCTTTAAGATTATAAACAAGATTCAATTGAATAAAACCTAATGTTTTTATTTCAAACCAATTAACATCACAAACACCAACCCGTGCGCCTTGATCATCTTCAACTCTAGAATCAAAATAATGAACTCTTACTAAATCTTCGTCATTTTTTGTACCTGGTTGCACATACTTTTTAAAACGTTGAAAAAGTGTATCCATCCTAGAATCAGTCGGAAAAGGTTTAAAAGTATCGTAATATCTTCTCTCTGATTTTTGAATTGCTGGAAATTCAAAGTAAATATCTAAATAAACATCTGTCTTGAGTATAAGATCTTCTAAAAAGTCTTCGATTGGAACCCACTTTTTTGTGTTTAATCTTTTTTCGCAATCTATCTCATTTGAATGTTGTTCTCCAAATATATATATTATTTTTTTCCATCTATTACTCCAGTGCATAGTAAGAGTTTGCGGTCCTCCTATAAAAGCTGGAAAAGGTTTCTTCACATTATAGTGATTATATATAAGATCAATAAGAACTTTGTTTCCTTTTTTACGATCTCTATATATCTCTGCTGCTTTGGCAAATTCTTGACCTATAATTTTATTTTCATCTAGATCAAGAAAATTTATATTATACGTTTTTCTGAGAGTATCACAAACACTTTGATAATCCATTTATTTATAAGATCAAAAAATATTATTAAATTAAAAACAACAGTGTTTTTAATTATTTTAATGTCTTTTTCACTGATTATGATTAAAGATTTTTTTTAAATTTATTTTAATCATTTCATTATAATAAATGGTAAAATGCCCAGCAGGTAAAATTATAAATCCTGATACTGGTAGATGCGTTGACAGAAATGGTGTAAAAGGTAAAGAAATATTAGCACGTGGCAAAAAGAAATCTAGTACTAAAAAATCTAAATGTTCAGCAGGTAAAATTATAAATCCTGATACTGGTAGATGTGTTGATCGAAATGGTTCTAAAGGTAAAGAAATACTAGCACGTGGAAAGAAGAAATCTAGTACTAAATCTAAATGTCCAGCAGGTAAAATTATAAATCCTGATACTGGCAGATGTGTTGACAGAAATAGTTCCAAAGGTAAAGAAATAGTAAAAAGTCCAAAAAAGAAAAGTTCTACCAAAAAAGCGAAGGATTGTACAAGACAAACAACAGCAAAATATAATTCTTCAACTCGAAAAAGTCCACCTTATCCGGCAAATAAATGTCATAATAAAATTATGCTTGGAAATGATGGAAATATGTATACAAGCAAACCAAATGTTAACGGAATATATACATGGCGTATTAAAAAATAATTTCAGACAAATTATATATTAATATATATAAAATGTCTGAAATAGAAAAGATGAAACAATGGTTTTATACATTAAAACCAAAACAACAATTAGAATTAACAATAACGTGTCGTTGGTATTCTTATCACTTAGATACTTATCTCAATTCAATTTATAGAAAAAAAATGTATCCTCGATTGAAGCTTATACGTCATGCCAGTTTATTACACGATGAAGAAAATCATTATTTTTGGATAGGAGAGTTATATTTATATAATACTTTTGAAAATAAATTATGTAATACAGAAACAATTAATGAAAGTCCATTTTCTATATTTATTGGTAAATCACCGATATTATTGTCAGAATATATCAAAGAAATAGAAAAATGTACAATATATATGGATCATGTGTTTATTAAATCACAACTCTATTATACAGTTCAATCTGCTATGACAGTCTATAGAGGATTAAATATTCCAAAAGGCTCGGAATTATCATTATATATCACAGGGATAACAAGTGTTTCTACTGATATTGATAATGCAGAACAATTTGCTTTAACACTTTACCAAAGCGATGATAATGGAGATCCTATTCCATATTCTGAATCAGAATACGATAGTTATGTTATTGAATTGGAATTGCCAATTAATACTTTAGTTATTCCTATGAATATTTGCACAATTCAAGAAGAAAACGAACTTATTCTAATCTCACAAGGAATATGTAAACAAACATCTATTACAACAGAACAAGTTGAAAATTGGAATCCTTATTTTAACTTGGATAGACAGTTAATTAAGAGGAATGAAGGAATGTTAAGCTATACCAAAATTAATGCTACATTTATTCCCGATGGTTCACTTCCAGAATATACTAGATTTAATATATCAAATATTATGTATAATGTCATTGATGATTACAATTATAAATAATGATCTACTAAGAAACCTAAAAACAGGCATATTTTTTCTTATCTGAAAATACATAAGAAAAATAGAAAAATAGCAAAAAAGTTATGTAATCTAAAACTAGATTTTTTGCTTTATTTTTCAGAACGTCCGTATCGAATTCAAGGAATTTGTCATACACAGATATTGACTTATTTTTAAAAAAGCAATTATGATGTATGAAGTTGAATTTTAATACAGATAATTATATTTAAAATTTATGTATTTTATGTTCAACTGTTGAAAGCTCATTCTATTAAGGAGGCATTTGCGTTCGCCCGATTGCTTGGGGAGTGTCATTGTCGCAAAAAACTTCTTTACCAGGATTATTTGTTACATCAGGATACGGATGTGAATATCTATATCTTGGATCACCCCAAGTGCCTTTGTTATCTATAATGCCCATATTTTTATAATATTCGGGAAGTCCATCTACGTAAGCGTTTCTAAAGCATAATGTAGTCTGACCTTGAGGTTGGTTTGTGGGCCACTTACCATTTGGATATATATATGAGTTAAAGTTTGGATATGGTTGTTGATAATTTATTCTAGGAACTGGTGTTGTATCAGCCAAGTATGCATAACAATCATTATTATCCCAACCACATTTATTACCTGTAAAAACATAACCTTTTGCACTTAAATCATCCATTTGTTCCTGAGTAGCGTTAAAGTTACAACGATCGTCGCAATAAGATACAGGACCTGAATCGTTCATAATTGGGTACTCAGGATCATAACCTAACTCCCTAGGTTGATATCTAACGCAATAATATTTTCCATCTATTTGATTCCATCCAAAAAACTTTTCACCTGAATTTGAATTATCTGCTTTTGTTCTTGGATCAGAACCATCCATCGTACATTGATAAATACAATTTGTACCTGCGTTATTTAATACAAATCCACTTGAATAATCACCGCAATCACGAGTATCATTATTTACTTGATATTTTCCTTGATATTTTCCTTGATTTATACTTTTATAATTATTTGCAAATTCTTTAAAGTTCATGATACGTTTTATAATATACAAAGAATTTTAATTTTTATCAAAAACATCCTAAATTTTTATAAAATTCATTAATAGACATACCTGAATTTTCAAAATTCTTTTTGTAATAAGTTGATTTATCGTACTCTGTTGAATATTTTATATAATATCCAAATTTATTTGAATAATCTCCAGAAGCCCATCTTGTACTTCCATTTATATTTCTAACAGAATACATAATATATGGATATTCTTTTACAAGATGATCGACATTATTTTGCTCTAAATGAAATTTTATAACCTTTTCAAGATTCCAATCCATTTTATGTTTCATTTTCATAAAATATTCATTTGATCTAATTACAAAATTGTTTAGAATGTTTAAATATGACTCTATGTTATTTTTAGATAATACTACATGTCTATCTGTATATCCTCCATAATGTTCACAATCTGGTATCCAGATATAATTTTCTTGCATAATTTCTACTTTTGGATGAGGCATTTGATACATAAAATCACTTCGTGTGATAATAAACCTATCATATTTATTTAGTAAATCATTATCTATAAGATTTTTTAATAAAAACCATCTAAAAAATAATAATATTCCACTAGATCCTGCATGTTCATTACAATTATCTTTAATACCTCCTAAAAACTGATGTTTAATTTTCAAAAATTCACGCCAGTATAAATGCTTTCTATATGTATTCACTTTGTCTTGTGTTACTATAATATCAAAGTGGCAAGATTTTATTCCATAAATCTGATTTATCCATAAAATATCCGAAAATTCATTTGTATATACTGCTATTGTATCTTCATCACACTCTTCTAAATTATGCATATTTTCATAAAAGGTAATATTGTTTGTAGATTTTTTTGGGGTTTCTAACAACCCATAGAGACCGTTAGTATTTTTAAAACATTCATATTTTGATTTCTTTTGAGATATTATATTATAAGCATATTCAAAAGCGTCTCCAAAATCATCTGGTTCATCATATGTAAATTTATATTTTGCATTTGTATAAAATGGATTATTATAATCGTAGTCAGGTTTAATACCTATGCATACACATAAATCTGCATTTAATTCATCAAGAACATTTTTTTTGAAATTATTAAACGTTAATTCGCTCGCACGCGTCTCACATAGAATAATAACAAGGGTTTTAGACATTATTTATAATAAATATATATATTTTTAGACATTATTTATATATTATTTTTAACAAGTATAAATTGGTTTGTAGACCAATCTGTATATCTATTGATTGTCATTTTTAATAATTATTTGCGATAGTGTTTTGCAAAGTTTCAAAATTTTGTATATCTTTTAGAAATGGTATAATAGTTTTCTGTTTATTGTATTCTAAAATATCATTCCATTGATCTCTTACTAAATGTATTGTATCTTTTGCATATTGTAGATCTTCTTCTCCGTAAGCAATTCCATATAAATAATCTAATTCTTTGTATTTTAGATATTCTGTAACACCTTGTGTTTTTGTCCATTGTTTTTTTGTTAATCCATTTAGTTTACAAACAATTGGTATACAACCACAAATTGCAGCTATCACTATATAAAATGTTAAAGGGTCATAACATATAAATATTTCATAAGTATTAAAATATGATATACATTCTTCAATAGAATGATTCCTGGTAATTTCAAAACTATTTGATGGATGAAATATTTTAAATCCTTCTGTATGAAAGTGATCCTTTCGGAAAGTGTGACATACGCCATCTCTTTTATCAAAAATTGTCTGTTTAACTATTTTAGGTATATAAATAGATCTTAATAACTTATAAAGAGATGGATTTTTTTGGTTTTCTTGTTCATCATACATTTTCAATTCAGAATTAAAGTAATATACTAATTCATTTTTGTTCCATGTATATAACCTCGAAAAAGGTACATTTGTTCCTAAAGGACTTAACATCCAACGAACAACGTATTTAGCATTTAATGGATTACCTTGAGTACCTTCACAGTAAATAACAACAACATTGTCATCTATTGGAAAGTCATTATTGTAAAAATCATTAAATATCTGGTTTGTAATATGTAAAGATGAGTATATTTTAACATTTATGTCGATTTCTTTCAAAATTCTTGCAAGTTCATATTGAACTACTGTACCACCATCTATGTTTGAAAATTTACCCATATGTGAATATATTATTATATTTTTCATGTTATTATTATTTAATATTGTTAATTTTTAAATGAGAGTACAAAAATATTAAATATGTCTTGGAATTTGAAGAATTTTGTTTATTCTTTTCGTTTTTATCAAAAGACTATAAAATCATGGTTATGCAAAAATTACTTATTTTTTATATAATTAGGATAGATAAACCAGAATAAATGCCATGTCCATTCTAAATATCTACTGCTAAAATAATTTGGTAACTTTGTTGTCAGAATCCAATCATATAATTTTATATAAAAAAATTTTGGAAAGTTTTTTATTAAATCTTTATGTACTAAAAATTGTGCAGATCCATTATATCCATATATAAAATCAGTAGTATTTGGAACAGTAAGAATAGGAATATATTCTTCAATATATTGATTATACCATGACATAAAATGATTAAATACTGCTTCACCATGCCATTCTTTAATTGAGTCATGTACATTCCAATTACACCTATCATTAACATTATAATACATTTTATTACTCATAACAGCTTCATTATATTTATCAATTATAGAACCAGAATGATGCCACGCATATTCATCATCATGCATAAAAAATGTAAAAGTAGGTAATTTATCATAATAATCTATAATGTATTTTAAATATACAGATGCTTCCTGGCCTTTATTTACTGGAATATTAAATAAATTGTTTGGATTTCCTTTATCGTAAATCAAAATATTTACATCATTATTATTTAGTTTATAAACAAAATCAGTATTTTTATTATATCTTGAAACAACAATATTCGTTTTAGATGTCATGTATTATTTTCTAACTAAAATATTATATTTAAATCAAATACATTCATGCTTTGTATGAAAAGCTAACAACACTTGTTAACTTTTGTAAACATCTTAACTTTATTAAGACAATTCATCAATACAATTTTGCAATGCGTATAACTCAACAATTTCTGTGTGTTTATTAGAATAATCGTGTAAATAAGTCCATGGTTTATGACAACCAAACGATACACCACAACCCAACCAATTTTCAATTGAAAATTTGGATGCTTCATACGGATAGGGTTTATTAAGATGCGTTTGTGTTGATTGTGCAAAAAACACATCTTCCGGTAACTGTCTCCTATATTCATCTTCTTTTTCTATAATTTCAATCATTTTACTCTTTCTTCTCAATGACAAGCCTCCATTACCTACGTTATTAGTGTCAGATGACCAAGGAGCACCAACATAATCATAATTCAAAAATTCGTTTATAAAATCTTTATTTTCTTCAATTATTACACTATCTGTTTGAAAAATAAGAAACATTTCGGTTTGGATTTTATCATAAATAATACTTGTATCTTTATTCATTAATAATTGGGAATATTCTTGTGGAGACATATTATCATATGGTAAATGAATAATTGTTATTCTTGATTGATATTGAGATAATGATTTGTTTACGATATCATGTACAAAATCTTGATTTTTATTTCCGTGAAAAATGATAATATTCCATTCATTTGATAAGTTTTTCAAAAAATTATTTAATACATAGCATAGCGCATTATGTCTTCGAAATTCTATAATTATTGCTGAATACATTTTAATATATAGAAATTCTATTTTAAATAAACAATGTAATTAGCAACTATTTAATTCATACTATTTTAGTATGAATTACATTTTGATTATGTATATTATTGACTAGTTCTTGATAAAAAAGGTGGTGGTTTTACAAACATTGAAGCTGATAAAGTTATTTGTGGAGTTTTAAACGTAGATTTTTGCGGATCCCCAAAGACACATTGTTGATGACTTGCATTAGGAGTTCCAAACACAGATGGTTGATTAGATGGTTGAGGAGTTCCAAACACAGATGGTTGATTAGATAGTTGAGGAGTTCCAAACACAGATGGTTGATTAGATAGTTGAGGAGTTCCAA
>Ga0208226_1000351_pt1 | contig 12633 bp, 11 predicted proteins | sample LakMenE18May11ns_FD_150713 | JGI IMG/M metagenome (GOLD analysis project Ga0208226, IMG submission 150713) | Freshwater microbial communities from Lake Mendota, WI - 18MAY2011 deep hole epilimnion ns (SPAdes) | ecosystem: Environmental > Aquatic > Freshwater > Lake > Epilimnion/Euphotic zone ... | reverse complement strand
TTCATTTTTAAAATACATCAAGTGTTATTATTAATATAATCAATAATTGTTGATGGATAATTTTTGATATAATCAATAACATTATCAATAATACTATTTTTATCATCATTATTAACCATAATATATCGTGAATTTATATTACAATTGTCATTTAATTCTTTTATATATAAATCTATTTTCTCATAAGTATTGTTATCAATATTTGAATTGATTAATAATATATATAAATATATATTTTTATTAATTTTATCAATACAATTATTAAAAGTATAATTTATTCCATCATTATAACTCTTAAATATGTTGTTTTTAATAGATATTTCATATTTATTTCTATTACAAATTAACATATTATTAGCAATATTACACTCAAAATTAATATTAGTTAATTTTTCAGATAATTTATCTAATAATTTATAATTTAATGGATTGCTTTGTTTCATTAATTCATTTGGATAATTTTTAATTTTAGCAATAATATCATCAATTAATTTTTCTTCTGTATCATTTGTTAATGATAAATATTTAATATTATTATGTTTTATATTTTCATTATTCAAACTTGATTGTGATGTTTTAGTAATACCATTAACAGAAACATATAAACATAAGATATTATATTGCTTAATCATATTATTATTAATTGTTGCTTTATATATTTCAGCTATTTTTTCTGTAGCTTTAATAAAATGATTAATTTGTGATTGGTCTATTTTTTTGACATGAATTTTATCTTGTATTAGAAATATATAATCACTAATTTTTAGAAAATGATCTATTCCATTTATCAATTGATCATTATGATATTTTTTAATACTGGCATCACCAACAATACATTCATCATTATCAAATTCTTTTATTAATCTGTCATGTAATTTATATTCAAAATTAATACCATTCTGTTGTTGTAATTGTTTATCATTATTTATTGGTGGTGGTAATGGTCTGTTATCATTATTTATTGGCGGTGGTAATTGTTTAATATCTATTTGGTTAATATCTATTCGGTTAATATAATTGTTTATTGATGGAATTGTTATATAGTTAGATTTCATTTCTTGAAGTATTTTAATAGGAGTTGATTGTTGTGATATTATTGGTGTTGAATTCTGCGATTTTGATTTTAGATGTATCGAACATCTATTATCATTACATTTCTTATTACAATATTTACCTTTATTTTCTCCTCTCATAAATATATATGAACAACCATTATTATCTCTCATCATTGATGGAGTATTTGGTCTAAATTGTTGAAATTTAGGTGTTGGTATTTGTAATTGTTGCGGTTGAAATATTGGTGTTGGTATTTGTAATGGTTGAAATATTGGTGTTGGTATTTGTAATGGTTGAAATATTGGTGTTGGTATTTGTAATTTAGATGTTGTCGTTGTAATTGGTGTTAAAATATCTGTATTTTTAGTATTTTTATGAAGATAACATTTCATAGTTTCATCACATTTTTTATCACATATGGTATTTTTCTTTTTTCCTTTTGTATATATATGATTACATCTTATTTCATTTGAAATCATAAATAAACACTATTAATATTTTTATAATAATTTTATAATAATTTTATAAAAATAATTTATAAATTCAAACATCAAAAATAATTAAATTTAAATTTAAAATAAATTATTAATAAAATGTATAACAATAATCTTCAAAATTTAATGAATAATCAAATTCAATTAGAATTTCAAGCAGCACATATATATAGAGGATTTTCTATATATTTATCTCATCCAAAAATAGCATATAAAGGATTTGCCAAATATTTTTCTAATGAATCAGATGATGAGTTAAAACATGCACAAGAATTATCAGAATATCATCAAAAAAGAGGTGGAACTGTAGAATTACCTAATATTAGTAGTTTTGATACAAAATTATATCCATTACAAGCATTAAAACAAGCATTGATATTAGAAAATCAAGTATTAGATAATTTTATTTTGATAAGTCAAAATAGTGATGACCAAACTAGAACATTTATAGATAAATATTTACAAATACAAACAGACAGTATAGCTGAATATACAGAACTAATAACTAAAACATCAAGATTAGATAATAATATAGGATTATATATGTTAGATAATGAATTATTAAATAATGGGTAAACCCCATTATTCGGTATTTACTTTGGGAATTATTAAATTGATTTTAAAATGATTAAATATATATATAAATGATTGAAATATTTGATTGTATTTTTGAAATGTGTAAATGTTTATATTTATGTTTTGACATATTAAATTTTAGAGTAAATAATAATAAAGATTATCAATCAGTGAAAGATTAGATAATAATAAAATATTTTATATAATATATATTTATATTATATATATAAACCAAAACCAAATGTTATATATAAACCCAACCGTCAATATTGAATTAAAAAACTATGATTTAATCTTATCAATAGGTAATAGATGTGTAAAATCTATTGCTTTTAATTATTACAAAGAATCTTATCCATTTGATTACATTTATCCATTTGATTATATACAATCAACCCCAGAATTAATATTAAAATATCTTAATAATGTAAATAATGTTTCAGACAAATATGAAAAACATATATCAACATTTGAAAAAACATTTCAAAGATTATTTCAAGCTTTAGCGACTAAAAAGAAAATACTATTTATATTTTCTGATGATATATATAATGATAATAATGAATATGATGATTTATGTAAAATTAGAAATTTTATTATAAATAAATATGAGTATAATTATGATAATTTTACAATTATGGCAATTCATACAAATAAATCATATAAAAATACTGATAATATATATAATTATTATATAATTGTTGATAATAAATATATATCAAATAATAATGAAGAAACTTGTCTAAAATACAGAAATACAGTTAAAAGTTTAATGAGAGAAATTTTTAAATTATAGCTTTAAAAATTCTACTAACTACTCACATATATTTAATTATTTAATCATAAGACACTTAGTATCATCTTGGTCGTTGGTTACTAAGAAATAATTTTTTAAATCATTTTCTGCAAAATAATTTTCTAAATAATTAACTTGTAAATCATTCAAAATCACATATTTTTTTTCAGTTGATTGTCGGCATTTTTATCAAATTGAACACTTTTGACATTTGTATCATCTTCTATATCATATTCTGTATCAACATTTTGTATCATCTTCTGTATCAACATTTTGTATCATCTTCTGTATCAACATTTTGTATCATCTTCTGTATCAACATTTTGTATCATCTTCAGCATCAACATTTTTATCAGTTTCTTCAAAATTATCTTTATTCATATTTTATAAAACTATATTGATTAAATAATTATTGCATGAATTTATAATTACTTGTTCATATAGTTTCTTTATTTAAAAATAAATATGATATATTATCATTTATATTTTCTAATAATAAAGAATTAGCACTTAAAACATCATTATTTATTTTGATAAAATCATCATTTTTTGTGAAATGTAGATAAAGTTCTTCTTCAACATCATAAGAAGTTCGTAGATGATCTTTAACTATATAAAGTTTATCACCTACATTAATGAATTCAGAATTATCATCTGACAAGTCTTTTATAAAAAAATCATTATTATCTGATTTAATAATTAAATTATGCGAATTAATCGGTATAAAGTTTTCATTTTTGACATATAAAATATTCTCAAATATTTTATATCTAAAACACAATTTTGTATTAATTCTTGTTTGGTTAGGTTTGTTGTAATTAGTGTTAAGTTATTTTTAATTGAGATTAAATTTTGGGTCATTTAGGTTTGTTTTTATAATGGGGGAAATTTTATTTAAAAAATATTATTTTATTTATAAATGAACCAAAATAAAAATATCAACTATAAGATAAAATATAGAGAGAAAGTTTTTACCCCTAAATTTAAAAACATTTATGATAACAAACTTGCTATAGAACTTTATGATGTTGATTTAACAAGAACAAAATATGACAACGATAACCTACCATTTAAAAATCCTTTTGGATTTAATAATGATTTAAAAATAATTTAATAATAATTCCAAATGAATTTATTATTTATTGGAACAAAAATTGCAATGTTTTTTTTGCTGAAACCACTAACGTATCACAATTACTATTATAATTTAACTTTATACAAACATCAATAACAAAATTAAATGGTTATAAAGATGGTATTTTAATACATAAAGACTTATACGAAGAATATATAAAAATACAACCTAAATTATTTGAATGGTGGAATGATAACAAAAAGTTGGTCAAATATTTATTTATAAGTGGTAATTTATCAGGTGGAGCTTTAAGTGCTATTTGTGCATATGATTTTGCAAATGAAATTAACTCTGATAACTTAATTCATTATTCATTTGCATGTCCAAAAGTTGGAAATCAATTATATGTCAAAAAATTCAATTAAAAGTTAACAATAGTATTATTCCATTTTTACCGCCATTTAAAGTTTTTTATGAAAATACAAAATGCAATTTTCCATTCAATAAATGTGTAACAACTTTATTAGAAAATCATACAACAGCACATAAAAATTATTTACCAAAATCAAATAAATTAAATAAATTAAATAAATTAAATAAATTAAATAAATTAAATAAATTAAATAAATAAAAATGGCAAATTTACTATATAAAAATATATATAATAATGTATATGATCAAATATGTGGAGTAAATACTCCCAGTTTTTATAAAAAAGTTCTTTTAGACTTTGTAAAGGATAATACTTCTATCTTAGAAGTAGGTATTGGTAATGGTATTTGTCTTGATAAAAACGCACAATTAATAAAAAATAAAAACTTGTCAATATTTGGTATTGATATTGATGCTGATTATTTAGAGCAATGTGCTGAAATAATTAAAAAAAACAATTTACAGAACAATGTTAAAATAAAAAATCAAGATCTATTATGTATGAAAAGTAAGATAAAATACGATTATGTTATATTTTCAGAGAGTTATCCAGTTATTCCAGATGAAATAATGAAAAAAATGATGAAAAAATGTAAACAACTTTTAAAACGAAAAGGTCAAATAATTTTTATTCATAATTTGGTTGATGAAAAAGATTTTTTAAGAGATTTTTTAAAACCAAAATTAAAAAATCTTATAATGATAGATTTTGGGAAATTAACGACACATAAAGAGTTTGATGATTTTATTGCTGATGTAAATTTTAAAATTAAAAAGAAAATACTCATTGAAAATGTTCGTATTAATGAAACATTTGGTATTAAAATTTTACCTGAATGTATAAATAATAAATACATTATGGAACAATATTGTATTTGTGTTTTACCAAAACCTTCGGTTCCGGTTGAGAGGGGTTTTACCAAATGCTGCACATCCGGTTGAGAGGGGTTTTACCAAATGCTGCACATCCGGTTTAGAGGGGGTTTACCCCCTCTTTTACCCCCCTCTTTTACCAAAATAATTTTTGAATAAATATAATAATTTTGAAAAACTTTAAAGGATTTTTAAAATATTTTATTGTATTATGATGTTATCTGATTTAGCATACATTAATATTAAATTAACTATGTTTTCTTTTGTAATGTTTAATAAACTATATAATACTCAAGATTTAAATAATAACTCATTATATTTAACACCAATAAATAGATTATTTAGTATTTTTATAATAATATATTTAATGTATAGTAATTCTAATTTTATAAGTTTAAACATTGAAAAAAATGAATTTTTTTTAAATATTATTATATTGATGTATGTTAATATATTTCTATTTACTTATTTAATAATATTAATAATATATTCTATTTCCGATTTATATAATATTATAGATTCATTGTTAGATGTTTTACAATATAATTTTCGTCATAATTTAAATTATGAGTTAATATGTCGTTTAGAAACAGTAGATAATGTTACACTATATATAAAAAATATAAAACATTTAGAAAATTTTAATAATTTAGATAATGATTTAAAAAAAAATAATAACTTATGGTATCTTAATTTAAGAATATTATTGACAGAAGAGTATAATAGCATAGTTGAATACTTTAGATACACAAAATATGTTAAAAATACACAATTAAAAAAAGAAAAAATATATGATAATATGATATATAATATCAAATATAATGGTTTTTATGAAATAACACATATTGTTAATTATACACATAAATATAGAGAAATTTTAGATACTTTTTTTATAACTGATATAACTGATATGATATTAGATTATATTTAATCTACTTTATAAAATATACTTAAAAATTGATATTTTAAATAATTCCCTATGGTGTTTGTTTCTGCCATAAGAAAACATTCAGGGTTAGCAATAATAATACTTCTTTTAGTGCCATTATTACTACTACACAGAGTTTTCTTCATTGAATCTATAATTTGTATAAATAACATAATTACATGTGGGATGCTGATAAATTTTATAGTAGTATTATTTACACGACTAAACCCAAAATCATTAGTATATATAAAGTACCAGTAATTATCGACATCAATATAATTAATATTCGTACTATTCGAAATTTTAGATATATAATAACTGATGTCATCATCTTGTATAAAATAGTCACTTAAATTTTGTAACTCTAGTATCTTTAAATACTAAGTTTTGCACTAATAGACGTATTATTATTTTTAACTTTTAAATTTAATTATCTATTATTTTTCAATTATCAAGTCCATCTATTATTTTATCTCGAAAGACTTTTCTTTTAATCATATATTGAATTTATTAATTCATCTGCATGTTTTATAAAAAAGCACTTAGAGAGTTGAATAAGTAAAAAATTTTTTATATAAATTTGTAATAAATGATTTTTGTATTAATATTAAAAATTTGATTATAAAAAATTTAGTAATATTTTTAAAATTGTTGTTTCAAATAAAATAATGGACAATCCTGAAAAAATTAATGAAACGGACTTTTTTATGAAATATAAATCTTCCTATAAATCAGCATTTTTAGATTTATCATTTCATACATTTTTAGTTTCGTCAACTTTTTATTTATTGTGGTTATTTAAAAATAGTTGGTATAGTATTTTAACTATACCACTGTTAGGATTATTAAATGTAAAAACTTTTATTATTTTTCATGACTGTCAACATCAATCATATACTCCAATCAAAATATTAAATTATATTCTATCTCATTTAAGTGGAATATTTATATTAACTAGTCCTAATTGGATAGTCGATCATCATGTGCATCATTTAACAAATGGAAATATAGAAAATAAGTATAATTATAAATACAATGAATTAATCGACTATACTGAAACCCAATTTTTAAAAATGTCTTTACTAAATAAATTTATGTTCAAAGTATTTTTTAATTACAAAGTATATTTTACACTATTTCCATTTGCATATTTTTTTATATTACAAAGATTTGTATACATAATTAAAAAAATGAAGTATTTAGATAAAATATCCAAATCATTAATTAATATTATATTTGATCACTTAATTAATAATATTTGTATTACATTATTATTTACTTTTTTATTTAAAAATAAAGTATTATATCATTATTTATTTTCATTATATATAACATATATAATAGGATTTATGTTATTTCATAACCAACATACTTTTAACCCTCCGTATATTGTAAATAATAAAAATTGGAATATGAAAAATAGTGGGTTATTGGGCTCATCATTTATACAAATACCATATTTATTAAAATATTTTTCAGGTGGTATTGAATATCATCACATTCATCATATAAATGCAAAAATACCAGGGTATAACTTGCAAAAATATCACGAAGAAGTTATATCAAAAAGTAATTTATTTGATAATGTTGTAAAATTATCAATGAGTGATTGTTATAATAATCTCAAATTGCGATTATATAGTGAAAAAAATAATAAATATATAAGATTAGACGAAGTTGAAAATTATAAAAATACATCAAGTATTTTTTATTATATAAACTTATTTTTGTATATATTAATTCAATTTCCGGTTCTTTTATGTAAATTACTAAATCCTTTTTCTGATATAAATACCTTATATAACAATTCTTTATTATTACTTGATAATTGCTTTTTAAAAATAAATTTGTTGAATACTTATCCAATTAGTAATAATCACATACTATTAGTTAATCATTTATCATCGTGCGATGGTTATTTAAGATATATTATTCCATACAAAAATGTATCAATTATTAAAAATTCGTTATTTTATATTCCATTTTTGGGACAAGTATTTTGGTTATTGAATTTTATTTTTATAAAAAGATCTGATAAAAATTCTCGAAATAACACTAAACATCAAATTATCCAAAAATTAAATGAAAATTATATTGTTCAACTTTTTCCACAAGGAACTCGTGAAAGAAATAAGTCATTTAAAAAAAATGAAATTATATTGAAAAAAGGTAGTATTGAAATTGCATTGGAAAATAATGTTCCAATTGTATTATGTTATCATAATGTGGGAGATAGAATAGATGATGAAAAAAAACTAATTCATTTTCATAAAAAAGTATATGCGATTTTTTCAAACCCAATTATATTACCAGATGAATATAGTGAATTACCAATAGAAGAAAAAGTTGATAAATTATATAAAATTATTTATGACGAATTTATTAGATTAGAAACAATAGTTTTGAAAAAACTATAAATTAATTATTATCTTTTAATGATTTTTTTACTAAATATCTAATATTATTGCATAAATCATCAATTGATAATTATTATATTTTAATGATTTTATTAATGCCCATGTAAAACTCCTTGGTTTTTATTGTCTACAAATGTATCAGAACTATATCCATTTAAACATGATGCTAAAATATTAATATCATGTTTAATTTGTTGTTAAATTTAATTAAATCACTACTTTCACATGTATCAAAAATAAAAATTATTCTATGTTCATCTTTGATATTATTCCATCATATAAAACTAATCCTTTAATATTATCTTTTATTCTACAATGTCCACTATAGTATATAACTATTTGTGAATTGTTATGATTATTCTTTAAAATTAAACTTTTTTAATTAAATAATTTTCAGTTATATCTTTGTCTTCATCTGTTATTTTTATAATAGATTTATAGTTTTTATATAAAAGTATTTTTGATATATTATTGACATCAGTAATATATCCACTCAATTTATTTCCATTAGTATAGATTTTTATTAAATCTATAAATTTTTGTTTATCACAAGTAGATGAATTTGTGGTGTTTGGTTTACATTGACCACCACTATTTACATGATTATTTAAAAATTATTATTATTTTTAATATTATAATTCTAATATTATATATTTTAAATTTGATATTATAAAGATTTAATTTTTAAATATTAAATACATTAAATAATCTTTAAAACTTCGATGTGTGGCATCTTTTCTCTATTGAATTATGACAATTCAAACACCAAATTAATTTTGGATGAATTTAATAAGGGGAAAAGTAGAGGACCTGAATCATCCACATTAACATATTTGTATAATAAAATTGTGCTAGGATTTCATAGATTAGCAATTAATGGTTTAAATGATATTTCTAATCAACCATTAATTTTTAATGATATTGTTTTGATTTGTAACGGTGAAATATACAATTATCAACAACTTTATAAATTAATGAATGTGCAACCAAGAACTGGTTCTGATTGTGAAGTCATTATTCATTTATATGAAAAATATGGTATTGAACAAACTTTACAAATGTTAGATGGTGTATTTGCTTTTATTCTTCTTGATAATAGGATTGCTCAAAATAGCAAGAAGTTATATGTGGCACGTGATCCATTTGGAGTTCGTCCATTATATCAATCAAAACATAATAATGTTTATGGATTTGCCTCTGAATTAAAGTGCTTATCAAATATTAATGAAAATATTAAACAATATGAACCTGGTTCATATTCAATTTTTCAAATTGAAGAAGGGATGTTATATGAACCAATTAAAGAAAATGTTAAATATTTTATTCCTTCATTTTCACATAATATAATTTTATCGGATGATGTATATTATAAAAATATAGCATTATACTTGACACAAGCGGTATATAAGAGATGTTTAACAACAGAAAGACCAATTGCTTGTTTATTATCTGGTGGATTAGATAGTAGTTTAATAGCAGCATTAGTTAATAATTTTTATAAGTTGAATGGATATAAACAAAAGCTAGAAACATATAGTATTGGATTATTTGGGTCAGAAGATTTAAGAAATGCTAAAATTGTTGCTGAATATTTAGGAACTGAACATCATGAAATAATTGTAAGTGAAGATGATATGTTTAATGTGATACCAGAATTAATTTATACAATTGAGAGTTATGATACAACAACAGTTAGAGCAAGTATTGGAAATTACTTATTAGGTAAGTATATAGCAAAAAATAGTCAAGCAAAAGTTATATTTAATGGTGATGGGTCAGATGAATTATTAGGAGGTTATTTATATATGAATAAGTGTCCAGATGATATTGAATTTGATAGAGAAACAAGACGATTATTAAAAGATATACATTTATTTGATGTGTTGAGGTCTGATAAGTCAATATCATCTAATGGGTTGGAACCAAGAACACCATTTTTAGATAAGAATTTTGTCAATTATGTATTGTCAATTTATCCATATTTTAGAAATCATAAAAATCATTCACAAATGGAAAAATATATATTGAGAAATAGTTTTTCAGCAGATAATTTTTTAAATTTTGAGAAAAAAGAATTATTACCGAATGAAATTTTATGGAGAAGAAAGGAGGCATTTAGTGATGGAGTGAGTGGATTATCAATTTCATTATATCAAATATTGCAAAAGAAGATAGTAGCAAAATTAAATAGTAATAGTAATAGTAATAGTAATATTTATCAAGAAAATATTGAAACAGAAAAATATTATTATAGAACTATATTTGAAAATAATTTTACTAATTGTTTAGATATATTACCATATTATTGGATGCCTAAATATACAAATGCAACAGACCCAAGTGCAAGAACCTTAAAGTTTTATAAAGATTGAATATTTTAATATTCAAACTAAAAAATATTCCTAGTGCCTAAATAATCCCTACGGGATTAAAAGACTTTGTCTTTTGAGATATGAAAAGCAAAGCTTTTCATATTGTATCCGAACAACCCCGTGGGGTTGTTTAGTGCCTATGAAATATACAAAATATAAATTTCTTTATATATTATATATATTATATACAAACTAGTGCCTATGAAATATGAAATACGAAGTATAAAAATCTTATAACCAATATACAAACTATAAAAAATACAAATTATATATATTATATATTATATATAATATTCCTATATAAAAAATATACAAACTATAAAATCAATATATAAAATATAAATTCTATATATTATATAATATTCATATATAAAAAATATACAAACTATAAAATCAATATATTTCATATTTCATAGGCACTAAACAACCCCACGGGGTTGTTCGGATAATCCCGCAGGGATTATTTAGGCACTACAAACTATAAAATCAATATATAAAATATAAATTATATATATAATATTCTTATATAAAAAATATACAAACTATAAAATCAATATATAAACTATAAAAATCTTATACTAAATATAAATTATATACTAAATTATATACTAATATAAAAAATATAATATATAAATAATTTAATAAATGGCGAAGTTTATATATAAATGATACATTTTAATTTTAAGATGCCGTTATTAATTACACAATTTTTAACATATCAGATTTAAATAAAAAACACACATCATTATTGTACAGATGTTTTTAACTTTTCAAAATGGTCTTATATATATTATAAAATTTCACAATATCGTAATGTAAAAACTACTGAAATAATATAATAAATAGTATGATTTTTATATTTTATATTTTTAAAAATTGATTAATTTGATTTTATTTTTAAAAATTGATTAATTTGAAATTTGATTTTATTTTTAAAATCATATTAACTTGAATGATAATAGATAATTTGTTATTGGAGAATAAGGTGGAAGAAGCCCAAAATTTAGCACGTGAAAAGATCAAGCTAATCCGTCAAAAATGGCAAGAAGAAGGTATAACAAATCCACCTAATACATTTATCAGTATTTATTATTGGTGTAGAGATGTTTCATTAAGTTTATTATCATTAATGTTCTTTTTTTATTATAAAGATTTATTGATTATTAATTTAGGATATACATTATCTGTATTATTTTCTGGTATTATACAAGGAACAATTTGGACTGGTTTATGGGTTTTAGCACACGAATGTGGTCACGGTGCTTTTTCAAAATATAAGATTATTAATGACATATTTGGTTATATTACACATAGTTCTCTATTAGTGCCATATTTTTCTTGGCAATATTCTCATAAAAAACATCATAAATATACAAATCATTTAATCATTGGTGAATCGCATGTTCCAATTTTTTCAAAGAGTAAAATATATAATATTTATATAAATATTATATATTTTATAAGCGATGATTGTTTTGCTATATTTAAAATAACAAGTAATTTATTAGTAGGGTGGCCTGTATATCTTTTTTTAAATTTATCAGGAGGGAGAACACAATATGATTTAAATAAAAAAATTAATAAATTTGGATTAATGACACATTTTTTACCATG
>Ga0208226_1000349_pt1 | contig 12664 bp, 11 predicted proteins | sample LakMenE18May11ns_FD_150713 | JGI IMG/M metagenome (GOLD analysis project Ga0208226, IMG submission 150713) | Freshwater microbial communities from Lake Mendota, WI - 18MAY2011 deep hole epilimnion ns (SPAdes) | ecosystem: Environmental > Aquatic > Freshwater > Lake > Epilimnion/Euphotic zone ... | reverse complement strand
AGAGGTGAAATATGGAGTGAAATTAAAGAAACTTGTATGAAATATCAACTTGCAAAAAAAATGAAAGAAATAGCTGAAAAAGAAGCTCGTGAAGAATATATTAAAATGAAACAACTATATGATGATTTTTACGAAAGAACAGGAAGAACAGCTGAAGAAATACGAAATTTTTTGTTGAATGAAGAATATTATACTCCTGCACAGATAGAAGGTATTCCGGAGGCTGTTGCATTATCTACAGAATCTTCATATATGCAAGCACTCGCGGAAACAATTAGAATAGGACGTCCCAGACATCCTCATTACCAGTTAAACTAATAAGTCATGTATTACCAAATTTCATCCTAAAAAACACACAAAGTTGTGTGTGAAAGAATTATTTTATCCATAAAAAGTATAAATTTTTTGCACTTCAATAGTTTACTTTTTTCTAAAAACTTTTAGAAAAAAATCTTTTAACTATTATCATTTGAATAATTTAAAATACCTAAAATCATTTTTAATACATGTTTTATTTTAAATTAAATGAATACAATATTCTTAAGTATCATAATAAAAAATCATCAAGATGTAATCGAAGAAACATTAAAAATATACTCAAATATATTAAGTTATCGTATTGGGTAATTTGTGATACAGGATCATAAAAGATCATGCATGAAATCATTGATAGAAAATCTGATAAAATTAATGTTGTTACAACCAAACGTGGTACACGAATTTCTATAACATTTAGAACAGTTGCATATGAATTTCAAGAACACTAATCATGTACTTAAAATTGCCATTTCTTTAGAAAACAAAATACTATCGTCTATATGCTTTATTTCTTGAAACTTGTTTGTCAAATTACTCATATTAATTGAAGTAGATGTTGTAATATCTATATTTTTTTCTTTTGCTATAATATCAGATAATCTAGATCTTTCTTCTGTTACTAATTTTGTTGACTTCTTTATAATTGGATCCTTGATTGCATTCTTTAATTTTCTAGCCTCTATATCTTTCTGAACTATTCCGTATGAATCCTTATATATAAAAACTTCTCTGCTTCTATCTGTACATTGATAACTCTTAACTCCACACTCTTCTGGTGTAATATATTCAGAAGTAAATCTAGCAACTCCTTTAATTCCATCCTCTATATGTTCTAGTTTAAAATTCTCATCTATTTTTTCTTGTATAACTTCGGGACGCCAATCACTTATTATTAGGTTTTGTGTATTATTTGTGGTTTTGGTATTACTAATATTATTTATATGAGTAGGTCTATTTATGGCTTTTTCTGCTAAAGAATGTAAACGATTTTGGAGAGATTCTATTTGAAGTTTTTGATCTTCTATTGTTTGAAGAGCGTATTCTAAGTCTTTTTTAATTAAAAAAAGATCTCTTGATTTTTCATCTAAAACTTGTAATTGATCTTTTACTATAGGCGTGTTTGCTTTGCATATTTTTAAATGACTATGTAATGTCGATTTTAATGTAAAACATGTACCACAAAAACTACAACTGTATTCTACGGGTGCTGTTTTGTTTTGCTTTGTCAAACAATATTTGGCTGTATTTTGATGCTTTTTTAAGACTCCTGCTGTTTTTAAAATCTTTTTACAGTATTCACACTCCATTTATGTAATGATCAATTTTTTTTAAATTAAATTACCGGAAAATTCCAATTTTTTCCGGTAATTTATAATTGTCAAATAAGATTTTTAGCATGTTTTCAGGCTAAACTATAATTTTACACATTAATATTTTTTCTAACACAAAAGTTGTGTGTGTGTTGAAGATTATTTTTCAGATTTCAAAAACCTAAAGAGTTTTGATTTTGTTTTCTAAATAATTTCAAAAATTCGTAGAAAATTTCCTTTGGATTATCTTTTTATTTTCCTCCTCCGCCTTTTTTTCTTTGTAAAATTAAAAAAAATTGATTTTTAGGTCATAAGACAAAGATACGTTCTGATTGAAAAGAACTTGTTTATTAATTCAAATATTACAGCACCGAGGTCTATCGAAGAATGTCAGTATGTTTTATTTTTAAAATCAATTTCCAAATAAAATAATACTGAATTTTCTGATTAAAAATGATTACAAAAATCATCACTTTCCATTTCACCAAACACAAGAATTGTGTGTTGAGATTTTTTATAAGAGCGAATTTTGGATTCTCTTTGACATACATTTCAGAAATAAAATTTGTATATATCTTCATTATTTAAAACGAGATAACTAAATCGTTTTAAATACATGTTTTATTTTAAATTAAATGAGTACAATATGCTTAAGTATGATAGTAAAAAATCATGAACATATAATTGAGGAAACATTAAAAAATATCGTCAAACATATTAAGTTATCGTATTGGGTAATTTGTGATACAGGATCATCTGATAATACTCGTAAAATTATAACAGATTTTTTCGAAGAACAAGAAATTACTGGGGAACTTTTAGATCACAACTATGTTGATTTTGATCACAATAACACATTAGCGATTCAAGCAGCATATAAAAAGACTGATTATATTTTTATTTTTGACCCAGAAGATGAAATTCATGGAGACTTGGATATTCCATATCTGACACATGATATTTACAAGCTAAAGTTTGGGCCTGATCTTATTTATTATCGACCTCTTTTAATTAATGCTCATAAGGAAAGCAAATTTGTAGGATTTTTACATGAATTTGTTGAGTTAGAACAAAATGTTTCGGATATTATTATAAAAGGCGATTACTACATTGAGTCTTGTTCTAAGGTTCTCACTAATGATAAATATCTAAAAGACGCACTTATTTTAAAAGAAGCTTATTCTAAAAAAGCAGAAAGTGGAAGCTTAAATGCAGGAAAATATGCTTTTTATTGCGCCGAAAATTTCAAAAAATCTGGAAATATAGAAGATTCAATAGAATGGTACAATGTTGTTATTGAAAAGGTAGAAAATTGGTTGCAAGAAAAGTACTATTCATGCTTGATGCTTGGAAAGATTTATATGACAAAAGGTAATCTTCAAAAATCGTTAGAATATTTGTTAAAAGCAGAACAGTTTGATTCAGATAGATCAGAAGGAATTTTTTTTGCGGTTGAGAATTTGAAGAAAGCAGAATTGCATTCTCTTGTTCTTTTGATGTACGAAAAGTATCAAAACTATAATAAAAATCCTCTAAATAAACTATTTTTGTTAAAAGATTACTACAATGATAGTTTGGAATTTAATACAAGTATAAGTGCTTTTATTTGCAAAAACAATTCTTTAGCGTATTCTTGTATTAAAAAGATTATTTTGAATAATATTGCAGTTCCAGGTATAATTAATATGTCTTTTAAAAATTTAAGGTTTAATATACCAGAAATAAATCAAGATCCTGACACCTTAGAACTTTTTTATAGACTCAGTACATATATCCAAACTTCTGAAGAATCAGCAGAAATTAATATATTGTGGAATATCTTATTTGAAAAGAATCGTTCTTTATTAACAAGACCAAAAGAATATAAGATTGTTCCTAAATCTAATGAAAATAGAGTATTGTTATCATTTACTTCATGCAAAAGACTTGATTTGTTTACAGAAACAGTGAATTCTATTTTAAATCACTGGGAAGACATAGAAGAAATAGACTATTGGTTCTGCGTTGATGATAATTCATCAATTGAAGATCGAGAGAAGATGACATCTCAATATCCATTTATAAATTTTTATATGAAAAAGTATGAAGAAAAAGGACATCGTGCAAGTATGAATATTATTTGGAATAAGCTTAATGAAATGAAACCAAAGTATTGGATACATATAGAAGACGACTTTTTATTTTATATTAAGGGTCAGTACATTAAAAATTCTATTACATTTTTAGAATCTCAAACACATATTAAACAAGTTCTTTTCAATCGCTCATATGCCGAAACCATAGAAGACATTAATATGAGAGGTTATACACCTATTTCAAAAGGTTTTGTTGTTCACGAGCATAGCACTGATAGTTTTCCTTACAGAAATTGTCATTATTGGCCTCATTATAGTTTTAGACCAAGCATTGTAGAAACATCTGTTATTTTGGAACTAGGAAATTATGATAGTTATAACACATTTTTCGAGATAGATTATGCTTATAAATGGAAAAACGCTGGATATAAGTCTGCTTTTTTTGATTTAGTTTCCTGTCGCCATATTGGTCGTTTAACATCCGAACGTAATGATAAAAATATAAAGAACGCTTATGAATTAAATAATGAATCACAATTTAATAATGTAGTTCAAAAGTATCCTGTAAAGGTAATAAATCTCAAAAGAAGGGAAGATCGAAAGGATAATATTATAAATCTTTTTAATAGTATTCATTTTACAGAATACGAGTTTTTTGAAGCAGTTGATGGTAAGGAACTGAAGAATACTGTTGATATTACTAAATTATTCAACGGAAATGATTTTGGAAATCGTAGATCTTTTATTGGATGCGCACTTTCACATTATAATTTATGGAAGGAGCTTTTGATTGATACTACAACAGAATATTATCTTATTATTGAAGATGATATAACTTTATCTGATAATTTTAAACAAACGTATGAATATTTGAAGAACAATAATTTTTTTAAGAACTCTGAATGCTTTTTTATAGGGTATCATATGTTTAATCAAAATCGTGAAAAAAATAAAGATGTTTACAATAAAAAATCAGATAATTTCACTATAGCAGATTTGCATAATGATTTATATATCGGTGGTATGTTTGGATACTCAATAAACAAAAAAGGAGCTCGCAAGATTTTGAATTATATTGAACAAAATGGTATTAAGCACGGCATTGATTATGTACTAAAAATTTGCAATGATATCAAAAAAATCGAATTACGTCCTCAAATTATTTTTTCAAACTGGTGTGAATTTATGGAACAACAAATTGATACAGATATTCAAAGAGATTTTTCTAGTTTAGATTTATCTATAATAGATAATAGTTCAGACTTTACATTTATCAGTGGTTATGACCAATACGACAATGATTTATTCTTTAGTCGTCTTTCTGTAGAGGAATCTAAACAAGTAGCTCTTATGCATGACGATTGTGCTGGATTTAATACATTAGGTTTTTTCAAGAAAAAGATTGATATAAATGATCTTCAATTTTCCCAATACTTTGGTAAAAACGATGGATTGTACGTTAAAAATGTTAGAAAACCTATCCAAACCATAAAGATAAAACTTATTGGAAACTGGCAATCGTGTGAAAAAATGATAGAAGAGTTTGGTGTTATGCCTCACGAAGGTATCGAACTTACATCAAAAAATGATGCTGATTATTATGTGATTGTAAATTATCCAAACTCTGAATTTTATGAACCACAAAAAAGTATAATTTTTCAAATGGAGCCATGGGTTAATGACGAAACAAAAAATTGGGGAGTAAAGACGTGGGGTTTTTGGGCAAATCCTACTAATTCAAACTTTTTACATGTAAATTCTCATAAGAAGTTTTTAAACCCAGCACAATGGACATTTTCTGAAAATTTAGAAAAGTTACCAGAAAAGAAAGATTTAGTATCTATTATATTGAGTGAAAAAATTAACGATATCGGTCATAAATTACGTGTTGAATTCTTACGAGATAATTCGATTGTTGACATTTATGGAAGATCTAATTATCATAATTTATCTTCATATGTATCGTGTGTTTTTAACGACAACAAGTATAATGTATATTCTAATTACAAGTATGTTTTGGCAGTAGAGAATAATTCAGAATTTAATTATGCAACTGAAAAAATATGGGAGCCTTTGATTTGTGAATGTTTGCCTTTCTACTGGGGGTGTCCAAATCTTGAAACGTACATTAATCCTAAGGCATTCGTTCGTCTTCCTTTGGAAAACATATATGAATCAAAGCGTATAATCGAAAAAGCTATACGCGAAGATTGGTGGTCACAGCGTATTGATATAATTAGAGAAGAAAAGAAGAAGATTATGAATGAACTAGGATTTTTTCCTCTAATCAAAAAGATTATCGAAAATAATATATAATATATTGTCTAAAAGAATTTATATCCTTGAGATAAATGGATGATAGCGATTGCGAATTAGATTCTAAAATAAAGATGCTTCATGAAAAAGTTTCCGAAATTACAAAAACTAATGTAAAAAGTGGTAATTTAAATAACCAAAGCGCTTTCTTAACAATTAATGTTATTAAGTCACCTGTTGTTTATTACGGAATTATTCCTCTTTTTATTCTGTTACTTCTTTTCTTTTTGAAGCCAAGTTTTATTATGGAAAATATTAGTATAGATGGAAAACTTCCAGAAAAAAGACTAAGCTATAAGAAGTTAATTATAGCAACCATTATTGTAACATCTATTATTTCTATAGTTTTTATTTATTTTTACATAAATACAAAAGAAAAAATGTAAGTAATAATTTATATATTTATTAAGTATTTTTATAAAAACTGTTTCTTTATAATTAAATATATTCGATAAAATAAAGACTCACTCTTCTAACAACAAAAATTGTCCACAACAATATACAACTGACGAAATATGTGACGATAAGTATAGAACTTCTAAAAATAATTATACTAAAGTATGTACTGACTGTATTTGTACAAATGATTGTTCTAAGAGTTAGTATTCTTTGTAATTCTTTCTAAAGTTGTCAGTTTTAATCGAAGTTGTAAAGATAATCACACTAGTTGCTACTGCAATGATAATATATTTTTAAATAAAACTGTCTAGTTGATATTGTCATTTTGTAGAAAACGAAACATATAAGCATATTTTATTGTTTTGAACTCCAAAAATGTTTGCAAGATATCCTGCTTACAAAAAAATGTATCACAATTTTTTACCAGATAATTTATATAAAATTTTATATAAATTATAAACTTTATTTTTCGAGGGTTTTCTGTTTTTAAATAATTTAATTTTAAAAATTTATTCTCGTTATTCTTACTAATTAGTAAGAATAATGTCAACATTTAAAGCCTTATTACAAAACTTTTTTAGGGTCCATTAATTTATTATTAAAACTTAATTATAAAAAAAGTAAAATTTGATCATACTTTTATTTAACTTTTACGAGATAAATAAAAGTGTTTGATTAACCAATACATAAGAGATGCTATTAGAGCTTTAAAGAAGAGTAAAAAATATAACGATTTTTGAGTAATTGGTAAAAATTTCTGAATTATAGTATCAATATTAGGTAAACAGGACAATACAACTAATAAACCAACTATGATAGCACCTTTTGCTTCTTCAAAAATAACATCCATTGTTCTACGGTGTTTCTTGAATAAACTGTCTATTATATGTATTTCATTTTGACTGGGAGGAGTTTTATCAATTGGAAGTTGGGCAATAGGATCTCCACCTAACATTTGCATTGCAGCAGGTTGTGGTGTATTTTTATTATACTGGATTGACATTTTTACAGACTTCTTAATATGGTTTTAAGCCAATAAACTTATACAAGTAAATGACTTTATCATTAAATAAACTAGAAAAACTATTATCAAAAAGGGGACTAATACCTAAAAAATATTTTACAATAGACGGTCTTATTGTTTACATCGAAGTTCTTAGCATTGCAAATGCAGACAGTTTTATGCTATATATTCCTAGCAAATATGATATAGAAATTGGAGAAGGAAATGACGTATTTAAAATACGATACATAGATATAACAGAAGATGGTAATATCCCTAGCGATTATGCCGGTGAACCAGATAATTTTGATTTAGATAAAGATTATGACGGAGATGATATTGATCTTAGCCCGGATGCACAACATAAGAACATGGAAGGATATTTAGAAGAAAAATATAATCATCCAGTATCGTTAAAAGATGATAAAAATATTAAAAAAGATATTGGTGTTCAGCTCAGAGAAGTTTTTCGACAGTTACGTAGATTAAAATTTTGCACAAAAAGTCTTAAATATAAACTTGCTATTATCTTTAATGATTATCTTTGCTGTATTCGGAGAGATGATACTTATGAATGTTTGTTTGTTAATAATTCTGGAGGATCTGATGAAAGAAAGTTAATGGTAACTATAGATCTAGAAACATTATACGAAAAGATAGATTCTGTTTCTATTGATATAAAGACTGTGAGAGAAGGTATTTATCGTGTTTTAGACAAAAATCAAGGTAAGCACATTAGAAATATACAAAAAATGTTAGAAAAAAAGAATAATCTTGTTGTATTTTCAGAGTTACTTTTGACTAAGAAAGAACAATATTCTAAATATTTGACAAATTTAGAACAGATGCTCGCTGATCTGACTAATACCGAAAAGAAAAACGTTGAAAAATTAATGCAGATCGAGGATAAATACTCTGGAGAAGCAAGTCTAAAAAGCATGCATTCAGATATTGAAAAAACTCACCAAATCGCAAAGTATGAAAATGAACTTTCTCGTATTAATGGTGTTAAACAAGAACTTATTCGTAATATTTTAATAGTAAAAACAAAACATGAAAATTTATCTCTTAGAGCTGATAATATTATGTTTGATAACATAATTATGATAGACGCTATACTTAAAAATTTTGTTAAATTGTCTAAAATTAAATAAAGTAAAAAAAATATTTGCTTAATATAAAATATGTATGATGATAAACATTACAAACAAAATGCCAAAAAAAAATCTGACAAAAAAAATAAATTTCCAGTATGGATACTTTTTTTAATAATTGGTTTAATTCTTGCAATAGGTTTATTTTTTGCTTTTAAAATTAATGAGCCAAAAAAGGTGCAAAATTTTGGATTTAGATTTTATTAATACTCACTTATCATAAATATGCAAAAAGAAATTAAAAAAATAGAAGTTATATGTTTTTATTTGTATATTATTTGGTTTTGTTGCTGGTTAGGATATTATCTAGGAAATAAAAAAGATAATGTTAAACTTGGAATTTTTATAGGAATTTTTACATCTTTTTTGGTTTGTTTAATTATTTATTTGACAGTTTTCAACAATATAACTATAAAGTAAGTTTTATAACCATTTTTGGTTATAAAATAAGTTGGTGTTATCTTGGTGTTATTATTTTTAATCTTCTTCTTCTTCAAGAAGTTCCTCTTCGCTATTATCTTCATTATCGGTAACATCAAACATATCATTCTTTTTCATAACACCAGATTTTATTTGTAATTCACTCAGAATTAACTCTACATCTTCACCCTGTATTTTTGTCTCTGATATAGCATCAGCAATAGACTTCTTAACGTTCTTTGCTTGATTATTATCAAGTGGTTTCTTAATTACAGAAGGGACTTCTGTTATCTTGCGAACAGCCTTATTTTCTACAGGAGTATGTACATCTTCATCTTCTGAATCATCATTTATTACTTTTTTTGTAACAACATTAATTTGTTCATCTGGATTTTCGTATGCAAACCCATGTGCCATACATACTTCGATATCCTCAGCTGATAGAGGCAATAATTTATCATTAACACACTTGCCAATTACTATTCTCTCCTTCACAGACTTAAACACCATACCAGTAGCCAAATGCCACAACTTATCAAGTGCTTTATTTTTACGAAGAACTGTATTTACAGCGTTCACAGCAGGTATTTTTTTTGCTCCAGTATTTGGAGAGATTGACTTTTTTGAGCTTGGCAAAACTTTCTTTTGCTTTGGTTCAGTTCCTTCGTACTTTTTGTGACGGGTACAAAAAACAGTACCACCTTTTGGTTTAATATTGCAACATTCTCCTTCCTTTTCTCCTTTTGTATAAATATATGGACAGCCATCTCCTGACGAACTACCTTCCGTTTTTGTAGGAGACGTTCGAACAGTTTCTTTTACTACTTTTGTTGAAGATTTAGTAACAGTCTTAGATTGTATACTATCTGAAGTTTGATCCCACATTTTCATCAAATCATCATTGTTCAAATTATATTTTGTTGATATATTCTGAACAAATTGAGCTACAGATGTATTAATAGACTTCTTAATTTCTTCCATTAGAGATTGCATCATTCTTGTTAAAAACTTAAGAAGTTGTAAGATATTTTCAATTTCTTTTTGTATTTCTATTTTCTCAAGATGGCCATTCCGAAAAAAATGGTTGTTGAATTGTTTTCATATCTATACAGTATTTAGATGGATAATCACCTGATTTTCCTGAAGAGCCAATAGGTTTAAATTTAAGTCTTTGTAAAAAATCTCTATGCCTTTCAGCATGTCCATTTCCGGCGTATATAATTATATTGTGAGCTCGCAAAGGTTGATCAGTAGCACCAACATAACTTTTTTCTTCCAACTTCGTTATATCAAAGTCTTTAAATATACGAGAAAAAAGATATACATCAGATACTATTGCATTAATAGATATAGTAGATTTATATGTAGATATAAAAGCTTTTTTGAAATTTTCTTTTTCAGATTGGGTAGGTTCAATTTTTTCTAAATACTTGAAAATATTCGTAATATTTATTTGAAGCATTGTCCTATGAATAATTCCATAATCTAAAAATTGTTCCTCAGCTAAATCTAGTATTATCTTTTTTAAGGATGGATTTTCCTTAATTTTATCTAATTCTTTATTAACATAATAGTTATCATGTAACTGTGATGTACAAAACTTTAAGAAATCTTCTTCTTTTTTAGAAGACAGACCTTTCAAAAGTGTAATTATTTTTGGGTTATAATTAATAAAATTCTTAAAACTAGCTGCTTGTTCATCAGACGCTACATAATCTATAATATATTTGACCTCTACTCTATACCAAGATATAAGATTAATACCTTCTAATCTTCCTTGTTTATCTTCAAATCTAGCGTCAAAATAATGAACTCTTGCAAGTTTGCATTGTTTTGCTGATCTAGTAGTATATTGTAAGCATTTTTTAAATTGTTCAAAGAGTTTTTGCATACGATCATTCTTTTTAAAAGGTCTGAACTTAACATTATATTCTTTATCAATCTTACTATATACAGGAAATTCAATATAAAGATCAATAAAGACATCAGTGTTAAGAATTAAATCACTCAAATAATTTTCAATAGGAGTTATAACATCTCCTTTCTTGAAACTTCCTACTTTATCACATTCTATTTTATCTGAGTGGTTCTCTCCAAATATATATATCATCTTCTGATATTCTTTGCTCCAATGAACAGTAAGAGTATAAGGGCCTCCTATAAACTTCGCAGTTGGTTTATTTGAACTATATTCATGATTGTAAATAAGATCCATTAAAACTTTTCTACCCTTATCTCCATTACGATATTTAGCAGATGTTTTGAAAAATTCTTTTCTGATATCAGGATCTATATTTGGATCATCAAGTACATTTGTATTATAGGTATTTACTAATTTGTCACATACATCAATCTTCATTTATTTATATAAAAATTTAAATTTTTGGTTTTGTCTTATCAGAAGAACCACACGTATCATCAACAATAAGATAAGGTGTTTTTGATAGCCAAATATGTAAATATCCACATAAAGTTGGAATAGTTTGACTTCCCCAAAATAGCATACGTTTTAATTCTTTAAGTGGCAAGCTAGGATCTAGGCGTTTATCAATATATTTGTTAATTTTAATACCAGTTAATACTTGAATTTTATTCATACCATTGATATCATTAAACACTTTTTTCATCTTTGTCATATTTGCCTCTTTTGCCTTCATTTTCTTTTTGAGCTCAGCTTCTGTTTTATTTATCTCATCCATAGATGGTATTTGTATTTCAACAAAATCATCAAGTATAATATTAACCAACTCTTGTTTACCAACCGTTTTACAAACTATTCCGGAAGTTTGTTTATGAAGTTTTGTAATATCTTTTTCTTTTACGTTACGAATGCAAAAATTATGGCGTTTAGGATTATATAATCCATACCATCCATACGGACTATCTTTTAACGCTGCCTGAATATTTTGTTTATATTTTTTACCTTTTTCAATATATTCAGCATCGCAATCTTTCCAATTTATATCGTTCTCGTCAAAACAACGAAATGTAGGCTCTTCAGACTCATTAAGAAGCCAAGAAATCCAAACTGTACCATCAAATTTATCATATTTATCTTTAAAATATTCAAGAACTAACCTTCGAGTTTGAGAGAGACGCGCATTATCTTTCCCTCTTTTACTAGCCAAAACATTTCCTTGTATACTACCTTCTATAAAATATTCTTGAACTTCTATAGGAAGACGAACCATTACTTTACGAATATCTTCTAAAACTTCAGCTCTAGAAGATTGATTAATTATCTCAGGTAATGAATTAATATATATAGGTTCAATAATTTGATCAAAACTAATTTGTTTCTTTATGTTCGGATGTTCAGTATAATAGTCAGACACAGATGATCCAATCACAGATAAACTATCGACTAAAAAGAAAATATTCATGTCTTCCTTTACGTATGATGGAAAACCATATTTATTAATAATTTGTCTACTTTCGTTAATCAAAATACGCAAAGCTGATATTATGTCAAAATTCGAATATTCATTAAAATGAGAGATAATGCTATCTAAATCTAATCTAAAGTTTTCGCGAAACAAAAGAATTAATTTATCAATTATATTTTCTATATTTGAACTATCGTATTTTAAGTGAAAGGTAGAAAGATCTAAATCTTCAATATCACCTGGTACTCCAACATTATCACATTCGTAATAGCATCCTACATAG
>Ga0208226_1000345_pt1 | contig 12750 bp, 9 predicted proteins | sample LakMenE18May11ns_FD_150713 | JGI IMG/M metagenome (GOLD analysis project Ga0208226, IMG submission 150713) | Freshwater microbial communities from Lake Mendota, WI - 18MAY2011 deep hole epilimnion ns (SPAdes) | ecosystem: Environmental > Aquatic > Freshwater > Lake > Epilimnion/Euphotic zone ... | reverse complement strand
AGATCTAGACTTTTTGACAGATTGTTTGCGACGTGCAGATCTAGACTTTTTGACAGATTGTTTGCGACGTGCAGATCTAGACTTTTTGACAGGTGGTTTGCGACGTGCAGATCTAGACTTTTTGACAGATTGTTTGCGACGTGCAGATCTAGACTTCATTATTTCTTTTATAAAAGATTTATAATAAACGAAAATTTTTGATTTACTTGTTATTTGAATATATATTTTGTAAATTCCTGATCAGGTGTTCTGTGTGCAAGTCTTAATTAAATCATGTACTCTACTTGTATAAGCAGTTTTCGATTACATGTTTTCTTATTTCAAAACTAGTTTAGATTATCCATTTATTATAAATATATATTTAAGCACGCACGAATGTCCGCCAAACTTTTCAAAAAGAACTTGTGCATATGCTATGTCAATTTGTCGAAACTTACTTTGGCCGGATTATGGTTAACTTAATTTAATTTTGTAGTTTTTTAAGTTTGTCAAAATCATGTCGAAAAAGTACGCTTTCCTCATATGTAGGATCAAACAAAAAATTTGCTGTTTGAGATGACATCATATTCTCAACAATATGTCTCTTATTTTTTGCAATTGCCTTCCGAAGTATAGTTGAACTATAACCTGCAAGTTCTCCTGTAGCAGGCTTTGCAATGTAAAGTTTAAAATCATGATTTTCTGGTTTAACTTTTTCATTTTCGCGTGGCACTACCACAACTCCACCCCAGGATTGAGCGTGATTGTATAGTCCAGCTTTTTTAGCATGATCTGACCCACATGCATAAAATACTGTTATATTTCCAGAATATTTTGATGATTTAAATTCATCTTTCATTTTCATCTTGAGTTCAGCACAAACCTTTGGATAATCTGAATCAACCCAGTTACTTATTTTAAGGGATGATTCCCATGAACTAACGTCTATAAGAGGATCACCAGCAATTATTAATCGAGCAAGTTTTACACGAAACGGAGCACTCAAACCAATTGTTCCATTTTTTCGAGCTTTATGTTCTACGTAAAGATCGTGAGAAGGTGACATCCATGCACCAATAACTGTATATCCTTCTTCTGTAAGGCGAAGTACAGATTGGTCTATCAGATCAACATGACCAAGGTGTACTGGGTTCATAGCTCCTGTGGTTAGTACAACTGCATATCCTTTTGAATCAGGTTTGCTATATTGTGCGTACATTTTATGCATTTTTTCCATAGGCCACAACTCATATTTTTTGTGTTCTTTATATTGAAATGTCAACTCTTTTGTATGTGGAACTTGAAAAAAATTAATAGCTGCAAATTGTTGGATATACCTATTCTTGATAATTTCTGGAATTTCATCATGAAATCCACGATCTTGAATAACAGTACATACAACATACCCATCTTTCTTTAATATATGTGCAATTGCTTTATAATCCATCCAAGGAACTGGACATGTTTGTAGTACAATAAGATCATAAAAATTCAAATGATTATCCAAAAAATCTTTCATTTCTTTGGTTTGACGTTGCGGTTTACTTGTTAATTCCATATTAAAATCGGCTTTATCATATGGATTAATAATAGGATCATAAGGTCTCATGTATTTTATATTTGATATACTAGAACCAGTAATGTCTTTTAAAAAAGTTTCAATTATTTTTGTTAATTCTGGAACAACTGTTTCACGAACATTTTTTTTGAGATCGCTTTTGTCACCAAACAACCCTTCTTTTCGTTGACACAACACTAAAACTTCTTTAGCTAAAACTTCTTTAGTACTTTTTTCTTCGGGAAATTTCCATTGGCTTTGATTTGTTATTAAATGAAAGTAATATTTTTCACCTGGTTTATTTACTTCACTGATACGAGCAGCCCAATTACGTGGAAGGACTTTAATCATTTGTTTTAACTAATTATTTTTAATATAATTAATTTTTACTTACTTATAAATAAATGAATTTAGATAGTCAAAAATTTAAAGATTATATGGATATGTATTTTAGATCTTATTGGAATAAGTTAAATCAATATCTTAAAGAATCTAACGCTGTTATAGCAGGAGGAGCTGTATTAGCAGCATATTCTAATGACTATGTTAATGATCTAGATATATATATTTACGCAAGTAAAGCAGTTGAATTTGTAAATGCATTAACAAATGATAAAACTTATAAAATAGGAGAGAACCACTATCTAAGACCATCTTATGATAAATCTTTTTTTCTAAAAAATAATATAATCGCACGATTTAAATTGATACAGAATTGGATCGGGTATGAATCTGATCTTGGATTATGGTATGTGAGTAGACGAGAAGCTATACATCGAAGAAGAATATTTCCTGATATTGATGTTATGATAATAGCAGATCCACCTCATGGATCTATTCGTGATGTTATAACAAATTTGGACTTGACTTTTTGCGAAACATGGTATGATGCTCAAACTGAATTAGTTCTTTCACAAGATGTACAAGGCGTTTTAACTAAAACAGGTACATTAAAACAAGACTACGCAGATAAATTTTTATTATATTTAAACAATTTTACTTTACAACGATTACGCAAATATATAAAAAAGGGTTATAAGATATCCTATGCATCTCCAAAAACAAATACATTTTACAAACAACCAGATAATCTTTTAAGTCCAGAAGAATGGGTTGTTTATAAACTATATAATTGGATAGTATTTACTGCTAGATATGACAGAAAAAAATCATTAGAAATTATATGTACATATCCTTTACCTACATATACGTTAAGAGAATTTAGAGGTATGCTACCTGATCTTATTAAACAAACACTTCCACCTTCGTTTTTAGTTGGGATAAGGAATAATAAAGACCTGTTTATGAAAATCTTAGTTCAAGCAGGTGTTAGAAAATATCCACCTCATGCTTTTAGACGCGTACAAGATACATTAAATATAACAATGGAAGACATAAGTGATTATTATCGTAACAGACATACAAAAATGGATACAATTCCTATGCCTGATTCTGAATTAGTGACTGGTGGAGATGGTCCATCTCAATCGGAGATTGATGCATTTCAATTTGAAGAAGCAGATGACATGGATGAAAGTATCTTAGAAGGTCAAGTACATCAAAAATGTCATGATATATTCAGTATGGAAGACGAAGATATACAAGAGTATTTAGATGAAACAAATACATTATTATTGATAAATAAAGGATCTGGAAAAGATTTTGATATAATGTGTTTTACAAAAGAAGCTATTATTCATTTGATAAATAATAAAGAAAATTGGTTTTATGAATGTACAGGTCCGGAATCGAGATGGAAATATTTAACGGATAATCAAGGTAGACTTACTGAATTACACGATAAACCATGGGATGATTATGATTCTATACCTTATGTAAGAATGCCTATCGATTCTTCTATAGAAGGAATAAATGGTTTTATCCCTTTAAATGGTTTTATCCCTTTAATTCAACTAAAAAAATTATTACAAAGTGATGATAAAATATATTATATTTATACTGATGAATCTATTTCACATACAATAAGTTATTTAGTTTCATGGGGAATGCCAAGTGATCCTGATGGAGAAAGTAGAAATCATTGTCAATCTGGAAGCGCGATACTGATTTCTAAATTAAAAATATGTACGAATCCAGAAAAATGTCTAAAATCAATCGCTGCTAAAATAGCTGAGAGACGTGTACTTTTTGGAGATGATGATGAATTTTCACACGTTCCATAAACTATATTTAATTAATATTTTAAATATTAAGGTAGAATAAATGAATTTAGATCTTAAAAAATTTAGAGATCATATGAGTATGCATTTTGGAGACGAATATTGGCATAAGTTAAATCAATATATTAAAGATTCAAATGCTATTATAGCAGGAGGAGCTGTATTAGCCGCATATTCGAATGACATTGTTAATGATCTAGATATTTATATACATGTAAGTGATGCAATTAATTTTGTAAATAACCTAACAAATGATGGTACTTATGAAATATCTTTAGAAGGAAATTATCTAAGACCATCATATGATCAATCTTTTTTTAGAAAAAATAATATTCTTGGAAGATTTTCATTTAATACAGTAATAACAAGAAAATTTCCTGTGATAGATATTATGATAATACCTGATGAAATACCTCTTTTAAATGTCGTAACAAATTTTGACTTGAGTTTTTGTGAAATATGGTATGATGGGTACTATGTAAAAGCAGTAGATGCAAAAGGTGTTTTAACTAAAACAGGTACATTAAAAAAAGACTATACAGATAAATTATTGCTAGATTTAAACACATTTACGGTAAAAAGATTAAAAAAATATATAAAAAAGGGTTATATTATAAGCTATGACTCTGAAAAACCAATTAATACATTTGAGAAACAAACAAAAAGTATATTAAGTCCAGAAGAATGGGTTGTTCATAAACTATATAATTGGATAGTATTTTCTATTAGGGCAAATAATAGAATAGATTCACTTAGAATTCTATGTAAATATCCTCTCCCTAAATATACCTTAAAAGAATTTAGACGTATTCTACCTGATCTTGTTCGAAAAACAATTCCACCTTCTTTTTTGATTGGAATAAGGAATATTAAAGATATATATATGAAAATCTTATTTCAAGCAGGTGTTAAAAAATACCCACCTGCCTTTTTTAGACACGTAGAAAATATATTGAATATAACGATGGAAGATATTGATGAGTATGAGACCAGGCATGTTGAACTATTTCTTGATACATATATTACATATATTAATCATGAACGTGGTAATGGACCCAGACAATCTGATATTGATGCATTTGAATTTGATGAAGCAGATGATATTGATGAAAGCACAATTGATATTGCTCTAGATATACAATCGCATTTAAATGAAATGAATACATTATTATTTGTAAATAAAGATACTGATCTCGATTACGATATAATATCTTATTCAAAAGATGATATTCAAGACATAGTATTCAATAAAAGTAATTGGTTTTATGAATGTACAGGATCTAGATCAAGGTGGGAAGATGAATCTACTGGTTTGTACGATAAACAAATAGATGTTTATGGTGATACACCTTATGTAAGAATACCTATTGGTTCTGATTCTGGTTATATACCATTAATTCAACTGAAAAAATTATTACAAAGTTATGATAAAATATATTATGTTTATAAGGATTACTTTATGTCACATACAATAGATTATTTAGGGTCATGGGGAGGATATCCAGATAGAACAAGTACAAATCATTGTCAAAATGGAAGTAGTATACAAAGTTTTACGTTAAAAGTATGTAATAATTCAGAAAAATGTTTAAAATCATTAAGTAATAAAACAAGAGAAAGTCGTATACTTTTTTCAGAAGAATAAAGTAAAAAAATTGTTTGTTTTATTATAAATCGAATTTCTAAGACAACTCAGAATAAATGAATAAATGATGAGTATGAACGATTTTGTTACTAATCTTGCAGAACAAATCACGATTGCTTTTGTTGGTGAAATCAATGTTAGAGTACAAGAACAGTTCACAGCTAATGATCCAATGCGTATTATAGAAATACTTTTGAAAGACTCCTGTTTCCCTATTGCTGTCATATCACATGTAGACGGGATAGCTGCGATAACTGTAACAAAGTCAGAACTATCAAAACCCGTTCTAATTAATGAATTTGAAAGCCCATATGAAATTAAACTAAAGAATGCGATAAATAAATCTACTCGCGAGAGATTAATTGGAAGCGTTATACATGTATATATGAACAAAGATGGTGCAATAGCTGGATCAACTCGTATCATTTCAACAATTACAGAGTCTTAGTGTAGATTTATTGTAATAAGAAATACAAAATCGGTATTTCTTATTCTTTACAAAAAGATTACTCATTATATAAATTATTTAACTTGCTATTTTATAAAATTATACTAATTCAGTTGGTATTTTTTTGAATACATGTGTTCGGAATTTTATATATGTCTCTAAGTTTATTACTAGCGGCAATTTCCTTCTTATTATCAATTGTTTGATTTATATCCACAAGAGCTTGAAAAAAATCAACAGGATCTGTATTTTCTTCTAATTTTTTCATATAACAAGTAGCGTTAGAAGGATCTCCTTTATTTAAAATCATTTTATAAAGAATTTCATCATAAAACGGGGTTGCCCAATTACCATCTCCTTTAGTACCTAAACAATTAGATAAACATAAATTTATATATTTTTGAGAATCATCAGGAAGAGTTTTTACATCTGATATGTATTTAGGATCATATTGATAATTGTTGGCAATAGAATTAGCTATACAAAATGCTGTTTTCTTTGTAACACATAAATAATTATATGATATGCTTCCAACTGGTTTTTGAGGTTGTGAAAGATACATAAACTTATAGATAGCGTCGGAAAGATTCTGAATTTTTAATTTATCCCAACCATTTGTAGGAGTATTAATTGTAACACATTGTCCTTGGCTACATACTTTTTCATCTGAGCAATCGCATGATCCACCACAATCATCCGTATTGGCTCCGCATTTGCCGTCCAAATTGGAATTTGGTCTACACGAGTTACATTTGCCATAACTACACACATTTGTAGGTCCGCAAAAACAATTAGTACAATCAGAACAAATATCCTTACAACCATCAGAATCACCGCAATTTTTATGCGAACAGTTTGGAATACATGATGAGTCTGTATTTACATTTTGATCTATACATTTTCCATCCTTGCAAGCTTTTTTGAAAGGGCATTTACATATTGTACAGTCTTCACAAGTTTCCTGGCACTCATTTTTATCACCACATTGAAGTCCATAACAAGAGGATGAAATACATGAATTAGATTTATTGCAAGAATTAAGTGCATCTTTTGTTACTTTTGTAAAAATTGGTGTGTCAATTAAATCTAACGGATCTGCATTTGTTTCCATATATTTAACACAACATTCCGGATTATCACAAATATCTGTGTTTTTCATAATTGCTACCATTGCATTGAAAAATTGTGCTGTCCAGTTACCTTTTACTCCATAACAGTCTCTTAGACAGGCTGCTGAGTACAATTTTCTCATTTTTTCATCTTCTAGTACTGTATTTGGATTTGTAGCATATGAGGATAAATATGCATAATTTTTAGATATAACATTTGCTATGCAATCAGTATTCTTTTTTGTAAAACAAAAATTTTTAAATTCATCAGTAGAGTCTGGATCAGAATTTAAACTCGATAGTAAAGAGTCTGAAAGATGTTCTATTTTTTCAGAGTTCCATACTTCTTTTGATTTTGATTTTTCTTTTGATTTTTCTTTTGAATGATTTAGAATAATATATGCAAATATTCCTAAAGAGATTATTATAAAAAAAGTTATTACTATAATTAATATTTTTTGATGCAAAGGAGACATTTATAATAAATAAAATTATTTTATTTAATTAAAAACGTGAGAATATAACTAATTTTATCAATAATTCATTTACTCTTAACATTAAACAACCATAATATTATTATTGCAATTTTTTGAATTAATATGGACTACCTTTCTTTTTTCGTTCTTTTCTTTTGTGATCTGCGTTCGTTGCTATCGCACCAAAACCACCGTTAATGGTATCTATTTCATAAGCTGTTTTTGCAGCTAAGAATGCTGCTTTTGCTTCTTGTTCTTTTTTAGATTCTGCTTGACGCAAAGAAGGTTGTGTTAGAGGAGGCCATGCTGAAAATAATGGTTGTAAAGACCAGGTGCCATAAATATCATGCTCCGTCATATCTATACAGTTTCTAGGAGTAGATTTTGCTTTTCCTATATCAGCAATTAAACTAAATCCAATTTCTTTTAAAAATTTTCGATACATATTGCAATGATTGTTTCCTGCATATATAATTATATTACTAGGAGTTTCTGGTTCATCTGTGGTACGTCTTTTTTGTGGATTTTCTGGCTGTAAATTAAATCGTTTAAATATACGAGAAAGAGTATAAAAATCAACTAAAAGAGAATTTGTACTTAATACGAGGTACATTAGGTCGTAAAAATATTCTAAAATAGTTTGAGATTCTATCACATTTTGTTCTGCAGTCTGGTATTTAATTAGTTCGGTTTCAATTAGTTTAGTTTTTTGATTTATTAAAACACTAGTTGTTTCCGTTTCATCATCATACTTTTTATCTAATTTTTGTTGAATTTCTTCTTTTAGAAAATTAAAAATTTTTTCTGACATTTGTTTGTCATTGTGATCTAACTCTTTTTTAACATAATAATTATCTGACGCAAAACTGTTCCAAAATTGTAAATATTCTTGTTTGTTACTTTTTGGTATTAAAAATCCTTTCATAAGATGTTGACCTAAGGGAGACATTGTGAAATTCAAAAGGTCAATTTTCTTTTGGTTTGCATCCTTTTTCTCATCATCAAAAATATTAAAACAAGTAATTATAAAAATAGAAAGTGCGTCTAATCCATCTCCTGCTTCTCTTTCTATGTTTCGAATGTCCATATAATGAATTCTAGAACGAGAACATTTTTGTGGATTACGATCATATCCGTCCATGCATTCTGAAAATGCTGTTCCAATTTTAAATAATCTAGCATCTGCAAGTCCTTCATGTTCTGATAATGGTTTTGAATATTTTAACTGTTTTTGTCTAAACGCTGGGAGTTCAACCAAAATATCTAGATAAATATCGTTTATTTCTGTTAACTTTTTTAAATATGTTTCTATGAGCATTCTTCCAGTTTCTTCTTCGTTCTTTCCTTTATTTTTAGGAAATTCTTTACAGTCAGTTTCTTCTGAATGTTCTTCTCCAAATATATATATAAGTTTTTGATATATTTCACTCCAATGACATGTAAGAGTCATTGGACCACCGATGTAATGCTGTGATAATTCTTGTTTCTCGCTCTTTTTTGCAAAATGATTATGAATAAGCTCAGTCAATACTGTTCTATCTTTTTCATTTTGCTTATATGAACCAGTAGAACAAGATGATGCATCATTATATAAAGCTTGTTGTAAAACATAGGGCATTTGATCTATAATTGTCGTATTATACGTTTTTATCAGTTTTTCGCAAAGATTAGCTAAGTTATCCATTCTTTATTAATTGTAAGTAAAAATAAAATGTAAGAATTTTATTTATCAATTAAAATAGCATTCTACTTATTTTTAAGCTCAGGTTGTAAAATTAATAATATAATTAATAATACATTTTTGATTTGTGAAAACCATAATTGGAAATGTTTTTATAGTATCAACCATAAGGTCCTTTTCTACGTGCTGATTTCTTGTGATCTGCTTTTGTATTACTCTTTCCGACACCACCGTATTCTGTATCTTCTTCATAACGTTTTTTCTCTTCTATAATTTGTTCGCGTTCTCTTTGTTTTTTAGACTCTGATTTTTTGGCTTCAGAAGGTAGATCAAAGCCACCAAATAATATAGATTTTTGTGGAGACGCTAAAAGTGATGATTGTGCACCGAAGACACCAAAAAAAGATTTTTGTTCTAAAGGCTGCAATGCTGAAAATGAAGGTTGTGTTGGAGGTGGCCATGCTGAAAATAATGGTTGTAAAGACCATCCGCTCTCTGCTCCGGGCTGCTTCGTATCATGCTCAGACATATTTATACAATTTCTAACTGGTTTTTTTGTTGATCCGATATCAGCAATTAAACTAAAATGGATTTCTTTTAAAAATTTTCGATATCTATTGGAGTGATTGTTTCCTGCATATATAATTATATTGCTAGGCGTTTCTGGTTCATCTGTTGTACGTCTTTTTTGTGGATTTTCTGGCTGTAAATTAAATCGTTTAAATATACGAGAAAGAGTATAACAATCTACGACAGCAGCGTTTATAGGAATTAGAAATTTCCTTAATTCGTTAAACTGTGCTATAAAAATATTAGGATCTATGTTACCATTATATGTGTAATACACAATGATATCTGTTATCTCTTTTATGCTTTGTAAATTATTCACCGTTTTTGTACTACCGTCAACTCCTTCTAGAATAGAATCTGTATCTAATTCTTCTATAATTTCTTTTTTGTAAAAATCATAAATCTTTTCCGCCATTTCTTTGTCACAGTTATCTAGCTCTTTTTTAACATAAGAATTTTTTAACATCATGCCATACCAAAATTCTAAATATTCTGGACTATTTTTTGCTAATAAAAATCCGTTCATAATGTATTTACCATAATCAGACTTTACAATGTTTGAAAGGTCATCTTTCTTTTGGTTTAACTCAGTACTACTATTAATAGTATGATAACAAATATTTATAAAATTAGACAAAGGATCTAATTCATTCAAGTAACCTTCTTGCCACTCTACATTTCTAACGTCAATATAATGAATTCTAGAACGAGAACATTTTGTTGGATTAAGATCACTAACTTCTTCCATGCATTCTGAAAATTCTGCTCCAATTTTCCATAATGTACTTTCACCGGCATCAGCTAAAAAGTCTGATGTTGAATATTTTAAGGTCTTTTGTTTATACGCCGGAATTTCAATAAAAATGTCTAAAAAAATATCGTTTATTTCTGTCAATTTTTTTAAATATGTTTTTATGTGCATTCCAGATTGTTCTTCGTTCTTTCCGTATCCGTAATTTTCAAGAAAGTTAGAACAGTCTGTGTTGTCTGCATGTTCTTCTCCAAAAAGATATATAAGTTTTTGATGTGTTTCGCTCCAATGACATGTGAGAGTACATGGACCACCGATGTAATGCTGTGATAATTCTTCTCTTTGTGTCTTTTTTGTAAAATGATTCTTAATAAGTTCAGCCAACACTGTCCTATCTTTGTCATTCTGCTTATATGAACCAGTAGAACAAGATGATGCATCATTATATAAAGCTTGTTGCAAAACATAGGGCATTTGATCTATAATTGTCGTATTATACGTTTTTATGAGTTTTTCACAAAGACTATGTAAATTATCCATTCTTTATTAAAAAGTTTTTATTAATTTTTTATTAAACTCACGTTAATAAAGAATGTGTTTGGATAGCGATCCAAGAATAAACGCTTATGGATGCACAAGTTATCCTGATGCTAAATATCGTGTAGAAAGAGATTTGATGAGAGAGTATAATTGCACTGAAAATCAAGCTATTCTTATTATGACACTAGCATTTCTTAATGACTACAAGTATGATTTTGCGATAAATGCAGTGATTAATGAAGGAGCAAAAAAAGTTTTATACAATGAAAGACAAAATGAAGACGGAACATACACATATACTAGCGCGTGTATTACAAATACTGATAAATTAATCGGTAAAGAACAAGAATTTACATTTTATGATCAACAAAACTGTGATAAAGAAGATAATTTTACACCATTAAAGATTTAGTTAAACTTGATTTTTCTGAAATCAAATATTGATTTCTGTGCAAATTTATATTTTTATAGATACGGTGGTTAATATTTATAACAATTGTTATAAATATGAATACTCATTAGACAAAGTAACTTTCAAAAATTTTTATACTAATAAGATTCAGGATCATTATACATATAATCTGACTCTGTTAAGTCAGATTGTCTTGGAGAATGTGTTTCCTTCAACAAAAAAGTTTTTAGTACTTCAAACTCACTACAAATGTTAATAGTAACATACTTGCTACTGATAGAAATAGCAATAGACGTGGTATCGTTACCTTTTGATATAATTTTATTCACATAGCAATCGTATCTTTTGTAGTATGTTGTATATGTGTCTTCTGGTGGAAAGTTTGAAGTTGTTGCTGTTATAGACCTAGTTTGAGAATTAATAGTAATGATCAACTTACCAATAAAATCACGTCCACCAAAATTACTACCATGTGATATGAGTGTAACATGGTTCTTGTCATATTCAACTTTTTTGATAAATGATTCTTGGTATGTTTTGATAATATCACTCTGTGATATAAAGGCTTCGGAATTCAAAAAGTCTGGAATATCTTTAGGTTTATATATAAACGTCACTAAATCATAAAAAGATGTTGAATACACTATTCGGTAGTCTAATTCTTTACTATGTGGTTCAAATTGATCACTAAATATGACTCTAATATACATGTAAAATACTTTACTGTTCAAATCAGAGATTTTAATAATTGCAGTAGATCTAGTCCAAGTTGGTTTATAATCCTTGCGAGTCTTTGAGATGTAAATTGTTTTTGTAAAGTTTTTCATATACAGTAATTCAGTTGTGTAATATCGAGGATTAAACATTCCAACTTCTACATCCTTTTCATTAAATGTAAAATGATTTGTTTCTCTAAAGGTTCTTTTTGCAATGTACAATGAATACTTACTATTCATCGATTCATCAAATGATTTTCCGGTTAACAATACTTCTGGCACAGGCTTTCTTTTTCGTTTGAGAATTTCAGATAAAATAGTATCAAATGCTTGTATTTCATTCATTTTGCTTATTTTCCTATCGTATGCTGTAAAATTCAATTTTAAAATCGCACTCTTTTTAGTCCTTGTATTTTATGTTTTGTAAAAAATCCAACCTGAGAGAAAACAAGAAATATTACAATAATAGAAAGTTAAAGTAGCAGAACGACGACCTTCTCCTTACACTACAGATCGTGCTTTTTGGGGACTTGTTCGTGAAATTGAAAGCGAACCTGGATCACATCTAAGTTGATAAATATTTTAATTAATTTTATACTGAAATGCTAATTTTTACTTTTTTTTCATATTTATAATATTTTTATAATGTAAATATGAAAAATTGGAATAAAAAAAGTGATTATGA
>Ga0208226_1000344_pt1 | contig 12798 bp, 13 predicted proteins | sample LakMenE18May11ns_FD_150713 | JGI IMG/M metagenome (GOLD analysis project Ga0208226, IMG submission 150713) | Freshwater microbial communities from Lake Mendota, WI - 18MAY2011 deep hole epilimnion ns (SPAdes) | ecosystem: Environmental > Aquatic > Freshwater > Lake > Epilimnion/Euphotic zone ... | reverse complement strand
CTCTGCTCCAAGCATGTACATGATCGCGACCAGCTTGTGCTCTTCAGTAAACAAGTCTACTGCGTATAGAAGGCTCTCAGGTCTTTGGGGATCAAGGATGTACTCGTCTTTAACTAGCTCGACTTTGATGTAGTGGAGGTACCCATTAACCGGAAAAGGTTCAAGCTGTTTGTAACCAAGAGCTTTCATTTTATCTATATCGGAATATTGCTTCTTGGCTAGCCGTGTTTCTCGCAAAAGCGTCTCAGCTTCACGTTGTTCTTCAAGGCTGACGCCAGACATTTGATTGAGCTTTAGATACGGACTTCCGTCGTCGTAACTCTCTGTTACACGTCCTTTGACAGCTGAGTCGTTGTTTTGTGTATTACTAAACGCCAAGCCAGCTACAACTAGCGAAGCTGTGACGCAGAGAGAGGCTGCTATCAACTTCACTCTCACGACTCTCCACCTTTAGGCCCATGTTCGTGGGTACACATCTGCTCTTCACCTTTTGCTACTTCTCCTGAAGAAATGCCGTGTAATGCCGCAAAGGGACCGCACTCAAACGGGATGACCCACACGTGCATCATTGTCTGTGTGGGGATCAAAAACCCAGGATCGCATTTACCGCCAAGGAGACTAATCGGGCCTCGCAGGGTCGCCGACCCGAACGTGAAAGGGTCCCTGTCGTAACACATGTCAAGATGCACATGCCACTGCGTGAGAGGTCCTCCAACGTCGGGAGCTTGGTCTAGCGTGTCGATGGTGTAGCCCTGCAGGATGTACGCCGCGGCAGCAAGTGTTCGTTTCCCGGTGATGAAATCCACTTCGTACATCAAACTCTCAGGTGCTTGAGGATCCAGTACGCGATCGTCCGTCAGATAAGACCATTTGTAAAAGTGCTCGTAACCGCTGTCACCGTCACCCACAGGTAGGTACCCTGCGTTCAGAGCGTCACTTGTGTCCGCAAAGCGCAAGAGGTTCATCCGCGTAGAGGAAAGCAGCTTCTCAGCTCTCTCTTGTTGCTCTGGCGTAACGCCGGCCACGCCGTCGAGATCGACAAAGAAACTACCGTCGTCACCGGAAACTGCAGGTTCTCGCCCAGTACGCAGCGTCACAGCAGTGAGAAGACACGCGATCGCAACTGTTAGAGTCGCAACATAAGGCAGTAGTCTGCTCGATGAACGTTGCTTCTCCATGCCCGACATTGTGTCTGTAAATAGTAAAAAGGCACGCCGTGCTTTCCGCACTCGAGAAAAGTAGTTACTGAGTACTGCCTAGTTGTGACTAGTTGTGACCTCTGGTAGGCGCTAGCCAGGATCGTAGACCAGTTTCTGCCCGGGTCTGTATATAGACGACCCCTGGACCGGTCATTTTTGCGACCAAACCCTCACCGCTCATCGCAGCTACGCCAACACCACCAAGGGGGCCGACTTTCACGCGAACCTTCTCGCCAAAAGCTACAAGATGGCCAGTATCAACAACCATCTCCTCGCCGTCTTCGAGCATGAACTTCTGAATACCTCCGTAAGACGCCAGTAGTACGTCACCATCGCCTGTCAAACGCAACACCATGGAACCTTCGCGCATGGCGATAGAGCGTAGGCCAGCCCATTTAACGTCAATACTGACACCAGGGCTGACACCAAGAAGAGACCCACTCTGAACGACTAAGCCGTCTGAAGAGTCAATGCGAGCGTGCTCAACGTCGCCAGGGTACTTTGGTGCTAACGCCACCCACGCTCCGTGGACTTCGGCCGTGTAACGAGCCATGAAGAAGCTCTCGCCTCCGAGTGATTTGCGCATCGAAGCTTTAGCAAAACCTCCAGGACCCATTCCAGCCCCGACACTCACACCGGCTGATAAGGCAGCCATGGCGCCAGACTCGGCCAGAATGGTCTCGCCAGCGTCTAAGAAGCAGTAGGCAAGGGTGTATGACGGTTGACAGGTGAGCTTGATCTCCACGAATCCAGCATCGGCCCTATGCTGGATTCAAAAATTCACCCAAAGTAAAGCAGCCCAGGAAAATCAGCAAAGATAGCTCAGCGTCTCGAACGCGAGGAGACTTTTCTAGCACGACGCTGATCGCGCCGCGCCGTCGAGCGTTTCTTTTTAGTCGATTTACTTGATTGGCTCTGACGTTCAGACTTGGTATTGGCATCAGTCTTAGTGCCTCGTCGAGAAGACAGGAGAGACATCATTGAGCGACCACTACGCCAGATGTATCGCGGTGGGACAATCATGACGGCCGCAACCAGTACAAGGCTAGAGCCAAGTGTCGCCCCAGCTCGCGCCCCTACCCACCAACCGCCCTCGACGAGCACTGAAGGCGCTAGCGCTCCAAGCAGGAAACCAATCAACCCGAGAACCAGTGTCAAAAAAGCCCAGCTGGTGAGGTACCCAACCTTAGGACGCAGCCGCATCGTGAGAGCGCCTGACACCCAGAAGAAAGCGCCAAGGATCAGCCCAGGCCACCAGTCATTTGTGGTTTTCTGGGACAGAGCAGCTGTCATCAAACAGGCCGCGATCAATGACAGCAGCAATCTCCCGTATCTCACCGCTTTTGAGTTTTTAGCCATGAGCGTTACCGTGCGCTTCAAGGCGTGTAAGTCACTCAGGAGTTACGTTCTCCAAGCAAGGCTGCAAGACGCAAAGGCATCAGCTCCCCTACTCTTGTTGGAGCAAAGTACGGATGAGCCCACAATGTTGGGTCGTACGGATCGTACAAAAGTCTCCCCAACTCGACAGCCTCAGCGTCAGGAGATGAAGACTTATCGAGAAACGACTCGATCTGTGTCACTTGTTCCCTGACGCGTGCTATTTTCTCCGCAACAGCCACTGCGCGTTTGTGAAACTCTGCGTCGCTTGTCGTGACAGCACTCGGTAGCAGATGAGAAACAGGGACGCTCAAAAGCACTGAAGCGCTCGACATGTGCTTAACGACTGTCTCAAGAGTAGGTGTCGCTACTATTTGTTCCCAAGCACCAATTGACCGCGCTCTCAGAGACTCGATCTCGTGGTAAGCCTGAAGAATTCGTCGTGGGTTAAGACCAGGAGCGCGCTCAAAGAGCTCTTCAGCGCGCAGTCCACAGCGCAGCGCGTTGAGTAATGCCGTGATGTCGCTGCGTTCTGTTTTATGCCTCTTGGACGCACTAGCACCTTTTCCGGCCGCTGCAATGACAGTCAAATCAGCCAGGAAGGCGACTTCTTCAGTCTGAGTTACTGGCCAGTTGCGGCCTGGCCAGACCTGCCAGATAAACGTACGGTGTTCGTGCGCGCTGCCAAGTAGTCGAACTTTTCGTGCAGCGTCATGTCCGCTGAAAACTGATGTATCGCCTTGGGTGCGAAATCGAGTCGATGACTGTGTCATGGGGAACCCTCCGTAGAAACTACCGCCATTCCTTGGCGTGCGCAGTCAGCATCGGACCGACTTTAAGCCCCAGACAGATGAGCTCTCACAACAGTGTCAGGGATGAAAGAGGCAGCTCTCTCTGGAACTCCTAACGCGAGTAGTAGCTCGTCAATTGTTTGTACAACAAACAGTCTCTCCGTTGGTTCCAAGTCTGGATACGCCGTAGTGATGAGCGACAACAGTGCTTGCCTCCATGCTTCTAGCGTTACTACTGTATCGTTTTCTGTAACGCCTCTGACTAGGCGCTGTACGCCAGCGTTTCGTGGCCCGTTCAGCTGCGCCGAGAACACGCCAGCTTCTGCTTCTAAGGCCAAAGAAGACGGCAGCATGTCCGGATCACCGCGTTCTGGGATGCACAGTTTCTCGAGCATGCGCTTTACGATGATAGTTGAGTGGTAGAGCTCCTCGTCACTCAACGCAAACGACGCATCAAGCGTGCCAAGAATAGTGTTGAGCCATGTGTGGCGTTCTGCTTTCATGTGTGCAGTATCGCCACGACCCGCGTGCCACGCGTTAACAAGAGAGCACAATGATGGATGTGTTCAAAAGTCTCCTGGCCGCCCCGTCTAGCGTAAAATCTCTGCGCGACCTCATCTCAAACCCTCCGCTAGGTTCTCTGCTGATAGTACAGGGTCCTGGCGACTTGAGTATCCGGGCAGCGACTGAACTAGCTATCAATTTAACCCCGCTGCCGTATCAGGGTATCGATGTTCGTATCGCACGTTTAGAAAACGAGCGTTGGTCGCTAGCAGAACTCGAGCAACAGGTGATCTCCCCTTCACAGCTCACACCAGCACACCGGTGCGTGATAGTTGTTGAAGACGCGGACCTAATGGACCGCACAGCTGCTGACAGGCTTCTAAAAGTGGTGGAAGAACCACCAAATGGTTGTTTGTTCATTTTCGCCACAACTGACGTAATGCGAATGCCAGTCACCTTGAGGTCAAGAGCTACTCGAGTGCTGGAGCTAGACATAGCTTCCCCCGCTGAGCGAGTATCTGCCCTCGTGGAAAAAGGCGTAGAAAAGTCAAGAGCAGCGCTGTGTGTCGAGCGCTGTGGCGATATGTGGGACTTAACACTCTTAGCTTCTCGCGACGACGAGTCGTTCGCGGCTAGTGCCGTGTTTGACACTTCCGTCGTACAAGATAAAGCGTTCACGGCTGCTGCTGAAGTTGCGCTGGCTTTAGAAAAAGTCGGACTACTGGGAACTTCAAAGAAAAATGAAGTTGCTGCAAGGGCTGCAACCAGGCGTGCTTGTACGCGCTTGTTGGATGTGTTTGCAAAGCAGCTACAAGACGCTCTACGCACCACTGACACCAACGGTCTAGATCTTGTCTCGATACAAAAACTATCTTATGGTCTAGACGAAGCGCGCGACCTGCTGCTGCGCTACGCGAAGGTGTCGTTAGTGCTCACGCGCCTTTGGACCGCTTAAGAACACGGCGCTTAAGAGTTTAAATATGTAAGATCAGCCGAGGAATGGGTTGGAGTTAATCCAGTCCATCTTGGCAAAGACGATATTCTCTACGTCGTCCCAGTTCATGGCTCTTGCTCCATCAATATCACGGTTGTACGCAGCGTCCATCACGATGCAGTCGTTGCCTGCCGCCCGCAATGCGACAACGTTGTGAGGCGCGTCGTCAATGTAGCAATCCCCACCGACCTCGGACTTAGTGCCGATGAAGCAGATGTCTCGGTACGGCACAAGAGGCCTACCGTCAGGGCGTGGCTGCTCTAGCCATGTAACGGTGTCCGCAACAGCCACGTGGTGCGTGTGTTTAATCACTAAGCGATGCGTAACAATACGCACCCACACACCTGCGTCAGAGAGCCTCCACAAAGCGTCTGAAGCGCCCTCGATAGCAGGCATGGTCGCAAACATGCGGTCTTCTACTACTGCTTTAGTGTGTAGGGCGAGGTAGTGGTCACGATCTGTGATCCCCCAGTTCCCTAGGGAGAAATCCCATGAGAGCTGCTCTCCCATGTCGGCAATGTCGAGGCCGTTTTCACGAGCCACAGTCTCTTTGAAGGCTGTTTCGTAGTCGGCAACGACTCCATCTAAGTCGACGCACAACACAAAGGTTTTGTTTTCCATATACAAGAAATGTGCCTGTTAGAGCTGTTTGAGCACGCAAGGCCCCTGCGTGCTGAGTCCCGTTCTCAAGGGACTATATACAAAATGGCAACAGGTAATCTTCAACACGCAATATCTAACATTTTAGGGTCCTTTGGTATCACAGCTTCCCAGGTAGAAACAAAGCCAACCGTCTACCAGGCAATACGTGAGTTCTGCGCCACACACAAGTATGAGACCGTCGTTGTAGGGTCTATGCAGTGGGGAATGCTCACGCTCCATGCCTCTCCACAAGAGGCAGCGTTTTTGAGGTTCGACATCACCCCCTTGGCTGATGTCTTGCAGCAGACCTGTCCAGACCTTGTGCGCGACATCCGCATCAAGGTGGCCTGACATTGCCTCTTCCTGGGACAGATAATGAGGCTAGAAGCTCAGTCCGAGACACACTTCTCCTTTTAGAAACCCGAGGCCTGGACGAGCTGTCTCGAGATGACTTCTCACACAATTTAGATGTCGCTTCAGTTATCGTGTTTTGTGCGAAAAATAAGCTCCGGCTGCCGAACACATTAGCCAGATCACTGCTGTCTAGTTCTGAATTTTATCCTGAGAACTTGGAAGCAGCGATAAAGAACGACAGGTCATTGTCAGCCCCCTGCTTATACTTGTTAGATGAGCATCCGCGTTTGCTGCAACGCCTCGCAGCGGCATCAATAACGACGCACACTCGTAAAGGTCTCTCGCGCCTCCACCCTACTTACCTTGACTACTCGCAAACCCCGCCTCAGCTGAGTGCTGATGACCTTTCGTATTTCAAAGAGCTACGTTGTCACGAAGTTCTGATCTGGTGTCGTGCTTTTGACACGCTTCCTGTCAAGATTATTACCTTACTGTGTGAGCGTACACCACAGATTTTTGACGTGGTAGTGGCATTCTTAAACGAGGAGCATCCACTCCTTGAGGAAGAATTGTACGCAAAGAAACTCGCAGAAAGGCTCGCGGACGATCAGCACTTGTGGCAAAGCGCACGTACATATCAAGCAGCAGCGTTCGTGCAGGCTTGTTCCTTTAGTAGCTACCCAGTCTCGCTATACGCCAAGGTAGCTAAATTCGCGCTCGGGGAGCACCTGGCCTATTTATGGGATGAGCCGAGCCGCGACCCACGGACCCTCGATGAGATCTGGTACAGCCTCTCAAGCGACACACAAGCGGATGTAGTTGAGTCTCTCAGCCCTGTTTTGCTTGATAACGATCCTACCCCAGCTCAGAAAGACGTCTGCGATCGCTTTTTGAGAGAATCTCCTCAATCAGGCAAGTCAGCGCTTCGAGTTCTCAACGCGCCTTATAACTCTCCTTTAAAAGACGCGGCCCGACGACGACTGTCTACCATGACTCTCTCGCAGCGAGCTGTTTTAAAGCTGCTATTACCTGATACCGAAGCGCCGTTTGATCACATTGTCGCGAGTCTCAAGACTCTGTGAGTAGTTGCAACTCGTTGGTTGGCACCAACGGTAGGACAAGTTCCGCATGGAACCGAAAACAAAACAGGAGACCATCATGGCAGTAAACGAATCTGCTACGCCGCCATATGCGCGGCTGATCATGCAACATCTAGACCCCACCATTAAAGAAGCTGCTTTTCGCGCTTCCAACCCGGTGCTCTCGTCAGAGTTGGTACACATGGCCACTAACCCAGCGCGAATCAAGAAACTCGCCGTGAACTCTGCTGTGGAAATAGTAGAACTTCTCGACGACATCATCGTGATCCAAGGAATTGGGCGCATCGACCAACGCGTCGCTGTACAAGACGCAGTGCGAACTCGCCTCAGGCAATGCAATATTGCTATGGATGAGAAGCAACTCGCAAAAGCGTCGAAACAAGAGCGAACCACTGGTCACACGACTAAAGAGTTCACTGTTGCGTTGAACGCTCTCGTACGCGAAGGCAGCAAGCTTGACACAAAGGTCGTTAGAGAGTGGATGCTTGGACTAGACGAAAGTCAGGTTCTTGTCGCCGCTTCTCGCCTTTTAGACACCTCATCGTTTTATAGCGATGAAGAGTCTCGAACGATCATTGAGCGTCACTTACTAACTAGCGTTACAACGTTGGTTGCTAAGGAGCACTGGAAGTCAGTGCAAATCAGTGACGAGAACGTCTCGTGGTACTTGTCCGAGTTGTCAGGTGAGATTAGCGGCTTTTTAGCTACTCAGATCTCCGCAACTTCGTACGGCTCCACCCCACAGGTAAAGCCTAAAGACGGCTCGCCTCACTTTGTAGCGTCTGATGATGCCATCGAGGTGTGGGTCGAGGATGACGCCTTGACTTTGTTGATCTGGACCGAATCGATCACTGCTGAAAAAGCAGCGACCAAGATGAAGGTGAAAGAGATCAACTGGGACATCCCGTCTGCCGCTCGCTCTAAGCATTACGCAGAGGTTCTTATCACACGGGCCAAGGCGCACGGATGGTTCGACACAGAGCGTAACCCTGACACAAGCTCAAAAAGTTGGTGGAGAGGACGCAACGAGACGCAGCTTGGAAGACTTTACGACGTAGTAGATCTTCCAGTTTGGATCCAAAAGGAGATCGCTTTCTTGTCTAAAGATGAGCATCTACTGGCGTATCTGTTCAACAGGTACGTCAACCAAGCGGATCCAGAAGTCATATCAGAAGTCGTCTCGACGTTTGAGCCAGCAAGTGTGGAGAGTCTCTTTAAAGAATCTCGACACGATAACTACTTGGACGATGAGGAAGACGAATCTGTTACTAAAGTTGAAGACGACCAAGAACACGTCACTCGCGTAATGAGAGCATTCGTAAAAGGCGTCAAGGGTCTCCCAGAGGCTCTGCAACCGTCACCTTACAGCTGGCGTTGGAACAGAGAGAACATTCTGTATCCGCACGTCGCGTCGTACCTCACAGAGGTGTTAGGTGAAAACGAGCGAGCTTGGGGAACCTTCTGGGGTCTCACAGCTTCGACAACGAAGGAAACTACGTTCGAAATGCTCGCACTTGCTTCAGCCGCCTTGGGTAGCTAGAAATCTCGACAGGACCACATATTTTATGTGGTCCTGTTCGTGTATACACAGCCAGTTGTAAGAATCAACGCACGCTGAGCGTACTTCACTCCACTCCACTCGCGCCGACGGTGCAACAAGAATCAGCGACCGCTGACTCTTAAAAATTACAACGGAGAACAACATGGCATTACACAATGCACAGACCCCTTCAAACCGGGCTTCTCTCATCTTGTCCATCAAGGACGAGCAGGCAAGGCAAATAGCTTTTTCTACAGGGAACTCGTTCCTTGCATCAGAAGTAGCTCACCTCGCGACCGACGCTAAGCGCATCAAACTGCTTGACGCTGAGACTGCTGAAGAGGCAGTTTCCTGGATCTCGGACCCTGAGGTTCTTGAACAGATTGTGTCTTCAGATCCAAGACGAGGAGTGGCGGAAGCTGCTCGTCGCCGGGCACGTGCGGTTTCAGCAGAGATCACCTCTGTTCCAAACCAACGTAACATCGAAGAGCGTACAAAGCGGATCTTGAGCCAGCCAACAGCAGAGGTAATAAAATCCCTCTCAACTGTTGATGAGCTTCATTACTCGTTCGTGGAGACGTATCTTGCGGAAGCTTCAGACGAAGATTTTGCTACAGTGATAGCAGGTCTTCTCGGAACACGTCGCAATTTGATCTATGACCAGCACGCAGTTCGTGTCAGAGTCAAGTCCCTTCTCGCCAATGGCGGAGATCGAGCTTACTCAGCACTAGCCGCAGCCGTGATTGAAAACCGTGACATGGCCCGCTCGCTCATTGGAGCGTGGGAGCATCCATGGACGTCGTTTACGGCATCTATGGCGTTACGCGTTACAGATCGTGTCGATCACCTCGAGATTTTGCGAAAGCACACAGCTACTCCTGTGATACTCCCTGAGTGTCTAGACGTGTGGCGTCAAGCACAGAGACCAGACATTCTGTCTTTCTCTGGACTTGTGGAACCTGAAGAACTCATCGAATTTATTGGTGAGAACCCGGGATTCCTCGCAGTAGCAACTCTCATAGATGCTGCTTCACGCGCCGACTATGTTGACGTTTTGACTGAAAAGATGGTTGAGCTTGGTGCTCTTGTCACTGAAGACTCACGAAATTCTTGGCGGACATACTTGCCAAGAGCCGTGAGCGTGCCGGGAATCCAACGACAAACTGTCGTACATTTATGTGCGCTAGTAGACCCAACAATCTTGGCGACTTTACTCAACGAGGAGAACACTTCCTTCAAGCCTTGCCCAGAGCGTCAACTCGATGAGGCAATGGTGGCAGAGATCGCATCGTTCATGTCTTACACTAGAGCGTCAGAGACAATGACTCGAAACTCGTACTCAAGTCGAGAGGAGAACACGGCGCCGTTAATGCTGACTTTTGCTGACGCTGTGTGTGCAAACACACGCGGTTCAGCTCAGTTGTTGCAACGTCGCTACTCCACTAGTTCGTGGGTGAGTGAGTTCCTTGCAGAACGTGCAGTCTCTAAACTGGGGTACTCAACCTCGGCGTGGAGCTCGTTTTGGACGCTTTATGGATCAACTCCAGATGCGACTTTTGACGAGATACTCGAAGCTGCAACTTTGCTAGCCTGACAAAAAACCTTCCAAAAGCAGCCGCGTAAAAAACGGCTGCTTTTGTGTTATAGACCATCATCGTGCCCTATTGAGCTGACTAAGGACGGTGCTCAGCATGACAGATATCGCGTTACCAGCCCTCGGAGAGTCAGTAGTAGAGGCCACGATCACAAAGTGGTTTTACAAAGTCGGCGATTTTGTTAAAATTGACACGCCGCTGTTTGAAGTCTCCACGGACAAAGTCGATACGGAGATTCCCGCGCCTGTCACTGGGACTCTCACTGCTATACACGCCCAGGAGGGCGAGACAGTACCTGCCGGTTTCATCGTCGCGTCGATAGAAGTAGGAGCGGATAAAGCTGCACCAGAGACCGCTCCCGCCCCAGCTCCAGCACCAGTAGCTAAACTTCAACCTAACCCTCAACCTGAACTTGATACTCGATCTCAACTAGAGGTTGATATAAAGAGCGATGCCCTACCGGCAACAGTTGCGTCAACAGTTGCCCCACTCAGCACACCACCTGCACCCACGGTGCTCTCCCCTGTTGTGCGGAAACTCGCAGAACGCCTGGACGTCGACATCGCCCAGGTGTCTGCCAGCGGCCCTGGTGGCAGAGTCACGCGCCAGGACGTAGAGGAAGCCGCGCAGCAGTATGTGAAAACTGTAACGCCAGGCAGCACGTCAAGTACTTCTACGCAGGTGGCTTCTACGCACGTTGTCTCACTCACAAACGAACAGCTTGCGCCTAGCGCACCTAGCTCACCTGGCGCACCAGTTGCCGCCAGAGCGCCTGAAGGGTCTGCTCGCTCGTCTTTAGTTCATACTTTGATGTACGAAGTCGACGTTACTGGTATCGAGAACCTCTCGATACCTTCACGCCACGCTTTCTTGTACTCCCTCGTGAGTGCGCTAAGTCGTGAGTTCCCAGAGGAACGCCAGGTACCTCTAGGCGTGCGTTCAGCGATTGAGGGCACCTACTGCTCTTTGTACATGAAAGATGCTAGTGCGTGGAGACCAGCGCGCTTGTCCCAGATGGTGTCTGAGTTATCTGCAACAAGCAGAGACGCTCTCACCCCGGCAATGCTCACTCCGACACGATTCAACGTTGAGGTCGCACCGCACACAGCGATTGCGTCGTTCCCTCCGCTCTTTTCGACAGAAGCTTTTGTGTGCTCTATTGCAGCACCTCGTGCTGAAGTCAAAGCAGTAAATGGAGGATTCGGCGTGAGAAGCGTAGCTACAGTCACAGTGGTGTTCGATCCGCAGTTGATCTCGTACGCACAGATAGACGCGGTATTCAAAGACGCTCTTCTTGCTACACCCACCACAGCATGGGCTGATTTACTTCACTAAAACAATAGCGAAGTACTAAAGAGACTCTAAAAAGGACGTTCGCGCCCGGTACGGGCAATTGACACACCACTTTGCTGACCGCGCGCTCCAAGTGGAATAGCAGGCTTTTTAATGTCGATAAACCGCGTGGTAGCACTTTCGTACTCGCACGGAACGATCATGCTTGATGGTCCGCTGCGCTGTTTAGCGATAATGATCTCAGCGCTTTTATCGTCAGGTTTGCCGTTCTCACGCCCATCACGGTAGAGCATCAACACAGTCGAAGCGTCTTGCTCAATAGATCCAGATTCACGTAAGTCAGACAACACCGGACGCTTGTTCTCTCTTTTGTCCACCTCACGGTTGAGCTGCGATAGCGCTAGTACAGGGACGTTCAACTCTGAGGCTAAACGCTTCAACCCTCGAGAGATATCGGACACTTCCTCGGCACGCATCGCGCCACTTCGTCTGTCAGACTCCATGAGTTGCATGTAGTCCACGACGATCATGCCAACCTCGTTGCGACGCGCAAAAGCGCGCATCAACGAACGCACGCCGGATATCGTTCGTGGTGGGGTGTCGTCAATGTGGAGCGGTATCTGCGACAAGCGCGCACCAGCTTCAGCTAAGCGTGTGTCTTCGTCTTCAACGAGCGCTCTACCGATAGAACTCATGCGCGACACTGAGAACCCAGCCATACTTGAGATCATGCGCATCGTGAGTTCAGTACGGCTCATCTCATACGACAAAAAGGCGACTGTAGTGCCCGATGTAAGAGCAACATGACTTGCCATCTGGAGCGCGAGCGCACTCTTTCCAACGCCTGGACGTGCTGCCAAGACGATCAGCTGACCTCCTTGGAAACCGCCGGTCAAGTTGTCTAGTTCGGAGAATCCAGTTGAGTGCCCTAAAAGAACGCGACCACGGTTCGCGATGATCTCTTCTATCGTCGGTGGTACAACCTCAGCTAGTGACACAAGAGAGCCCTTGTCTCGCCGCTCACCAAGAGCAAAGACAGCGGTCTCTGCGTCGCTAACCACTTCATCGACATCGGCCTCTGCTTCCATCGCCGACTTAACCATGTCGTTACCTGCCGCGATGACTCGCCGTAGTTTTGATTTCTCAAAGACGATCTGCGCGTGGGTCGCAACGTGTGCAGTAGCAAACGCTCCTGACTCCACTAGACCACTAAGGGCAACAGGGCTCGTGGTATCTACAGGGTTGAAGGCATTAAAGGATTCACCGCCATCAACGGAATACTGATAATTGGTTATGGCAGAACCTCCATTTGATCCTGGTGTAAAGGAGATCGATACTGTACCAGAACCAACATATGTCACAACGAGATTGGTAGGCGCACTTGGGACTGTAGCCATGCTTGTTATACT
>Ga0208226_1000343_pt1 | contig 12810 bp, 19 predicted proteins | sample LakMenE18May11ns_FD_150713 | JGI IMG/M metagenome (GOLD analysis project Ga0208226, IMG submission 150713) | Freshwater microbial communities from Lake Mendota, WI - 18MAY2011 deep hole epilimnion ns (SPAdes) | ecosystem: Environmental > Aquatic > Freshwater > Lake > Epilimnion/Euphotic zone ... | reverse complement strand
AACCAGTTAAACCATCACATACCAATGTTGTGTAAGTAGCAGATACTGCATTAGTTGCAAGCAGTTGACCGACACCTGCACCATTTAGCTTGGTACCAGCATTACCGTATAAAGCTCCTGCTGCGGTTGCTGGAGTTGTGTTTTCCTGAACCGCATTGACAACACCGGCAGGACTAACTTGATTTATAAAGTGCAAAAACTTACCCTTGTAAACAGAATAGTTTTGAGGAAGAGTAATTGAAGTTGCTGTTAAAGTGCAAATATAGTATAGATTGCTATCCCCAATATTTGCAGTATGTAGATTAGTAGCAGCTGCTAATGTAATCGGTAGTCTGTTTGGTAGACCGGATCTATTCAAATCATTAATATTCGCCTGGTCGTTTACTATAGATGTAAAATTCGAGATCATTTATTATATAAGATAAAAAAAACTTAATTAATTAAATTTACATTAGGGCATATGACACAATCTGTTTCTTTTTGTTCGTTTCCAATAGCTTTATTAAACTGATTTATCATCTCTTTATCAGCCTGTGTTCTGTTTGGTACAACACATGTATTTGGTGATTGGCAACAGTATGATGTTTTCGACAGATTGTTTGAGTAACTATTTGTATAGAGTTTCCTATTTTGATTAGAGAACATCGTTATTTAGTATAGTAAAATAAATTACTAATAAATTAGTAATAAATTAGTATTTCATATGAAATTGAAACGGTGTGGGTCGTTTTTCTCTAATGCATTTAACGAGGGAGCTTCTTCGTAATCCATGGGCATTGAAGTCTCCATATACGGTAGTCCATATGGTTAATTTTCTGTTGTTTTCTTCCATTCCAACTGTATTTCGAACATAGCTGGTAACAATTTCTATAACCTGGTCTATCATCTCTGGAACATAATCTTCTACATTTTTTTGGGAGATGATATGTAGTCTTGAATATATGTCTCCAACAGGAGGCTTATAGCTTGAATATACTTGGTTCATAATATGGATAATATTATCATCCGATACAACGATATGTCTGTTTGCAGGGTCAACTCCTTCAAGAAGCTGAGTTGTTTTTTTCGATATAAATCGAATGGTGTCGTTTGAAAAGAAGTTGTTAAGTTCTGGATTCTGTTCGTATCCTACGAACTTTTGGTGGTTGTTGTTGAGTTGAAACTTTTCTATCTCTGTTCCGTATTCCATTTATTATACTTAATATTTGATTTATTCATTTAAAACAATATGGTTGATGTATAAATTTATGAATCACATACTTTTATATAGTAAATATTCAAGGAGTTGTTTAAGGCTGTTGGATACTATAGAAGAGTTGAATAGTGTTATTCAATTTGGATTAGTATGTATTGACAACAAGGATATTCGAAAACGAATTTGCAGTTCAAAATCATTTGAAGTAACAAAGGTTCCATGTATGCTTATATTAGGTCAGGATGGAACTGTTGAGAAGTATGATGGAGAAAAGGTGTTTTTGTGGGTAAACGAGGTATTAAATAACATTAAAAAGCAATCTCAATCTCAACCTCAACCTCAACCTCAACCTCAATCTCAACCTCAATCTCAACCTCAACCACAATCTCAACCTCAACCACAATCTCAACATCAACCACAATCTCAACCACAACCTCAATCTCGAGCTCAATCTCGAGCTCAATCTCGATCAAAACCTGAATCGCAAACACAAATTCAATACGAAGATGAAGATGAAGATGAATTGGTTCGACCTCCTAAATCTAACCGTAAAAAATCTAAGGTTTCTGCTGAGATGACAAAAATAGAAGATTTAGATGATATTGAGGAAGAGGAAGTAAATGACGATGAAAAAGATGAGGAAGTAAAAATAAAAAGACCTCCAATTCCAATTAGAAATGGACCTGGAAATTATTCGTTTGAAAATGATATGGAGATTGAACCACAAACAAATAACTACAAGAAACCTAAGAAGGTAAAGAAGAGTGGTGATTCTGAAAAAGGGAATATAATGGATGCGGCGATGGCGATGAGACAAGAAAGAGAAAAAGAAAATAAATCAGTCCAATAATAAATGAAGGATAGACATATTGTTCTGGACTTAGACCAAACACTAATATCAAGCGAGCGTGTAAAAGGAATGAAGCCTGACTTGCGAAAGAAAATGAAGTTGTTTAACTACTCCATAATGGATAACTACTATTACATATTTGAAAGACCAGGTCTTCAATCATTTTTAACCTACCTCTTTAAAAATTATAAGGTTTCCATTTGGACTGCTGCGAGTAAAGATTATGCTTTATTTATTATTGAAAAAATTATTTTAGCCGGTCGAATCAATCGGAAAATAGAATGGATATTTTATTCCTATCATTGTGATATATCTGAAAAGTTGATGAAATCAATTAAGAATCTATCTTTATTATCTGATGTTTTTAGAATAGATGATTTTGACGATAGAACATTTATTTTTGACGATAACGACGAAGTATATAAAGCTCAACCTAAACAGTGCTTGATTGCTAAACCATTTTACTTTACAAATGAAGGGAGTGAAAATGATAATTATTTAGAACAAGTTGAAGACCAATTGAAAACAGGTAAAAGTATAATAAGTATAAATAAAAGATTGCTTATATAATAAAAATGAATTAAATTTAATTAATATTATATTAATTAAATGGCAGATTTTCTATTGTTTGAGCAGGCTTTTGAGCAGTATAAAAAGAAGCAATTTGAGGAGACCCAAAACCAAGTTGATAATGAATATGTAGAGACTAATGTGATTCAAATTGAATCAAAAAGCAATGATACATATAATGATGCAATTTACAGTTGTGAACACGAAGAGACGACAAACGAAGGAGGACTAATCACTTGTTCTAATTGCGGAGAACAACTCAAAAGAGAAATCATGAACGAGAAAGAATGGAGGTATTACGGTTCTACCGATAACAAAAGAACATCAGACCCTAATCGAGTTCATTCAAGAAAAATAGAGGAGAAGAACATCAGTAAGGATGTCGAAAACATGGGCTTCAGTGATCCTATAATAATAAAGGCGGAACAGATTTACTTAGAAGTGACAAAGGGTGAAATCTATCGCGGTCAATCTAGAAAAGCAATTGTATTTGCTTGTATTTTTTTAGCCTATAAGTTATCTGGTAATTACCAATCACCAGAAAGTCTGATCAAGCTATTTGGTTTGAGTAGAAAAAATGGGTTGAAAGGATTAAAAACCGTAAATGTAAATGCTCCTAAAGATTTGATAATGAATACAAGTTCGATTATAATTACTCCTGTTCATATTATCAATGATATAATGGACAAGTTTAAGGCATCAGCAGAACAGAAGAATGAGGTGGTTCAGCTTTATAGTTTAATAAGAAATAAGTCATCGAAGTTGAATCGAGCAAGACCGCAATCTGTTGCTGCATCACTTATCTATTATTGGACACAAAAAAACAATATTGATATCAATATAAAAGAGTTTGCAAAAAAAGTAGACTTGTCTGAGCTTACAATTGATAAGAATACAAAGGAGATTACGATTATATTGAATAAGTAATAATTTTAAACTACATTTAAGTTTAAAATTACAAACAACTTTATTTATTAAAGGGTTTAATAACCCTTTTATTTTGAACTGAATATTCAGTTCCATCTGCTAGTTCAAATGTTAGAGATTCAAAACCAAAGAATTCAGGTGTAAACGAGCTGTTATGCCAATTATAATTGGGACCAACATAAGGCAAGACCTCATATGTAACATCATCGTTTGTATCATTGATGATTTGTAAGACTGGTGATGGTCCCCTTGTAACATTAACTACTAACTTGTATATCTTCCCTTCAACAATATAGGTAAGTTCATATTTATTTTTATTAAGCTTCTTTACAGTCTTGTTTGTGCTCTGTATAAAACTAATCCATATAGCTTGGAAAATCAGTTTCAAACTTACTGTAATGATTGCAAGTTTGGTTTTCTTACTAGTTGAAACCAGAGAGTTAAGTTTCCTCCATTTGCAATATTTGTTCTGAATCTCGTTTCTGATTATACCATGAGTATTTAACCTATATAAGAAACTGAAATTCAATAGAATAAAAACGATTAGGAAATAATAGAACATATTTATTATTTCTTATATTATTTTAAATTACAATACAAATTCAAGTAGATGTTGGTGTATACCAGATTGAATTCCAATTTGAAGTTGATGTAATATAATTACTACATTCTGTTTAGCTTTTTTTATCTTCCGTAATCTATGCAGTCTTGATATTCGACTAAGGAACATACCGTTTTTAATAGCACATATGTCATTACGACAATCCATACATACTTTGAGTTGATCTAAACCTCCTGTAGATACAGTTAAACTTCTTCCTTTTCGTAAGTTATCACAAAACCGACATACCTTTATAAAGTTAATAATATTCATTTCAGGTTCACTTTCGTATTCAAAATTTTCAATATTCATTTCGTATTCGGTATTCATATTAACTTATCGAATCTTCTATAAACTTTAAAAAACATTTTTATAATAAAGGATGGAAACAGAATATAAGATTGAACGATGGGATGTAATGTATGATGATAAGGAGAATCTTAAGAGACCTTTGTTGTATATCATTCCTGATGAAGGGCTTCTTAAGTTTGCAGAATTGAATCCGGATACTTTATATATTACCATGAAAGGGACAGGTATCGAATGCTATGATGGTATTAAATTGAAAGCCAACTTATTTTCAAGCGGTGTATATCCGGTTGAACGACCTAACTTCTTTGATAATACAGGTTACTATGTTATAGCACTAAATGATACCCTATGGTTAGGGTATCCTTACAAGCTTGGAACAGTTTCATTTCAGGGTGAAAACACGATTGAATTAAAAGGAGAACCAACAAAGTCTCCAACACCAACTCCAAAAACAAAAGAGAATTACGAATCAAGAGAACATGGCGAAGTTAATAACATAGAAGGATTTTGTAGTTGCTCAAATGTAAGTTCAAAAACAAATGTGATTTTGATAACTTTATCTATTGTTCTCATTTTATTGTTTATTGTTCGATTTATAATAAATATGAAATAATGAGATTTATGATTACAATTCAATATTGAATTGTAATTTATAACTTATTGAAATATGGTTTTAACATCCATGAAGGAACATTAGGTATTCCTGTGTTGATTGCAAGTACACTTGAACTAACATAAGGAACACCATATATCTTACCGTTTGGTGCTAATACTCCTCCACGAAATTTATCACTTCCAGTTAATCCTGATATTGCAATTGTATCTGCAGTATTCTTTATAGGGTCAATTATTAATACACTTGTACTACCACTTGGCATACCATATATTTTACCATTAGGTGCTAATACTCCTCCAATCCAACCACCTCCTAATCCTGTCCATTAATAACATAGTTGTTTGTGAAGATTCGAAAATTGTTTCCAGAAGAGATTGAGAAGCTCATTTATAAATAATAATAAAAAAATTTATATATAATCGCATATATCGACATGTGACCAATTTGAACTTGTTTCAAATGTAAATATTCTAAATGGTTTAGAGCAACCGTAAATTAGTTGATTTTCATATAGATAATCACATTCTTGTTTTGTAGCATGAGGATTAAGCTGTTCTCCAGTTTGTTTTAGAATTGCATGTCTGAATATCTGACAGTTAATTTCAGTCTGATGAACAATAACAGTTCCGTCACAATGTGGACATAAAAATACAAAGGAATTATCATCTTCAATATAGGTTAAATTTCGTTTGGTGTTTGACATTTATTAATATTACAAATTTATATTTACATAATATAAATGTCTAAAAAATTGCCTTGCTATTCAAGTATAACTACTTACGATTCAAGAGTTCCTATCAATCCGATTATGGACCCTACATGGTTAGTCGATGTCCCTTATGTATTCTGTCATAGTGGTAAGGTTCCACCGGTTATAAACGAGATACCAGACACCAAGTTAAAGGCTGTCAAATACAATTCTAACGGTTACGAGAGGGTTTTGGACTACGGTCGCAAGTAATGATTATAAATAAATTTGAGTTTTAAAAATTTATTGTCCTTAGAGAAAGGATAATATGGCTACTCTAAACGAACCGACAAATGAAATATACTTAGGCTCACGAAAAGCCGACTTCAAGACTATGATTATATCATTCCTTGAACGAGGTAACCTCAAGGCTAAGTATATTGATTTATTGACTAATGATGTGAATATGACCTTATATGGTCAGGCTTTTACATCAGATACTGTAAATGCGGATGAAAACTATGAAGTTTTTGAACAATTGGGAGATGTTTCAGCTAATAAATTTATTGTTTGGTATTCTTATAAACGATACCCTCAGCTCTTTTGTCCGCTTGGGGTTCCAGTAGTTGCACATTTGAGAATTAACTATGGTTCAAAAAAGACATTTTTCGCAATTGGAGAGTCCCTTGGCTTTTGGTCTTTTATAACAGCATCGGTAGATGAACGATCTCGGAAGAAAAAGGATTTGCTTGAGGATGTGTTTGAGGCTATTCTTGGTGTTACTGAATTCATACTCGATAATCGGTTTAGACCGGGTGTAGGATATGGTATTGTTTATGATATTCTAAAAAGTATATTTGACAATTTAGAGATGTCACTTGAGTATGATGATTTGAAATCGTCTAAAACCAGACTGAAAGAGATATTCGATAAAAACACAACGATGGGGCAACTTGAATATCTCTCTGTAAAGGAGAGAGACTTGCAGAGTGTGTATACTTATCTCGTTCCGCCTCAAAAACAAAGGGAAGTTTGTAAATATTGCAGATCGATTTTACCAACTAAAGATGCATTAAATAAGCATATCGATGCATGTCCTGCACGACTACAGGAAGCACAGAGAGAGTGGGTACTATTGGGAAAAGGCACTGCTGCTTTGAAGAAAGATGCTGAGTCTCGTTCAGCTGAACAAGCATTGGTAACCTTGGGTCGAATGGGATATAAGACGGTTATTCCTACCGAACATACAACTCTGTGTAAATAAAGTCGATAAAGGATGACTTATGATAATTATAATTCAATATTGAATTACAATTTAAAAGATATCGTTAATTTAAACAATTGTATTTTCTACTTAAAATGTCATTAAACCAAGATACGATTACTTTTGGTAAATATGATGGGAAATCGCTGGATTTCATGTTAAGGGATAGGAGTTACTGCAAATGGTTATTAAATGAACCTTGGTTCAAGAACAATTATGTATACCTATATAACCGTGTGAAGGAATACAATCCTTTATCTTTTTTTCTAAATCAGGTTGAAACCAAAAGTGAAAATGATGATTTCTTAAATACTTATCGATTTTTTAATTTGAACTCTCCACCAATTCAAAATATATCTGAATTAGAAAATAGGTGTTATCAGTTCTATTATCAAACGATAATGAAGTTCAAAGAGCAGATTCAATGCAATATTGAAGTTGAAAATGAAGGAAATCCGTTTGATATTAAACTAAATAAAAAATGGTTACAGCAGTTTGAAAGTGATACTGAAATTAATAGAGATACCCTAAAGGAGTTTTTAAGTGCTTATGAGTTACCTAATATACCTTATATTATTGAGGATATTAAAAAAGAAGGAGGTATAACATATCAAGGAGCGAACTCGTTTAAGATTGCCAAACAACGATCTCTTGAGCAGGAAGCATGGTGGGAGAGAATACTAAAGGAAAGATATGGTGAAGATGTTAGTGCTCAGTTTAAATTTAAGAATTGTTTTTTTGATTTTATCAATATTGCAACCAATACGATTTTTGAATGTAAATTAAATCTGAAGGATTTTAATGAGGAGCAGTATGAGAAATACAAGGTGATTTTAAACCGATATCGAATTATTTATCTGATAGGTACCGATTGTGTAATTCATATATCTAAGAAGGTTATGTATACGACAGATCCACCTAAGTATTTTCTGTATGTATCTCAGATTCAATACAATAAGAAGATGAATTATCTGGATGAGATTTTTCGTGAGTTTAAGATTGTGAGGGTAACCGATATATCGAGTTTGTTTGGTAAACGATGAATTTTATATTGTTGTTCAATATAAAATTTAACTTTAGTTTTTTGATTCATTTGAATTAAAAATGTCGTTGATAATGTTTCCGACATTGCATGTTAATTCGAGGTTGGTTAGAAGGTGGTATAGACCGTATGGTATCTTATGTAGATAAATCATGTTCGGAGGACAAGTCCATTCTTTCATTAGGTGAGTGTTTTTATCAGCAACTAAATCGAGCCATTCAGGGTAGAATTGAAAGTCATCATTATCGACAAGTAGAGGTTCATATTGCATTTTAAAATATTCAAAAGCATAATCTTTTGATTCTTCACTTGTATTATCTTTTACGATTCCTAAATTTAGAATAATGTTTAAGAATTCTGTTTTATCGTTTGATTTTAAACTGAAAAGTATTTGTTTTAATGAATTGACAAGTTTATCTTCGATAAAAACTATACAACCAAAGTCTATAATGGAGATTACAGAAGCATCATTTTTGACGAGAAAGTTACCGTAGTGAGCATCTGGATAGAGTATACCATGTTTAAATAGGCTTGTAAAAATGAACCTGATAATGAGTTTTCCTATTTCATTTCTTTGTTCTTGAGTTGAATTGTTGATAAATTCGTTCAGGACTGTATAATCGTTCATAAATTCCATTGTTATTATTTTATTAGTACATATGTTATCGATTATTTCTGGTATCTGAATTTGCAGGTCATCAGCGAAGGCTTTATAGACGATTTTCTGATTATTTTTTTCAATATCATAATTAAGTTCTTCGTTGATTTTCGTTTTGATGTCGTAAACAGCATTTTTCATATCAGTTAATTCAGTGTATAGGTAGTTCATAATCATATCGAGTATATAGAGGTCTTGTTTGGTCTGTTCAGCTAGACCTACATATTGGACTTTCATTATGATTTGTCTGTCATCAGTAGTGGTAGCTCTATATACTTGACCAATACTACCACTTTTGTATATTTCAAAATTAAACTGTTTTATGTCTCTAAAAAAGTCTGCATTTTTTTCAAGCTGGTTAACAATATAATTATGAGTTTTTTCTCTTGAGAAAGGTTTACAGTCTGAAAATACACTGTTATCTACATCGTTTAATACTAGTATTTGTGATATTTTGCTGAGTACACCACCGTATTGTGCAAATGTTTCAGAGAGAAGTCTGAGTTTTCTGCTTTTTTCTGAAATGTCGTCTTTTGTTTCTGAACTTGAAGTCATGTATTTGTGTAGAAAAGTTACACATAAAGATCCGGCTCTTAGCATTTATTATACCTTTAATTTATTTTAAATTGCAATTATCCTGTTTTTTAAATAGAGATTATATATTTGGTCCAGTTGGAGAATTTAAAAATATATGATTTTGATTATTGTTGTGGATTCCACCTGAATCGTTGTTACGGTGATGATATCTGTCTCTATTGTAATAATCATGATGCCATGGTCCACCCCATGGATTCTGTAGATAAGAATAGTATGGAATAGGCACTTGAATTGGTTCTTGAGTTCTCTCTTGAGTTCTCTCTTGAGTTCTCTCTTGAGTTCTCTCTTGAGTTGGTTCCTGAGATTGAACCCTCTCTTGACCTCTTGATAGAGATTGAGATAAAGATTGAGTTTGAGATTGAGTTTGAGATTGGCTTGATTTACAAGAGGAAGTGCATTTTTCATATGTATTAAATATTCCGCCGATACCATATGTACAACCATTTTCAGTGCAGTTCCAACCTCTTTTTGCGAAAATAAAAAATAATAATGCGATAATTGTAACAGTCGATAAAGTAATTACTATTGTTGATATAGTAGCCATTTATTTATAGAGATAAATATATTATAATAAATGGCATTCAACATATCCTGTTTAATGATGGTTAAAGACGAAGAAGATACGATACTTCGTAGTTTGATTTCAGTTCAAAATTATATAAATTGTATTATTTTGTACGATACCGGTTCAACCGATAATACAATTCAAATTGTTCGTGATTTCTGTAATGAAAACAATATCAATTTGAAGTTGAAACAAGATGAATTTATTAATTTTTGTGAATCAAGAAATAAAGCACTTGATTTTGCAGACTCTTTTGGAAATCATGATTATCTATTACTTTTAGATTCAAATGATATTCTTGATGATGGAGAAGAGTTGTTGAAACTATATATTGATAAAGAGTTTACAAACGAGACTGGTTTTTATATAACTCAAGAATGGCATGAACATAATAATGTATTTACATATTATAACATCAAGTTAATCAAAGCAAATTCAGGTTGGAGATACAAGGGTGTAGTTCATGAGTATATACATAATGATAATGAGACACCGGTTAAGAATACATACAATATCGTTTTGAAGCAGGATAGATTTTATGATAATATTAAATCAATGAAGCGATTTGAAACAGATAAACAACTTCTTTTAAAAGAAGTAGAAATTGAACCAAATAACAGTAGGAATATTTTTTATTTAGCCCAAACTTGTTTTTGTTTAAAAGAATATGACGAATCGTTTAGAAATTATCAGTTAAGGAGCTGTTTAAATGAAGGCTTTAAAGAGGAGATTTTTTATTCTCTTTTGAGATGTGGTGATATAATCGGAATTCAAGGTGGAAATTGGTATGATGCAATGGTATACTATATGAAGGCATATGAGTTTGAACAAAGGGTTGAACCATTAGTGAAGATAGCTCAATATTATATGAGTAAAGAATTATGGATGATTTCTTTTTCCTTTTTCTCAATTGCTTGCAATCTTGAATATCCTACAGATTCGTTTTTGTTCGTCGATAAATACATGTACGATTATGGAAGATGGCATTTGTTAGGAGCGATTGCATTTTATTGTGGAGAGAGGTATAAAGAGGATGGTCGGAGAGCTTGTGAAAAGGCGATAGAAGCAATGGATAGAGACATAGATAAAATCAATCTTCAATGTTACCTTTAATTTTTGATTTAGAACTAATTCAAAAATTTATTCGTCGATACTGTATCCAAACTCATTATCTACTTTTATTTCTTGAGCGAGAGGTTGAGTTTGTGGTTGAGATTGGACTTGTGGAGAAGGAGGTGGTTGTGGAGGTACATCAACTTGTCTTACATCTCTCCTTCGTGCTTGAAATCTGCTTCTGTTTTGTAATTGGAGATGTTTATGCTTTCTCTCTATAGGTTGAGATTGTTCTTGTGGTGGTTGATATTGCTCTTGTGGAGGTTGATATTGCTCTTGTGGAGGTTGCTGGTATTGTTGTGTAGGTTGCTGGTATTGTTGTGGAGGTTGCTGGTATTGTTGTGTAGGTTGTTGGTATTGATATTGTAGTTCTTGTGTTTTAAATTCTTGATAAGAAGATTGAGCTGATACTTGAGGTCCTTGATTAAAAGTTTGTGTCTGAGATTTTTCGGTAGAATCGGCTGTAATATTCTTACCTCCCTGAATTGGTCTAGTATAATCCTTTATCTTTGAATCGTGTATACAGAAATTCATTTAGTCAACTGAATCATTTGTTTAAACTAAGTTTATAAAAAAAATATCTATAATAAATGAATAACAAATCAACTTATCAATACCAAAACATATCGTCATTTGGTCCCGAGGTTAAATCATTAGCTATTAACAATCCACTTTCATACTGCTTATCTGATGGAATGGATAATTCTTTTATGCATGGAGGATATGCTGGTCAAATGTTAAATAGAAAGTCAGTTCCGTGCCAGAGTTATATCTCTGATTATTGTTCCAAAAACTGGGATGAGTATTGCGAGATGGAGTCTCGTAATCAGTCTAAAATGTCTAATGCTATAAACAATAAACAAAACACTTTAAGTAAAGCTGTAATTGGTTTAACTGCTGGAGAAGTCCTCATTTATAACTGTGCTATGAAGAAATATGTTATCCGTCGCGAAGGCAATTGTGAAGAGGTTAAAAATCAATTTGACCCAACTGTTGCATCATCACCTACATATTCTGAATGGGTCTCCGCTGATTCTAATTGTGGATCAGGCGGTAGTTGTGTAAGTGGTGGTTGTCTTGAAGTGTTCGGTGTTGATGCATCTAAAATCGATGCTGATCCTCTCATGAATAAGATATTAGATAAGCCTATAATCGCACTCGATATATTAAAGAAAATATATACCGATATGAAGAGAGATGAAAAGATAGGAACCTTAGCTGGAACCCGTATTGGAGCTTTCTTTGGAAAACATTTCGTTGCTCTAAAGAAACAATAATTTTAATTTGAAATTAAACTGCAATTTAACAATTTAATTTAAAAATGATCTACACTACAACTTTTGCATCCTGAAGGTTCGAGTTTTGTTTCATCATTTAAGCATAACTCCTTGTTTTTATCAAATGCTTTGATATCGTTGGGATAACTATGATTTGTAAGCTTATTACAATTATTCTCATCGACATTAGGTCGTCCATCGACATTGTTTTGTTCTGGTAAGTCAATATAAACATTAGCGAGAGTCCCCACATTAAACTTTGTATTATCAGTAATAGCAATTGTCCTCGGTATACACTTATTCGATAGACCATAATATGAATATCGAGTTTGTTTTTGCATATGTGGATATCGTCCATATGTATACTTATAACTTGACATTTATTATATATTTATAAAATATAATATCAATAATAAATGTCAAATACCCGTTATCTTGAAATTGATTCAACCTATAGAGACCGTACTATATTCCCCGAACCAAACAGTTTTGAAGTCCAGATTTCTCAGTCTGGAAGGAAACCGAAAGAGTATGC
>Ga0208226_1000342_pt1 | contig 12811 bp, 7 predicted proteins | sample LakMenE18May11ns_FD_150713 | JGI IMG/M metagenome (GOLD analysis project Ga0208226, IMG submission 150713) | Freshwater microbial communities from Lake Mendota, WI - 18MAY2011 deep hole epilimnion ns (SPAdes) | ecosystem: Environmental > Aquatic > Freshwater > Lake > Epilimnion/Euphotic zone ... | reverse complement strand
TTCATCTTCTTCATCTTCTTCATCTTCTTCATCTTCTTCATCTTCTTCATCTTCTTCATCTTCTTCATCTTCTTCATCTTCTTCATCTTCTTCATCTTCATATTCATCTTCATAATTATTGTTTCCCCCTTTTTTATTTTCATCTTCTTCTTCATATTCATCTTCATATTCTTCTTCATCTTCATAATTATTGTTTCCACCTTTTTTATTTTCATCATCTTCTTCATATTCTTCATCATCTTCTTCATCTTCTTCATCTTCATCTTCATCTTCTTCATCTTCATCTTCATCTTCTTCATATTCATCTTCTTCATCTTCATCTTCATATTCGTTTTCATTATAAGAACCTCCGATTTTAACATTTTTTATTTTTTTAAAGTTTTTATCGTATATTTCCATTACTTTCTTAACATTATTTGTATACTTATTTTCATCATCAATATCTTCATTATCGCTATTACTACTACTGCTACTACTGCTACTACTGCTACTACTGCTACTTAAAATATCACTAATAACACTTACATCATCGCTATTAATTGAGCTATTGTCATCGTCTTTATATGTATAATGTTCTGTTTTAGTATGAGGTATTTCAAGTTCTTCTGTATTAATTCTAAGTTGTATTCCCATTGCCTCAAATTCTTGAATTAATAGTTTAAAAGCATATGGTGTTTGAATTGTAGATATATCATCATTTTTACAATTTTTACAAACATTAATATTATTTTTAATATTTAAGGCAACTAATGTTCCGCATCTTTTACAAGCACACCACATATATTTATCAGAACGTTCCATCATACTTTCTTTTAAGAACATAGATATACCATGACTTAATACAGTATCACGCTCCATTTCACCTATACGCAATCCACCGCCTCTACTTTTGCCTTCTGTTGGTTGTCGCGTTAATTGTGTCATAGTTCCAATACCTCTTGCATTAATTTTTTCAGCAACCATATGTTTCAATCTAAAATAATATGTTGGTCCTATAAATATTTCTGTATCTATTTGTCTTCCCGTAAAACCATTATATAAAATTTCATTACCATATTTTTCATATCCTGTATCTTCTAATCTTTTATAGATAATCTCGTTATCTATTGGAATAAATACAGTAGCATCACCTAATATACCATCAATACAGCACATTTTTGCAAAAATACATTCAACAAGATGTCCTATAGTCATACGTGATGGAATAGCATGAGGATTTATTATAATATCTGGTTTAATACCGTCTTTTGTATATGGCATGTTTTCTTCTGGAATTATCATACCAATAACACCTTTTTGCCCATGTCGCGATGCATGTTTATCGCCAAATTCAGGTTTTTTAATTTTTAAAAATTTAACTTTACATATTTTAGAATCTTCGCCTGATAATTTATTAGATATATATATATCATCTACAGTACCATATAAAGAGTTATCGGTGCTAATAGATACATCTGTATATATATACTCTTTTTTCTGATCCATAAATACGCCATTCTTAACTTCAGTATATTTTTCTTTAATATGTATCATACCTATTATAATTACTTCTTGACCTTGTGGAATATATATACCCTTTTTAATAAATCCGTCTTCGCCTATGTGCGTATAATCCTTTTTTTTTATATTTGATATTTTTATATCAGTTGCCTCTTCATTTATACCTAACTCTTTTAATTTTATTGAATCCTTTTTAACTATTGCTTCCTCAATAGCCTCTTTTATTATTTTTATATTTCCAAAAATTATTCTTTCGCTGTCGGAAATTATTTTACTTGTAGCACTAATAGATTTATAATATGATAAATAATTTAATCCTCTATTTATTGCTGCTTTATTTATCATAATACTATCTTCTTGATTAAAACCAGAATATGTCATTATCGCAACTATAGTATTAAATCCATTTGCCATATAATCACTTGATGTATATTGGGCTATACGAGTATTTACTATTGCTCTTTGCGGATAATGTAGAACATAACTCATTGTATCAAATCTTTTATTAAAATTAGTAGCATATATTCCAATTGCCTGTTTAGATTGTGCGGCATGAAATACATTTCTCGCGGCCGCGTTGTGATTACACATAGGTATATTTCCAGAAACTACGCTTAATATTGTTGACGGATGTATTTCTAAATGTGTATGAAGTGGCGTTATATCTTCTTGATTCATTGCTATTAAACTTGTATCGGTTTCTTCGTTATCTAAATATTCTATACATGCCCCTTTATTTTCTAATTCTATTAGAATATTATTATATACTTTTCTATAATTTTTATGATAACTATCAATATCTTGTTCTTTTGTATCTGTTGATTTAGATTTTTTTCCACCAATGTTTAAAAAAGTGGAAACATACCCTCCCGTTGTTTTATCAATACTGTTTAATATATCAAATTCTTGTTCATCTATAGGTTTTATATATACATCTCTATAATAATAGTCGTCATTTTTTTCACTATCTTCTAATTTACTATATACTCCATTAAGCATGTCAAACCAATTTGTATAGTTATGTTTATATACTAATAATTCATTATACGGGTAATCTCCTTTTTTATTATTTTTTAATATTAATAAAGGTCTACAAGGTCTTCCTGCTTCTGTAAATATTCTTATTTCATTATATGGAATATTCCAAGATATAGATATTAATATATTTATCAATCCATTTCTTCTATATGCTTTTAATATTCTTGTAATAAATATAGGATCTCCAGTATAGCCATACAAAGAACCATTCAAAAATACTCCTGTTATATTTTTATTTATTATAAAATTACATTTATTTAATGGAATTATACCAATATCAATTAAACATTTTTTTATATTTTCTATATTAATACCCGCTGTTATTTTAGTTAATAATGCTAAATTTTTAAGATATCCAATTGATGCTCCATCGGGACTTTCAAAAGGACACATCATTCCCCATTGTTGCGAATGTAATCTATGAGGACTTGTTATTTTAATACTTCTATCAATAGGTATATTAACACGTCTTAAATGAGATAAATAACCTATATAACTAATACGTGATAAATCTTGAACTATTCCAAGTTCAGGATCGCTATTACTTATCATTCCCCATCTGCCTTTTAATGATTTAGAAAAAGATTCTGTTATAATTAAACTGTCAATAATTTTAAATATATTATTATGATTTATTATTTTATCATAATCATTTTTATCTTTGAAAGAACCATAGTAATATTCTCTATCTATTTTAATTCTAATATTATCACGTAATTCTATATAAGATTCTTGAAATAACTCTGTTAATTTAAAACCACTAATATCAACACGTTTATATATATAACTATCTCTATCACTTAGAGGTAAAGTTCCAATAATAGTTTTAATAAATTGGAATATAAGATATCCTAAATATTTACCTTTATCTTCTATATCATCTATATTAGGAAATATTTCTGTAATTATTATAGATTTTATATGTTCTATAGTAGCCGTTTTATATAATATTTTATATTTATTATATAAATAATTAAGAGCATCATTTTGCGTATATATAAAATTTTCATTGTTTTTTTCATCTATATATGAAGCACTTATTATACTAGGTCTTATAAAGTTTTCAAAATAATCCTTTTCAATATTATTTCCATATTCACCAAATATAGTATTACATATATCCTTATCACTTTCTATACCCAATGCCCTGAATAAAATAAACAATGGTATTTTTTCTCTTATTGAAGGAACTGAAACTAATATAGAACCGTAATTATATTTTTTAGAAGAATATGTAATTTTCACCTTTTCATCATTATATATACCTTCGCTTTTTATTGGAGTATTTACATAAAAAAACTCTATATTATAAGGTTTGACCGAGCCTTTATCTGCTACGCTACGTATTATACCTTTATAACTAAATCCATTCGGGTCATCTTCTTTTAAAACACTTGTAAATAATTTATTCGTAACTATATCTTCTTGTGCTATTATTACCTTTTCCTTTCCATCTATAATAAAATACCCTCCTGTATCATAAGGACATTCTCCCAATAATTTTAATATATCAGAACCATTATTCTTTAATAAACATATATCACTATGAAGCATTATAGGTATACTTGCTATAGCAATATTTTCAAAAATATTATCTTTTATTATACCTTTATCATTTGTAATTCTAACTAATATTTTACAAAATATATTTGTTTGATATGTTAAATTTCTCATTCTTGCATCATTTGGTGTCAACAATTTAGGAGTTCCATTTTCAAAAGATATAGGTCTATCTACATATATTTCATCACCATTTAATCCTCCAATATATATATCTATTTTAACTATTAAACTATTATTATCTTGCATTTTAATCATAGTAATAGGGTTATTCGATTTAATAATTTCGGGTATCTTAATTTTAATAAAATTTCTATAACTATCTAAATGATGTCCTGTAAAAGGGTATTTATGATTTTTAAAATATAAATCCAATATATCCCATTCATTATTAATCATTCTTCTAATATTATATATTATATATTATATATATATATAAACTAAAAATAATATTTTTTAACTATTAAATATAATATTAAATCCTAAATCATATATTTTAAATTTTCCAATACTATTTTCGTCAGTATCTAATATAAGACTGTAAGGAGGTGTTCTATTTTCAGTAATATAATTTATAAATAATGTTTCTTCACTTTTACCTAATTCTTTCTTTATATAATTTCCTAAAAAGTTTAATCCTGTTATTGAATTATATTCTATTCTATTATTTGTTGTATTTAATAAAATATTTTTTGATGTAAATGGTACTAATTTATTTTGTGTATCATCGTTATTATAAATAGCAAGGACTCCATTAGGATTAAAATTCATATAAAATTTATCATTTATTGATTTAAATTTTAAATACTGTGTCATTATATTATTTTTAGATAAATATTTAGAATCTTCGAATGAAAATGTGTTACCACTATTGAGAACATATTCATTATTTAATAATTTATCACCCCAAGGCATAAAATGAAAAAAATCTGTAAATTTTGAATATGTTGGATCTAATTTAAACATTCTAAAAGTTATCTCTTGAATACCTATAAAACCACTATCTGCTCTATGATTTATGTCATTCATTATATTATTATTATAGCTCTTCTTTTTCTTCTCTCCTATAATATCAAGTGTTGAAGCATAAGAACGTAATAAATTAAATTCTACATCTTCAGGATCTTCAGGTTCTTCTGGTTCTTCAGGTTCTTTGTCTTTTTCGTCTTTTTCTTCTTTTTCCTTATCTAATATTTTATTCAAATTTTCTTGAAATTTTCCAATACCTTCTTTTGAATATATTTTATCAAATTCAGTTTTTTTTAATTTCATAAAATCTTTCTCACTATATTCTTTAAATTGAAGACATTTAGACGGAGAATATAGAGAATTACCATATTTTCCAGTAATATGTTTAATATCTTCTCCTATATTTCCTGATACACATCCAAAATCATTACATATATTTTTTAAAGATTTTTTAAATAAATTGTCATTTTTATTTTTATCATTTGGAGGATTTTTTCTATGATAATCAATAACTTTTAAAAAATATGAATTTTCACTTGTCATATATTCCATCCACTTGTTTTGATTTGTATAAGCATCGAGCGAAGGATAATAGTTATAATATACTCCTTTATTGTTCATTAAATTTGGAACATATATAATAATTTTAATCATTCCTTTAAAAGTATATTTTTCTAAAAAAGTTGTAGGATTCTTATTGACAATATCCAATGAATTATTTAATATATATTCATTATCTTTTGATATTATTTTAGCAATTGAAACATATATAGGGAGAGGTATTCGTGCTTTATTATTTACTATAAAAGGTACTTGAATTTTACTCCTTATAATTTCTAATTCTTTAATAATATTTTTTTCAATATCATATAAAGATGTATCTATCTCAATATAACACATTTTGTTATTTATATGTTCTTTGTTTTTATACTGTTCAATTGTCATATTTATGCAACGTTGTGGTTTCAAGAAAGGCAATTTGCTAAGAGATACAATATTACTAAAGTTTTGTGAAGTAGACGTAGAATCCGTATTTTTATTAGTAGATGCCGTATTTTTATTAGTAGATGGTAATTTATAAATAAGCATTTATTATATTATATTTTATATGGATATTAATAATTATATAGATTTATGTGTTATAAATAACACAGATTATGATATATCTCTTGTTGTATATAAAATATTGAAAGGCAAATACAAATATATTAAGAATAATATATGGGAATATTTGGATAAATATAATAAATGGGTTTGTGATATTAAACAAAATAATTTAAAATATTCAATTAAAACTACTGTATATACATATTTTATTAAGCGGGCTATTGAACATTGTGATAAAACTAATGATGGTAATATAATGTCTAATAAACTATTAAACATTTCTTTAAAACTTAAGGAAGACAAATATATATCTATAATTATTAAAGAGAGTAGACAGTTTTTTATAGATGAATAATGACGAAAATAAATTATATAGTTTAATTAAACAAAATTATAATATAGAATTAAATGAACTATCTATTGAAAATATACCATTATCATTTTTTGAAGAATTTAAAACTTTATTAATTAATGATAGTTTCTTTGAATGGAATTTTTGTATTAAATATTTTGATGAATGTGATAAGGGTTATCGCATTAAATACAAAAACATAACATTTTATATATTAACAAAAAAAGTCATTACACCAAAAATGAGACAACATTTATATAATAGTATATATCGCGTATTTTTAATTAAAAAACTATTTGATATTAAATCATATCAAGGGTTTAATTATTATATATTATTAAACCCTTTAAAACGCAAACTACCAAATAAAAAAAACGAGAATGTCTCAGCAATTAATATAAATGGCGGGTTTACATATATTAATTCTAACAATATATATATTGTTAGAAAAGAAGATTATGAAAAAGTAATAATACACGAATTAATTCATCATTCTAATATACATTTTGAAAATTGGTCTAATAAAAATATACAAATAATAAAGAATACATGTAGAATAGATAATAATCAAGTATTAATACCAAATGAAGCAATTGTAGAAACCTATGCAATTATTATAAATGTCATCTTTTATTCTATTGAAAACAATATGACATTTTCATCATTTAAGAAGATAATTAAAGAGGATAGAGAGCATAATATTAAAATAGCAAGAAGAATCTTAAATAAACAAGGTAATAATAAATGGTACGAGAAAACACATTCTTATTGTTATATTGTTTTAAGAGCAATATTTTATATATACTTCAAAGAGTTTATAAAGATATATAAATATAATAATGACGATGATATAACAGAGTTTATATCTAAGTATTTCCCTAAAATACTTAAAAAAATTAATAGTATATCAAAAGAATCAAAAAGTAAATATATTAAACAAACAATCTTTAATAATTTTTAGATATGTTTTACTAACTTATGTGCTATTTATGGGTGGTTAATCAAGATTATTGTAAAAATAATGATGAATAAATTCTGTAGTTATATACCATTTTAACTCAAAATTAGATATAAAAAATAATATACGTATAATAAATAAGTAAATTATTAATATGTCTATTGAAGATATTAATTATCTTAAAAATAATAGTATTAAACAAAATTACACATTTTTAATAGATAGCACTGATAGAGACAGAGACAAATTTCCTAATCCAAATAAATATGTTGTTGAATTTACAGTTCCTTTTAAAAATGTAATTGGTATGGAAATAATTGACGCTAGTATTCCGCGTACTATGTATAATATAGATGTTGAAAACAATTTAATATATTATTATTTGGGAACAAACGAAGAAGATAATGTAATTAAAAATGGTGTTACAGAAAAAATAGCATGTAATTTAATAAAATATAATTGTTCTTATATCGATAGTTACACATTATTAGAAAATAGCGGTTATATAGAACTTAGTAACAATATAAACATTTATAATATATATGCTAATTATGTAAACACGTATGGTAACGAAACATTAATTGGAGGTAATGAAATAGGTATAACATATTCTTTTAAAGTAAAAGCAGAAGCAATTTATAATTATGATTATTCTAAAGATAATACTTATTGTATTTTCAGTTTTGGTTATTATCATTTATGGAATCAAACAAACACAAATTATACTGCTATGACGGTTAATGTTCTTAAAAAAATTGAAGGTGAACTATATGATATACAATTTATTATAGGTGATGGTACTATAGAAGGTGATAAAAATATAATTGCCAATGTAGATTTAAGCGAAGAAGTACATATATGTTGGACTATATTAGAAAATAAATGGAATATTTATATATCTAATAATTCTCTATCATTAAATATAGTTCAACAGTTTACAGTAAAAAAAACGATTAAAAATGTTTTTTATATTAAAAAATATATAGGAAGAAGTCTTTCAGCACCTATTACATTAAATAAGACAGGAAATAATTATAAGGGTTATTGGAACGATGGTGCTAAGATGTATATTAAAGATTTTAAAATATATAACAGAGAACTTAAAACAAATGAAATAGCATTATGTAGAAATAATACTATAATAAAGGGTTTGACAATATGGTATAAACTATATGATAATGACAATGATACTAAAAATTATGGAGAAAATGAATATATTAATTACATTGATATATTTAATAAGATTAGTATTGATACGGGAGATTATACGTTGAAAACATTTTTATTAAATTATGAAGAAAAAGAAGATAGTGAAATAGGATTTAAGAAACATTCAGAACCTGCCGAATTAACAAATTTAATAGATATATATTCGAGATTACCTTTTATACTTGATATGGAGCGTTCAACAATATATGAGAATCTTGGTTTTGATTTATATAACTCAATAAACCCTTTATATATTAACGACAGATATCAGTATAAAAGTATATATAATATCGACAGACGGATGTATAAAATGTTTCATAGTATTATAAATACAAAATTAACAAAAGTTATAGATAATATAGAATTTGATAAAAATATAATAACATCTCCTGGAATTGTATATTTAATAGGTAATAAATATATTGTATTAAAATGTCCAGAAATTGAAGAGCATTTATTTGGTTCTTTGTCATATTCTAAATATTCTCTCGGCTTAGCAAAGTTTCGTGTAGATAATGTGGGTATTAATAGTGAAAGATTAGCAATTACAAAATTGCCTATTCGCGAATTTCATCCAATTGGTAAATTATCAAGAATATCTTTGCGTTTTGAAACAAATAAAGGATTATTGTATGATTTTAAAGGTGTTAATCACAATATAGTTTTTGCTATTTATTATTATGAACCTAAACAGAATAAATTTCCAGAAGGTTCTATATTAAATCCTGAATATAAAATGAATTATATAGACTATCAATATTATCAAGAAGAGATAGAGGGTGATAGTGATGATGAAAATGAAGAATATTCGCGTGATAATATAGATGATTATAAAAAAAGAGAGATTGATTATAGTAATGAAGGAATAAAATTAACACAATTTAATAAAAATTTTGTAAATAACAATAATGATGATGATAATTAGAAATTTATGAAGATTTAGAAACTTCTGATATTATACTATCTACATCTTGTTTTCTTAAATTATTGCTAGTAATTTTAGTAATATAGGATTGTTTATTATTTAAAGCACTGCATCCATTTATTAATGTTGTTATATTTTGTTTTTGTTCATCTGTTAAAGTTATTATAGGATTTGTGCGAAGTTTATAATCTGCGATAGTTTCTATACTTATTTTATTGCTGTCAGCAACTACATAATTTTTACCTTCTTCTGTTATATCAATTATATCAATTTCATATAACAATGTATTTGTAATAGTTGTTGATTTTAATTTAGCAACTGCTTTTGCTTGCTCGCCTGTAGTATCTGTCGGAGACATAATAGTTATTAGAGGTGGTTCATTTTTATAGTATTTGCCTTTAGCCGTTGAATTAAGATTTATAGATGTTATTCCTCCTGTAGAATTTACAGTAATATTTGCTATCTCTGCTATTACAGGCTCTGTATCTACAGCTGTAGTTGCTGGGGCTACGGGATAGCGTATTTTGTAGGCTTCTATAGTTTCAAATGTAATTTTAGTAATATCTGCAGTTGTGTAATTAGAACCTGCCGTTCCTATTGTTATGCTGGCAATTTCGCATAGTTCAGGTGTAGTTCCAGCAATTACAGCAGAATTTAATACAACTGTTGCCGTCGCTTGTACGGAATCAGTCGCTGTAGGTATAGCAATAGTTATTAGAGGCGGTTTATCTTTATAATACTTTCCTTTTTTATCTGTCTTAAGAGTTATTGATGTTATTCCTCCAGTAGCATTTACTGCCATACTTATAATTTCGGCATTTTCAGGTTGCGACGGAGTTGTTGTAAAGTTTTCTATATTACTATAATTATTAGATAAACACCCATACATTAATATAATAAATATTGCGAATGCTAATAATAATGATATATATGTAAACAAACTTTCATAATCAATGCTTTTATTCATTTAATCTGTATTACTTAAAGATTATTATTTTTCAAGTAATTTTATAATTTATTTCCATATATATATATAGATATTATGACAGATTTAAGTTTATTATATGGTGGAGACGACAATTTATTAGGTGATAATATGGATAATTCATATTCTACACAAAAAATTAACAAAATGAGCAATAATGATATGTCTATAGAAGATAAATCTTCAAAATCACAACAAATTATGTTACAAACTCAAATGGCACAACAGGCACAACAGGCACAACAGGCACAACAGGCACAACAGGCACAACAGGCACAACAGGCACAATATAAAACTGAAAATATACAACAATCGCCAATACATATACAACAACTTTCGCAACAGCAACATATGAATAATACATCATTAATTCCAATTTCAAATCAATCTTATAAACAAAATGAGTACATATATAATAATGAAAATTTAAGAAAACGCGGAAATGAATATAATTTTTTTGATAGAATGAATTTAAAGAGAACGGAAGTAATTAAATTATCATTATTTTCTCTTGTAATTGTTCTCGGTATTTCAATAGATAGAATGTTAACTTATTATTTATCTAAATATATTGGGGATAATATATTAACTGATTTTCAAGAATTTTTATTAAGAGTCAGTTATCCTATAACAATATTCTTATTATTGTGGATATTTAAAGCAATTTAGTAAAATTTTTAAAATATATATAAATAAAAGGTATAATAAAATGAAATTTGATACTGTTGATACTATAATGAGATTCATAATTGTATCATTGTTACTTGTTGTATTAATTACAAATATTATAGAAATAGCAAATTTCGCAAATAGTAGAGTAAAACTAAGTACATTATCTTCTAAAGATGTAAACCCTAGTTATGATAGTTTAAATTTAAAATATTGTGATTATTATCCTATGTCGGAAAAAAATGTAATAAATTTTGAAAATTTTAAGTTATTATCAATATATATAATTTTATTTATTATATTTTGGTATAATCGTATTATAAATATATTTTCAAATACATCTTTACCCAATGAAATAAAGATATTATTTTATAATAAATATTATAATTATGATATATATAAAAATTGTAATAATGAATATTATCTAATATATGGATTTATGATATATATATTATTATCCTTATTGATACGTTCTTATATTATATATAGTGAATATAATGGGGAAAATGTTGATGATATAAAAATACATGATAATATTAAAATTATCGATACCTTAATAATAGAAAATGTAGATTGTAATTTACTTAATAAATATGATCATAAAAAATTTTCTATTGATGAAACTGAATTAAAAAACTATATTACCACCGAATTAAAAAATAATACTTCCGATAATTATCTTAAAATATGTATTACACTTATATTAACTGACAAAATAAATAATAAAAAGACAATTGTAGATATTAAAAATTTATGTAATAATTCAAAATGTATTTATAGTAGATTAGAGAGAAATATTGATAATATATTTCCAGAAGATATAGAGAAATATATTAGTAAAATAAAATCAGCATTACCTGATGATAAAAAGACAGGGTTTGAATCAAGTTTAGATGAAATTAAAACTAAATATAGTGCTATTAGAAAGAAGTTAATAGACAGTTATAATATAATAAAGGAATATAAATCATCTTATCTTATGTATTATAAATTTGGATTACTTACTTCTGTATTAGGTGGTATATTATTTTCATCGATTGCCTTAATATACTTTGCGTTTATAGATTTTAAAATATTAAATAAGTTATTAAATAAGTTTATTAATGATAATATATATTATTCGCTTGATTATTATATGAACACTTATAAAAATGCTATATATATGTATATAGCAGCCTTTATTTGTATATACGGGGCTTTTATTATTAATTTTTAGTAATAATATACTTAATTTTTATTATAATTATTAAATAAGAATATATTTAATAAATAATGAGTGAAATCTTAGTAAATATTATCACTTTTATATTGTATTTAATTGCTTTAGTATTAATAGTTATTTTTGTATTAGCAATTATCAATTATGCATTATATACAGTATATTCTATTAAAGAAATTGTTGTTCATAACACCCTAGATGATGCGATGTTTTATAAACTTAAAGATATTTATAATTATCGTTTAGTAAATTATGTTAATATAATTAATACTAATACTAATACTAATAATCATAATATATTTGAAAATATTGATAGTAGC
>Ga0208226_1000333_pt1 | contig 12976 bp, 12 predicted proteins | sample LakMenE18May11ns_FD_150713 | JGI IMG/M metagenome (GOLD analysis project Ga0208226, IMG submission 150713) | Freshwater microbial communities from Lake Mendota, WI - 18MAY2011 deep hole epilimnion ns (SPAdes) | ecosystem: Environmental > Aquatic > Freshwater > Lake > Epilimnion/Euphotic zone ... | reverse complement strand
CAACGAAAACTTGATTCTCTTCTCGACAAGATAGTAGAATTAGAAACAACTGTAGAAGAAAGAGATAAAAGTCTTCAAATTGTCAGAAAAAATATCGCAAATGCAACTTATGAAATTTCTGTGTTAGAAGAAGAGAAGATAAAATTGCAGAAACGTATCATTGCAGTTGCTGAAGAACTTAGAATTATGAAAGAAAGTAGTATTTCTGATGAATTATACCAGAAAAAAGACACTGAACTTAAACAACTAACTATGATTTTTAGAGAATATAAACTAAAATATAATGTTCTAGTAAAGCGATATAATGCTAATATAATTAAAAATAAGTCAGAAAAAGAAATGAAACAAAATGAAAACACTAGTGCTCTTTTGGCTCGTATAGATGAGTTAGAAAAAATGCTTAATATTTCTATATTACCAGAAAAAGAACCAGTAAAACATATTTCTAAAACTACCATCAAACAAGCAGTGACGCCAATTGCTAAGCAGCCAATTAAACAAGCAGCAGTTGACGCAAAGATTACTTCGCCAATTAAGCAAACAACAGTTGACACAAAGATTCGTTCTCCAGTTAAACTAATTGCCAAGACGCCGATTAAAAAAGCAGCAGTTGACACAAAGATTAGTTCACCAGATAAACTAATTGCCAAGACGCCAATTGAACAACCAGAAGTTCACACAAAGATTGGTTCAGCAGTGACGCCAATTGCCAAGCCGTCAATTAAACAAGCAGCAGTTGACACAAAGATTACTTCACCAGTGAAAGCTAAACTTACAAAAACAGACCTATCAGTTAAGACAATCAACGAATTAAAAGACATTTGTCGAGATAAATCTCTATCCGGTTTTTCTTCTAAAAAAACTAAAAGCGTATTGATTGATTGGATGTTGACACAACTCTAGATAAAAATAAGTATAAAGTTACTGAAAAACAACACCATTGTTGGTGTTGTTTTATGGAAAATTAATCTAATTTATTTATTATATTTATAATCAGTACCATAAGTAGCATTAATCATATCAATCTCTTTTGCGGTGTAACTCTTTATAGATTTTGATCGGGTTGGTTCGGATTCATTATTCTTCTCTTCGACTTTTTCAGTATTAGAGTTATTATTTCCATGTGTCATACTTCTTACCTTTTCTTTGAAAAAGAATTACAAATTCAAATTTAAAAAACCATTACGCGAGTTTTTAACAAAATAAAAAGCTTTCTTGTTGATTTTCAGTCAACATATTATAGAATTTTTCTAAATTTATGATTCTATTTTTATACTTAATTCTTAAGACATCGAATAAGTCATTAAATCTCTTGATATTTTTATCCTCCCACAAATCCACATAGAACGAAATATATACCGGAATTTTATTTTTTGAAGAAAATGTCAGTACATCTTTAATTATATTTTCTTCTTCTCCTTTTATGTTTATTTTAATAAAACCTATATCTGTTTGTTCTTTATCATTTATTTCAAAAAATAGACGACTTTCTTTATTTGATATTGGTTTATTTATCAAAGTATAATTACTACAATGTGAAGCTTCACAGTTTAATTCAAGACTTTTTCTTGATAGTTTATCTTGTTCAAACACCATTACATGCTTAAAATTATGACACAACCATATACAAGTTGCTCCTATCCAACCTCCAATGTCCATAGCAATTTTATCTTTGTTTTTAACAGTTTCAAAAACATTAAAAGTTTCTTCTTCCCAAGTCGGAAAAGTATTAACAAACCATTCTGGATCTGAACCACACTCTACAAAATTATAATCAATCCCCTTCTTCTTATAAGAATATAAGTCAAAACATCTTGAAGTATTATTTAGAATATAGGAAGAAATATCTCCAATATGACATATCACTATATTAGAGAAAGATGTTTTAAAACCTATACTTAGACATTCAAAAGCGAATCTGATTTCAAAACTATTTTTGTTTTCTAGATCTTCTGAAAAATGCAAATTATGTTTTCGTATTTTTTCTATATTAAAAATAGATGGATTTAAGCTAAATCCAGGATAAAAATATCCAACATTATCACTTTTACAATTAAATTCTTTCTCAAATTTTTCGTAATATGGACAAAGTTTTGTTACTTTTTTAGATGGATGTTTTGGATTATAACAATACTTATATATGTCTTTGTTATTTAACATTGCAAGTTTCTCATGACCATCTTCTTCATCTCTACCATGAAATATTATTTGGTCTGTATCAAATGTTTCTAAAAATTCAAGATATGGAAGTATAGAAAAATTCATATTACATCTCCAATCATCTTCAAAAAAGAAAACATACTTTGTTTTGACTGTATCAAGCACAATATTTAAACTTTTAGGATGTCCTCTTTGTTCTGGTGTTTTCATAATAAAATCAAAGAATGGATACTGTTTCTTCATTATTTCTCTGTCTTCCTCGGATGAATTATCATCAACACAAATCCATTTTTTTATCAAAAAATAATCTTGACAATGAAATAATAATTTATCCATAGTTTCAATAAAAAAATGTAGTCTTTTGCATGTAGTAATCACAAACGTAATATCTAATGGTTTTTTTTGAGATAAATAGTCTTTCTTCTGTTTTATTATTTTATCAATACGATCTTGTCTAATGTACAAATCTGTATTAGGTAAATTGGAAAAGGTATCTTTTTCTAACATTTCTTTCTTAAAATATCCAATCGTATTAAATCCCAATGAATCAAGCGTATAATCACATATATCTTTTAGTTGATAAATAGTTTTATTTGGAATAAACATGTAATCTCCGTTATGACTATCTTTATTTTTTAAAATTATATAACGTTCGTCTGTTTGCATTTTATTATGTAATAAAAATCTTTAAATTCCTATATCTTAGTATAAAAAAAGATTAATTATTATTTTATATTGAAATAATAATTAAACGATATTTTTAGGTATTGTTGTGTCGCAAGAAAGTTAATATTTCCCAAAGTACTTTACAATCAAATTCATTATATTTGATAATATCTTTCATTATCTCTGAATTTTCTGGATTCTCACATTCTGAATAAGTTTTCCACGCTCCAATCATTGCACTCAACCCACTACTGCATTTACTCTCTATACATGCAGATATCATACCATGCTTTCTCATCGCACCAGCTATCGCCTTTAGACCGAACTTGAAACAATCTTTTACTACTATAGGTTCTGTGAGAAAAAGTTTGCATAAGTCATGCCATTGATTAACTTTCCAATTGTCTGATATGTGATTTTCTCTTTCTTGATTGCTATTCTCACGAGCAAGATCAAACTGCCTACACTCAGCTGTTTTCCAAAAGTTTGACTCAGCGTGCCAATAGTAAACTTTGGGTTGGCCACGATCTGAGACAAACTGAATAAATTCATTCATAATACGATATTCTTCCTCATATGATGGTTTAGAACAAATAAATTTTTTATAATTCCAAACGCCTTTATCAGACCACCCTACTCCTATCATAAAAATCATATCAGTTCTTGATTGTTGAGGAAGAGATGAAAAATCTGCAAAAATATCACTTAATGTTTCAAAATCTACGTATAATTCATTAGTCTCTGTCTTCCAATTATATAGATTACTTTTGATTACTGCAGGTCTGATTTTATCAACATTTTGACGGTTTATGTCAAGTATTGCGTCTATAATGTGTGCTCTAGATCCACTCATATGCATTGTTGTTGTTGTACATCTATTATCACGCCAGCTACTAACTCCTTTTTCAATCGCTATTAGTCTCTGTTTTACACCAATATACCATACGTTCGTAATCTCTCCAATACGATCTGCTATTTTCTCTTTTTCATCATTCCAATTTCCAGAATCAACACACATATTTGGGTAAAGTTCAACCCTTGAAGGAGGATTCACAGACCAAGTGTGTCCATTAGCTCTAACATCTCTTACCCATTCAATAGCATCACGTGTACGACGTTTGTAATCAATATCAACAGAATCGTAAGAAATTTTACCAAGTCTATTAAGGCATGTTTGGTTTTGATTAAATAAACCTCCTTTATTAAATCTCCACCTTCTTCCCATAATAAATGAATGAGGTGCAGTAAACCCTTGTATCAAACCAACAGCTTCAGTGTACACTAAACATTGAGCTTTGTAAGCTGGATAACTTCCAGAATTCAGCAAGTGTTTTCCATCAGCTCTCAGTGGTAATGTTGAAAATTTGACATCTATAACAACGTAATGATAGTTTTTATTTAACTTTGGGGATGGAATTGTACTTTCCTCAAGTGTCAGAGGTTCTTCGTCAACTAATTTATTCAAAAAATCACTTCGTATCAAAAGATCAATAACACCTTGAGTTCCTGTTTTATAGTTTCTTACTGGAGCTGAATGTATAAGAGGAACTCCTTGAAACATTAAATCTTTTGTTTTACGTACTGATTCGTCTGTTATATATTCTGAAACACTTATAACAGGAACTCTATGTATATTAATATATTTTACCAATTCACTTTCAAATTCTACACCTCTGTTCATAATAAATTCTGTAAAACCAGAAGCATGTGTGTAAACTTTTGTTTTTCTAGTTCCGCGGCGATTACTAAGCTTTAGCCAGTCAACTAAGGCATCTTGCATCATATAATTATATAAATGACTCGCAGAAACCATCTGTAACTCAGAAGTATTTTCATCAGTTTTTGACTTTTTTTGAGATAAAAGACGTGGTCTTTTTGATCTAGTATTATTCGCCACACAACTCAAACATCTTTTCATTTGTATACTGGGTTTTTACATTTAGATTAAAAAGAAAATATTAAACTATCTAAGATAAAAATAGTGCAAAAATATAAATTAAGTTTATTATATAATAAATGACAAGTTTCTATATAAGTTCTTTAATTTTATTTATTGTTACTTTTTTGGTAATTTTTTGTATTTTAAAAATAATAAAAGCTGACTTCCTTATAAACGAAAATAAAAAGTTAATTCTATGGAAAGCACTTTTATACGCAATAATTATATCTGCAATATTCACAATATTTATTACAATTATTTCTATTAAAGTTGAGAATTCAACATTGTCTCAAAAAAATAATTAAACAAATATTTATATAAATCTTTACTTAGTGTAAATGATTGATAAAAAAGATACAGTAACGATAGCATATATGACTCTTGTTGTATCATTTTTTATTTCAATTGGTATACTTTATCTAGCAAATCCACAATGGGTACAAATAGCAAACCAAAATACTGGTAAAAGTTCAATATCATGGAAATTGGTATTCTCTTCTTCTGCAGCCTTTTCATTTGTTTTAGCGATTGCCGTACTTCTCTTTCTATCAAATAAGCGTGAGAAAAAACAACCAATTGCATATGAAGTAAGAGCTTAAATTATTCTTTAGTAATTTCAAAAACTTCAGAATCTGCTGCATGTGTTTCAGGGCTCGAGACGCCATTAAATTGAAACTTAATATGATCTTTTCCAATTGACATAGATACAAAGCCAAATGCTGCTTGATAAAATTGAGTAGCTCTTGTTAATTCTTCCTCATCAGATATTGATCTGTCCAATTTTGTTCCTCCAGAACCTGCAATTATTTGTGGTGGTAATTTTATTCCATTACTATCGGTAAATCTATGATCGTTATAAAATATATCTTTTCCATTTACAATTAAATTGCTTACATATTGTTGATTATGTTCATCTGCGCACATATACAAATTGATATATTCAGCATTTTCTTTTATAAGTTGTAAAAACTCTTGCTCAGACCTGATAATCGTACGATTTTTGTGTGATCTGGTATAAAACGGATCGTGACCAATAACAATATTCCAAGCATTTTTAGTCTTTCCTATTTCAAGTTGATTTTTTAACCATTTTGCTTGTGAAACTTGAGCTTCTTTAGGATAAGCTGGTGCTTTCTGATTTGGATCTGTCCTACACCACTTTTTCTTATAGATATTTGTATCAATAAAAATCATGTTAATATAAAATTTTCTCATTTGATATAAGACTCTATATGAAAGTGCAGGTAAAGTCCAATTTCTTTGTGTATATTGAATCTGTTTTGTTATAATTTCACACGTTTCAAGATCATGATTTCCAACACCTATCAGAAAACGATCTGTTTTTATGTCTCTCATACAATGTATGAATCCATCATCTAATTGCTTATTTATATCATATCTTAAAGGCTTTGGAAGATGTTTCAATGATTTATCGTTAGATTCATAAATGTTATCACCTGCTAGTATAACAACATCAATTTGATGTTGTTTACTATAATCAGCCATCGCTTGTGATACAATTTTTTGCCTATATTCTGAACCATCTTCATCTATATCATCTCGACAATAAACACCCCAGCATCCAACAAAAAGTAAATTAAAATCATCTTTATTTATTCTGTCTTCTATGATGAATTCTTTAGGACAACGATCATAATTTTTACAATCCCATTCTTGCATTTATATTTTTATAATATTTTAAAAATTGATTTTTTAAAAAAAATATTAAACAAAAAATGAAATGTCATATTATACAATCTTTATTCCAACTATTGGAATTCCGTATATGAAAGAATGTTCTAAATATATTCAAATATCTTCTAATACAACATCAACACTTAAGAATTATGAAATGTCAGGAGGCAGTATAGATCTTATTGATGAGTGCGAAATTGGTGTTATAATCACCTCAACATTTTCAGATATGATGAAACATAAACCTGTTTTTGCACAAATTTATGCTGAAGATGAAGACAATAGGAGCAAACTTTGTGGGTTTGATGAAAAAACAGCAAATAGAATCTTGTCAAAATTATTAAAACGAGAGTGGTATCTTTGGAACAAGCCTCCTAAAGAATAAAATTTTTCTCCAAGACCACTACTTCGATGCCTTTCTGTACGAAAAGCTCCTCTCTTTTCGTCGTCTGGTATACCTTTTTAATTGTGACAAGTGCATCCAATGTTAAACTGCGCATACTTGTTCCCTTGCTAGCCATGATATATTTTTTCTCGCCTTTGTTGACAGCAATAGAAGTTCTGTATTCTAACACTTCTTCTAAATTGCCTAAATGAACTATACTCAAAATGATCACACAATGACATTTGATTTTCTGCACCATTCTATCAGTTGCCGGACTTCCATGAGTCTGGAAATCATAATTTTTTTAACGACACCTTATTGGTGTCGTTAATACTTGAATCTTCTTTATTATGTCTGACTAATTGTGTTAATATTCATGATTTAATACGCCAAGAGCTGACTTGATATATCGACATTTCTTTCTCGGTGTTTTTCTGTCTTCAATAGACTTTAGAGACTTTTAGTCCGGCCAGCGAGTAAACACATTGTGTTTTGCTCTATGCACCCAACATATACACAACCTTTGTATTCCTCTTTGAGATCAGAAGACTTGCAAATAGAGCAGTATAGAAAAGAACTCATTATTTCTGTTTTTCTTTACCTAGTTGACCTAAAAAACGTTTTAGTAGCGGTTATGTCTAGTTTAGGCAAGTGAAGGGTTGTGAATTTTTCATGATTTAAGCTACACTGATTCCTAGTCCTTCCTCCGCTTTTTTAAATCTAAACAATCTAAACTTGAGGACAGAGTAACATACTATATGTGGTCAACACTTTAATTCACTTAAGACCACTATTTTTAGAAACTAATTTTACGAGACTTCTTTAATTTTGGCTTTATGAATTCATGCGAAAACACTAACATTTTTTAGAGTACGAATCAACTATTTTGAGCAATTAACTGTCATCCTCTTCCTCCTCTTCCTCCTGCTCCTCTTCCTCCTGCTCCTCTTCCTCCTCCTTTTCCTAATGGAACTAATGGAGCTAATGGAACTAATGGAGCGGGTAGTACAATATCTGGATTTTGAATACCAAATTTAGTCATATCTTTATAAGTAGGTACATCTCTTCGATGTCTAAAGACTGGCTTTTTTTCAGGGCAAGAGCGTATACAAAATTCATAATAGGATTTCAATAAATCGTGCGCACTATTACCTTCTGGAAACATACCAACTAACTCCGGCTTATTAGTAAGGTATATTTGATTACGTTTTAGAGCACTTAAGTTTTCTCTTGATGTTCCCGGTTCTTTCCAAAATTTTCGAGTTTGACCTTCTAATGGTCTCATTCCATAATGATATATTTCTGGAAAGTTTATATTATCTCTATATATTACTAATGTAACATGCCCGTAAAAATCATCTGGTTGGTAATTAACACCCTCAGTGCCATCAGCACCTATAAATTGTTTGTGTATTTTTCGAAATGCAGTACAATGTATTTCAATTGAATCTGGATTTGGGTTTCTTGGTCTTGGATCTTGTTTATTAAGTGAGTCTGAACTATAAACAGTCGTCAAAGTGTTATTAGGTTCACGATCATATGAGCCTTCTATCTTATATTCATTTTGTCTTGTAATTTGTCTATTTTTTTCGCTGTCCCAATAATTTTCTTGCTGTTCCTTTAATCTTTCGAATTCTGCGTATGTTGGAGCATGACTTGGTTTAAGTTTATTACTTTCTTTAATATTTTCTTGCACTACTGGATGAATTTGCTCTATCTGTCTCATTAGCTTATTTCTTAATACTTCAGGTTGTATAGCTGGAGGTTGTCTAAAAATATCATATCTTGGTACAGGTCGAGGAAAAGCGCGTGGACCTGGAGCTTCAGGAGCATCTGCTGGTACAGGTACTGGAGGGAGTCCTCTACCACCTCTACCTCGACCACGACCACCTCCACCTCGACCACCTCGACCACCACCGCCTCCACCTCCTTTTAGAGAATACCTACGAGAATTACTCTTTGATTTTTTTACGGGTGATTTACGTCTACGAGAATTACTCTTTGATTTTTTTACGGGTGATTTACGTCTACGAGAATTACTCTTTGAATTTTTTACTGGTGATTTACGTCTAAGAGAATTACTCTTTGAATTTTTTACTGGCGATTTACGTCTAAGAGAATTACTCTTTGAATTTTTTACGGGCGATTTACGTCTACGAGAATTTATAGTTTCATTTACCATTTTATCTTTAGATAATATAATAAATAAAATTTTATTTTAATCGTTTGATTCTTTCAAAAATAGCATGAATGTGGATCACTTAGAAGAGGTTACGATCCTATTTTTACTATAAAAAGCATAATAAGAACGAATAAAATTTGTTTACTATAATAGTTTCAAATTTCAATAAAACGAATTTAATTTCAATTATCTGTTTTCACGTTTGGTCTTTTCATACAATGTAAAATTTGGTTTTATAATAGCAATATGGTATCAATGAGTAAGCTTAAAGCTTCTTTTTAGAAAATCAGGTCTTCCTAAGCTGTTTATCTGATTTCAAGATATTCCTTGAATCATTCGTATCTCTAACCTGAGCAAGTCCGTGACTCAAAATACGATTGTTTCTCGAAGATCTTAGGATTTTCTATCATTGCTCTCACAATCACTACATCTCGTTCTAAATTCATCCGCAAGATACACTTTATATACTGCTTTTCTAAACAAAGTTCTAAATCCCTTTCCTTTCACTGGTTCTTTGAATTTACGATGATGGGTGTTCTTCAAAATCCTATAATTGCTTCATCTGGATTTCCATAAATTCTACAAAAATTGTTAATTAACTTACTTTTACTATTTATAAATCAACTAAACTTTAACTTTCTAGAAATATTCTTTTCATAAAATGATTCTAATTCTATATTCATATGTTTATACAAAAGTAAATCTGAAATATTTGGATCTATTTCTACTATATTTTTCTTGTAAAATAGTATATTCATATTCTATTGTATTTTTTCATTATTTAATGTTACTTTTGCACTTTTCTTTCAAGAACTACATCAATGAAATTTATATTTGTAATCAAGTTAGTTTTCAAAAAGAAATTACATATTTTCTTGGTATTTTACTAAATTACGATTTGTTAAATATAAGCTCTTATTTCAATTTTTTTCAAATTTTTTTTACTAAAGTAAAGTAAATGAGCAAGAGTGATCCTGTTATAAAAGAATTAGAAAAGACTTATGATACTAATTTACTTGATATTAAATCTCAAGAAGATCAAACCAACTATGAATATTTTGCCATTATGAATAGAAATAACGGAAAAGGAAACAAAGTCATTAAAGAACTTACATATAATCATTATACTAAATATAAACCAATTGCTGAATTTATAGGAGGACCTAAAACTCTTAGTATTCATTGGCATCCGAAATACAAAAAAATTATATATATATTTGGAGAATCGCATGCAGATAATATGGATTGTAAGAAGTTTAAGACTACTACTGGGATACAATATCCTATTACTGTTCCAATAGAAGATTATTTATATGATTTAATGAAATCAACAGATGTTTTTCTAGATATTTATTTTGAATTTCCTTTTTATTACCCGAATAGGTATAGTGATTTTCAAGTTTCACCACTTGAGCGAACTAGTCGTTTAGATAAGTTATTTAATAAATTTAAAAAATGCTTAATGTATGATAGTCGTCACGAAAAATCATGCCGTTTGGCACGATCTCACTATTTTGATATTCGACATTATTCTAGTAATCCTTTGAATCTTGAAAAAAGTAAAATTGATATCGTTTGGGTTAAGTCTCAATTCTATCAAATTTTTATGCACGGCAGAACAAGCTTTGCGATGGTTCGATTAAAATATTTTTTACAAAATCCAATAATAAGTGATATTTTGAGAAAATTAACAGATGAAAATAATAAAAATATATATGATTTTATGATAAACCAATTAAAAGAAAATCGATATATAAAAAAAGAGTTGGATCAAATCGTTGAGAATAGTGAAAACTTAATATATTCTTTTAATGATTTTTTTTATACTCAAATAATTGTAAACCTTATGCCAAATATTGATAAGATTAAACTATGTGCAAACACATTACTAAATTATGTAACAAAATCAGACGATGAACTTTATGATAATATCAAGAAATTATTGTTTATGACGTGTTCGACAATTGCTTGTTTTGCAGACGCTTATCTATTAGCACGGGTTTTCAAAAATTTTAATATGGATGAAATGGAAAAAAAAGCATACAAAGGTGCAACTCATCAACCTAAACGTGCTCATAACATAATCATATATGCAGGTAATGCACACTCTGATAATTATAGAGACTTTTTATCATATATTGGTTTTACTGAGATTGATAGTACTGGTATTAACTTGCAGAATCCTTATTTATATTTACCTGATAAGCCTAAAAATTGTTTAGATATGAGAAATATAAAACAGCCATTTTTTTCATACAAAAGGTATGATGAATCAACCTTTAAGGTAATAAAACAGAGTAATCGAATACGAATATCATCAATTATAAAGTATATGAAAAAAGAATAAGTATTTAAACAACTCAAAGTAAGATGCAAAATGACTAGCCCTGCTACTATTGAAATTCAAGAGCTTGATATAGAAATTATTCCTCCTCTAACTCAAAAAATGAACGATCCGGACTATAACGGTGGTAGTAAAATTGTTGTAATAGGTAAGCCTGGAACAGGAAAAAGTACTCTTATTACTGGACTTTTATATGCAAAAAAACATATTTTTCCAATTGGAATGGCTATGAGTGGTTCTGAGGATACAAATCATGCTTTTGCTGAAATTATGCCAAGTACATTTGTGTACAATGAGTACGATGAAGAAAAAATTAAAGATTTTGTAAAACGACAAAAATTAGCTCGACAACATATTAGTAATTCCTGGGGAGTTCTTATACTTGATGATTGCACAGATGATCCTAAAGTCTTTAATAAACCACTACAGAACGCTTTGTTTAAGAAAGGTCGTCATTGGAAGATGATGTATCTTCTTTCTTTGCAGTACGCAATGGATATTAAACCTGCCATTCGAACCAATATTGACGGAATCTTTATTCTTCGTGAGCCAATAGAATCAAATCGAGAAAAAATATATCGTAACTATGCGTCTATCATACCAACTTACGAGCTCTTCTGCGATCTTATGGATCAATTAACTGAAGATTATCACTGTATTTATATTCACAACGCAACTCGCAGTAATAAATGGCAGGATTGTGTATTTTATTGGAAGGCTCCAAGAGTTCCAAAAGGATGGAAATTTGGTTGTCCGGAGTATTGGAAGTTTCATGAGGATAGATATAATACTGAATATGTTGATCCTATTGGATTTTGAAATATTGTAATAATTTATTTTTATAAAAATAAATTTATTAATATTCTCTTCTCATATAATTTGCACCGGGAAGATCTATTCATTTAATTAACAAATAAATACTTGTATGTATGGTTCTTTACTTAAAAAATGGTTGTGTAATACCTGACATATTTATACAGTTTTCAGGTAAGGTCTTATCATATAAGAAATTACCAGTTTTTTCTATAGGATCGTTTCCTATTGACTTAAGAAATCTTCTGTATCTGTCACAGTGATAATCACCTGCATATATTATTATATTATTAGCAGTTGGAGGCTGATCAGCTGCTCCAGTGTATGCTTTTTCCATATCAGTCATATTAAAAACTTTAAATATACGCAATAAAGAATAATAGTCTACAAGAATAGCGTGAGGATATAAAAAATAATCAAGTGTTCTTTTAATAAAAGAATATAACCTATCATCATCTACTAATCTTTTAATACGGTTAGAATATGGTTCATTAATTATTTCTCGAATTGTATGAACATATTCCTTCCATTTTTCTCTATCTTTCATTACAATTGTATCAATTTCAGTATTTATAAAGTCAATAATATACTGTTTCACATTAGGATTTGTAAAAGGTCTTTTTTTTTCTTTCATTATAAATTTATTTAAAGTAATTTGGATTCTCCAGTATTTTTTATATACCTCTTCATTTGTATTACTTAACTTATCAAAAATATACTTGATAGTAGAACTACTTTCTTCAATTAATGTTCTCATTTTAGAACCGGCAGTCCTTCTATCGGCTTGTTTTT
>Ga0208226_1000332_pt1 | contig 13076 bp, 9 predicted proteins | sample LakMenE18May11ns_FD_150713 | JGI IMG/M metagenome (GOLD analysis project Ga0208226, IMG submission 150713) | Freshwater microbial communities from Lake Mendota, WI - 18MAY2011 deep hole epilimnion ns (SPAdes) | ecosystem: Environmental > Aquatic > Freshwater > Lake > Epilimnion/Euphotic zone ... | reverse complement strand
TATATTTTTAATTGGTTATATATTTTTTATAAGTTATATATTTTTTATAAGTTATATATTTTTTATATATATAATATATATTAGTTGAATAATTCTTATTGGTTATATATTTTTTATAAGTTATATATTTTTTTATATTATATAATATATATATACTGCGTAGGAACTAAGTTGAATAATTCTTATTGGTTATATATTTTTAATTGGTTATATATTTTTTATAAGTTATATATTTTTTATAAGTTATATATTTTTTATATGATATAATTTATATATAATATATATACTGCGTAGGAACTAAGTTGAATAATTCTTATTGGTTATATTTTTTTATATGATATATTATATAATTTATATATAATATATATAAGTTGAATAATTCTTATTGGTTATATATTTTTAATTGGTTATATATTTTTTATATGATATAATTTATATATAATATATATATGGGTTGAATGATTCTTATTGGTTATATATTTTTTATATGATATATATACTGCGTATTTCATAGGCACTAGGAACTAAGTTGAATAATTCTTATTGGTTATATATATTATATATATACTGCGTATTTCATAGGCACTAAACAACCCGTAGGGTTGTTCGGATAATCCCAAAGGGATTATTTAGGAACTAAGTTGAATATTTTTTATTAGTTATATATTTTTAATTAGTTAAATAATTTTTATTAGTTATATATTTTATATGATATAATTTATAAAAATTTATTTACTTCTGTTTTTACAATATCTAACGGAATATTTCTTCTATAAAAAGTTTTATATATCTCTTTTCTTTCACTTACTCTCTGTTCTTTTTCATTATATAATCTTCTAAATTGAATTACTTCTTTTTCAAAAATCATTAATGAATTTTTATAAGAATTACTAACATTTGTTAATGGATAAACCCGTCTTTGTAAAATGTCAAAAATATCATCATTAATGTTAATTAATAATTTAAACATAAATTTATCTAATTCATCTATAATTCTCATATATTTAATATTTTGAGAATACAAAGTATTCCTATTATCATTTATTTCTCTTTTCGCTTCAATAGTTTTAATAATAAATGCTCTTAAATTTATATCAAATGATAAACCTAAATTAACTTCTTCCCCAAATGATAATATACCATTATTAACTCTTGTCAATGCATAAATATATAATTGTTTTAGTATTGATGTATAATATTCAAATGTGTAATAACCAGCTAAATGTAATGTATATAAAATACATTGAATCATATTATCAGGTGATACAATTGTTTCATTTATTCTTTCTTGTAATATTCTACCATAAGGAATATAGTCTAAATCATAATTATTTTTATTATTATCACCTATAATATAACTTGTCATTATATAATTTTTATAATAAAGTTAAAAATTTTTATAATATAAATAATTTCATAATATTAATTAAAAATTTTACAATAGATTTCATATTATCTGTTAATTTATCTTCAACTTTAAGAATTTCTATATTTGCTATTGCTCCATATTCCATGAACAATTTAATAATATTTAATAACTTAGCACCACTTGCATCAAGTTCCAAAATATTATCAATTTGAGGTGTTGTTATTAAAAATTCAATTAAAGTATTTAAACCTAATTGAGCATTCAATCCAGAATTTAACATTTCTTCATAAACTTGAACATTTAATATTTCAAAAATATTTATAAATAAAGTTATATATTTTAAATTATCAATATCACTAAGTAAATACATTTCATCCCACGATTTAAAAGGGTAAGTATTATCATTAATATCATCAAATTCTTTATCATATAACGGGTTAAATTCTATATTTTTTGATTTATTATATGGATATTTATCACATAAATATTTACTATAAAATTTAATTCTTTCAAGATTTGAAAAAAATGCCCCTTTATATGTTTTTTCAAATCTATTACTTGTTGATTTAAAAAATGTTTCATTTATCTCACTCTCATTTGGTAAAAGAGGAGTTAACCCCCTCTCAACCGGAACCGTAGGTTTTGGTAAAAAATCGGGTAAAAACTCGTCTAAAAAATCAATTGAAACCCCCTTATTATTTGATGCTCTAATTGTTGTAAAATCAATATTAAAATCTATATTATTATCAATATATATTGATATTAAATCTATTAAAACCCCTTCTTTGACACCATTTCTTAATTCAGATGTATTAACTAAAGGTGCCAAAACTTTTTTAGTCAATACAACATTATGAAATTTAAACATTTTTAAACTATCAACTAATCTATTATATTTAAGAGTATATTTTCCATCTAAATAATATTTAATAAAATATTCAAATCCTAAATTATAAAAATCTTTATTATAAAAACCTAAATTATATAAATTACTATTATAAAAATTACTATTATTTAAATCATAATAATCTTTATCCCATTCAGAATGATGAAAAAACATCAAATAATTACTATTATATTTGAGATAACTCAATAAAATATCAGTTAATTTATCATTTGATAAATCTTCATCAACATCATTATAATCAATAGGTTCAATATCTTTAAATATTGAAGTTTGTTCATTAATATCATAGAATTCACTTAATATATCTATTAATAAACTTCTCTCTTTAACACCATTTAATAAATCATATTTATTTATTGTAGAAGTTCTTAACATTGAACTGACATATTTTATTAATGATGTATTTTCTTCTAATTTTGAAGCAATTTTTAAAGGGAGTTGAAATAGTGGGTTTATATCAAGAACTGCTTTTTTATCTACAAATAATTTAATAATATTTTTAATTGATTGTTTATCAATACAAAAATTACTATCTAAAATATTATCTAAAGATTTATCTAAGGATTTATCTAAGGATTTATCATTAGAAATATTATTTACTACAATATCAATAAAAGTTGATAACCCAATAGATGGGTCAGTGCCCATATTTAATAAATTTTCTACTGATTTTTCAATATAATGTGTATAAAAAATATTATAGTTTTGGTTATTATAATAATCTTTAATTAAAATCCAAAAATCATTCCAATTATCTTTACTAGTTAAAAGATTAGCATTGGCATCAGTATGAAAATTTTTACTTAATAATAAATTCCAATTATTAGACATTTTATAATATAAATTATAATTTATAAAATAAAATAATATTTATTATTCATTATAAAATGGTCAATATATATTTAATTGGTGAAGATCATAAACGAACTGATATAACTAAAGAACATATTGAAAAAATCAAAAGTTTACAATTACAAAGGACAAAAATACATTATTTCATAGAAGGGTTAGATAATTATATTTTGAAATCAAAAATAGCATATAACATTGTTGATATAACAGATATATCAATGTTAGATATACCTTTATTATCTGATTTTGGATTTTATATATATATTTACGGATTTATTTGTGGTATTACTAATATACCTCAATATTATACTTTAAAAACAAATATAAAGAAAATGAAAAATTTAGATTTACCAGATCAAACTAACAATATTTTTTGGAAGCGACAAGCTTTAAGTATAATTTTAAATAAACTAGCAGAAATTATGAAAATTTTAGATATATCAAATGAATATATTGATATAATTATAGATACCTTTAGAGAATGTGTTCATTCTTTAAATTCTGATAATATTGCTTATAAAGCAGTGCCTATAACTGAAAATTTTCGTGATGAATATTTTTCATCAGTAATAAATTCATATTATAATTATAATAAAAATAATAATGAAGTTTATATTGTTATTGTTGGATCTAATCATATAGATAATATGGTTAAATTTTTATCACAAAATTCTTATTTTGATATAACAGTTTATAATTGAAATTTAATATTTTGAATTTATTTTATAAAGACTTTTAATAATAATAATTTGATATGATAAATAATAATAATAAAAATAATAATAATAAAAATAATAAAATTAAAGAACTAAATGAAGATATTTTTAATATGATTGGTCAATATATTGTTCAACCTAAATGTAAATTATTAGATTGGATTAATCCTAATTTATTAGATGTAGCATTATTATCCTCCAATATAAGAGGAGTTCCTTATATTAAACAAAATCACATTTATTTCATAAATTGGTCTAACTTATCAAAAAATATAAGTGATGATGCTATTGATTTATTATTAGATAATTATAGTAAAATAAATTGGATGTTTTTTTGTGAAAATACTAATCCACGTGCCATAGAAATTTTAGAGAAAAATGTTGATAAAATAAATTGGTATAATATATCACAAAATCCAAGTGCTATGAATATAATATATAATAATTTACATATGATTAATTGGTATATGTTATCTAATAATCCTAATAATGAAGCAATTAAATTATTGAAAACAAGACCAAACTTTATTAATTGGATATATTTGTCAGAAAATCCATGTGATGAAGCAATTAATTTATTAAAAGAAAATATGGGTAAAATAGTATGGTGGTCTTTATCACAAAATATAAGTGATAAAGCATTTGAATTGATAAATGATAATATAGATAAAATAGCATGGTATAATTTATCAAAAAATCCTAATATTAATGCTATCAAAATATTAAGAGCATATCCACATAATATAAATTGGGATACTTTATCAGCAAATGAAAGTGATGAAGGACTTGAATTATTAAGTGAAAATAGAGAGAGAATTAATATATATTATATATCTTGTAATAAAAGTTTAAAAGCATTGGAATTATTACAAGAAAAAAGTTATTTTTTTAATGGATTAGCAAGTAATCCTAATATTTTTATTAAAGATGATGAATTATATAAATCAGAAATAAATCAATTTAGTAAAATGATGTTAAATTTAGTAAAATGATGTTAAATTTATATAATAATAATATTATTATATATAAAATAAAATGTGCTGGGTATATATTAAAAGAAAGTTGAAATTTTTTAAATCTAAAAATAGTGATAATAATATTAATCATGATATGATTGAGGATAGTGATTGTTCTTATAATCTTATGAGAGATAATAATAAAGATAATAATATAAATGATAATGATATTAATGAAAAAAATATTAGGTTATATATGCGAAAAAGTTGTCATATACAAAATCATGATATGTTAGATAGTTTATCAAATGATAATATTAATATATTGACTTATAAAAATTTACATCTGTCAGAAGATGATTTAAATAATAATAATGTTAAATATAATAATAATGTTAAGTATAATAATGTTAAGTATAATAATGTTAAATATAATAATGTTAAAAATATACAATTAGAAAATAATCAATCTAAAATGTATAATATTAATATAGATTATCCATGTAATTATAATAATTATGAATGGAATAATTTTAAAATAGATTATATTTAATTTGTTAAAATCCTAAACAATTAGCAAGCTCAAAAGGACTACCATTTATACAAGCTGGTAATTTTCTCAATAGATTAAAATTAGATATATTAAAATAATTTGCTGTAACTTGATCACCACCAGTTACACTACTTGGTACTAAATATAAATAACTTGTACAACAAAGTGGTGCTGCCATAGTTTGTGCTCCATTATTAACTAACCATTGTGTCCAAGCTTTAGTACCAGTGTTCCCTTTATAACCAGTTAATCCTGAATATATAGGTTTAAAATCATACATATTTATATCACCTATATAAGTTAATCGTTGAGTTCCATCATCTGATGATGGTATAAAAAGCCAATTAAATCCAGGACGCGGTCCTCCTATTCCACTACTTCCTTGATAATTACCACCATGACATGTACCAAAAACAATACAGTTTGAACCTGTTGTTTCTGTTCTTCTTAAACAAAAATTAGTGTCTCTTTCTAATATTTGACCAAAAAGTCCATTTTGTCCTACTAAACTTCCTTGTCCTGCTTCTGATGCATATGGATCTTCCCCATAATTTATTCTTGTTAATCTAAATAATTGTTTAGGTAAATCATCATTATTATCTGCACACGGATATAATAATACATTATCATTAGTTATTTTAGTTATACATCCAATAGCATAATTATTATCAGGTTTAGGATTATAATTAATAGATATTAATGAAACTTCCCCATTACAAGGTCTTAAATTTGGACAAGAACCAGCGCCATTTTTTTGATCTGAATCATTATAGTATAAATATTGTTCTTCTCCAGGTTGAGCATTGCTTCCAGTATTTCTGGTGCAAAAATTCTTAGCTTCTAGGTTTTTACCTTTAATATTTTCACAAACTTCTTTCCCTTTTCGTGCTAATATTTGGTCTGAATCAATACATCGCAAATTTTTAGGTACTTTTTTAATTTTATCATCTGTTATAGGATCTAATACTGCTGGATTTAATGTTGGTAATCCTGGTAAAATTATATTAATTGTTCCTGTTACATCATTAACAGTTTGTGTTATTGATGGAAATTGATATAAATAACAAATATCAGCATTTGTTGCTGGTTTAGGTTTAGACCATAATATTGGATTCTTATATTGATCAGTATCGTCATTTAATTTAGATTTATTTCTAATACGCCAAGCAATACCAAAAATAAGAAATAATACTAATATAAATACACAAATAGCTATTAACCAATGCGATTTTAACATCTATTTAAATATATAATTTTAAACCTATAAAATATAATATTTATAATGAATTATAAAATTAATATTTTTAAAGCTATCAATGAATGTATTGATGGCAGTTTAATACATCATATATTAGAAGTTCCATCAGATATATTAATTGAATACTTAACAAAAAACCCATATTCAAAAGGAGCGGATACATTATATTATATATTATTGAAAAAATTAGGTTGGAATGCTTATTATAATAAAGATGGTGTTCATGTATTATCTCTAAATAATGAATTAGTAGGTTCTTATGTAATGACTAATCAATATATTAAAGCCCCTATTAATATTAATTCTAATAGTTCAACAATTTATGAATTAATAAATAATAAAATCTATCGTTTTATTTCTTGTGATAATTACATTATAAGATATGCAATTATGAATGAAGAAACTCCATATAATATAGCTTTAAAATTACCAGCTATTGCTTTAAATTTTCCATTATATAGAGATTATATTATTAATAATTATATAAGTTTAAAAAATAGTATTTTTTGTATTGAATATGATTTTTTAGAACCTTTAAACATTTTGACATATCCATCATTTAAACACATATTAAATAGAATGTCTGTTTTAAAAAGCACAATGAAAAATTTATGGAAATTAAGTTTAAAAAAATATTATTTAACTCATTTATTACGACTTAATATTAGTAAGTTTTTTTCAAAATTATCAATCAAAGATTTAAAGAAACTAAACTCTTTCTTTCCTAAATTAGTCAGATTACCAAAGAATTTAAATTCTTCATGTATTAAAATTTTTTATATGAATGAATATACTAGAGCATATATTTTAGGTTTTAATATATTTACATTTGATATGGTTATTTCATTATCTAATAATAATCCATCTAATAATCCATCTAATAATAATAATCCATCTAATAATAATAATCCATCTAATAATAATAATCCATCTAATAATAATAATCCATCTAATAATAATGATAATGATAATGATAATAATAATGATAATAATGATAATAATGATAATAATGATAATAATGATAATAATGATAATAATGATAATAATGATAATACTAATAATGATAATAATCAATCTAATAATAATGATAATAATAATGAAAATAATGATGATGAAAATAATAATGATAATAATGATAATAATGATAATGATGATGGAAATAATAATAATGGAGAATTATATAATATTATTACAAATATAATGTCTAATTATTTATCAGTTGAAAATACTTTAACATTGATTAATATTACTGAAGATATTATCTTAAAAAAATTGGAATATTTACAAGATGTTGGTATAGAAAAATATAGTAATGAAATTACTGAAATTAAATTTATAAAAGATAATATATTATCTGGACAAATAGGAACAATAATGTTTGAAAAATTACAAGGGAAAAAATTGCTAAATTATCATGATTCTATTGGAACATTAATAAATGGATATAATCCTATGGATTTAATTCATATAGTAATTAATGATACGGATGTATATATATTAACATTAAATGAAATTACTAATAAAATAGAAAATTTAAATTTAAATTTAATGAAAGATAATATTCGTGTTATAATATATGAAAAATGTAAAATTATGATTGCTGATGATGTTTTAGCAAAATTATGTAATAATATATTTATTAGATTGAAATTTAGTAATAAAATTAAACCAAAATTAAATTTAGTAAATTTAATAAGTATCTATTAAAAATAATGTATAGTATTCTAGAGGATAATTTATTAAAACCTTTAAATACATTATGTATAAATTATTATTGTGATGATAAATGTTCTCCTATATATCAAGTGATTATGTCATTTTTTTGGGGATTAATATTTGGCCCTTGGACTTATGGATTATTATTTATGATTTATTTTATTATATTTCAAGAACTATTGTATTATTTATTTACACGTACAAAATCAATATATTATAATATATTTATAAGAACTGGTGTAATATATTCATATATATTAGGATTTATTATAGGTAGAACATTATCGTGTGATTGTATCTTATATGACTAAAAATACATTTATAATAAAATATAATTTAAAAATGAATTTGAATATTTTTAAATTTTATAATTTTTAAATTTTAATTTTTTTATTAAATGATACCTGGTAATAAATTGGGTGAAGGTTCATATGGTATAGTTTATGAAGCAACTTCTCCAAGAACTCAAACTAAATATGCTGTTAAAAGAAATTTAGCTGAGGAAAATATATCTTTTACAAGTGTAGCAAGAGAATTAGATATTTTACATAAATTAGGAGATCATCCCAATATTATATCTATTGAAAAGATTTATAAAGATAATCCGTTTCAAAATAGTTGTTTTTCTCCATTAATAGGTGTTGATAGAAAAGAACAAAGAAATGATATTTTACATTTTCAATTTAAAAAAGCAGATAATGATTTACATAATTATTTTTATTTGAATAAAAATAAATTATCATTTGAAGATATAAGAACTTTTATGCTTGATATGTTATTAGGTATTGAATATATGCATTCTCAAAAAATTATTCATAGAGATATCAAACCTAGTAATATCTTAGTTTTTACAAATGATGATAATTTATTAAACAAACCAATTATTGCTAAATTATGTGATTTTGGCTTATCTAAACCTTTTACATATCAAGTTGCCAACACACCATCTACAGTAACATCTTGGTATAGACCTCCTGAAATATTACTCAATAATTATATGTATGATTATAAAGTTGATATATGGTCTGTTGGATGTGTTTTATATGAAATGGTTGTAGGTAAACCATTTATTAATGTTAAAGGAAAAGATAATAATGACAATTTAATACTTTTAACAAATATTATTAATGAATTACCATATAATAATAATTTAATATTAGATACAATAAATGAATTAAGTAAAAAAATTACTTATCCTTCAAATTTTGTTAATAAATTATTAAGAAGTGTTAGATTGAAAAAAAAACATAAACCATTTGCTTCATTTTCTGAAAAAATAGCATCATTACTACCAAAAAAAACTTTTTGGTCATCTGAAAGATTATATCAATTTAGTGATTTAATATCTAATATGTTAAATATTGATTGGAATTTAAGATATAGTGCTACTCAATGTTTAAATCATCCATTTTTTCATCCTTGTTCAAATTTAATTGAAAAAACTCGTGAATTATATCCTTGTATGCCATTACCATTTCCTATATATAATATCATTAATTGTAATGAACGGCATATTATGCATTTAATAGCAAAAGATATTTTTAATAAAAGACAAACTTTTAGATGGTATTCAAATAGAACTTTATTTCAAGCACTTGATTTATATGATAGATTTCTGTATATAAATTATTCAAATAATCCTAATTTTACAATTGATAAAGAAACAGCAACTCTTGATTTCTTTTCTTGTTTGTATTTATGTGTAAAATATTTTTCATCATTACAAACTACATTTTCTTTTCTTGATTTTTTACCTTCATATATTAAACAAGATATTCAAATTGATGATAATATTTTATTAAGATTAGAACAATTTGAAGTATCTTTTATTTGTGATTATTTGAGATATGATATTTATCGTGATACCATTTATGAAATTGCCGATATGTTTAATTATAAATTATTAGACCATGATATAAGAAATCTAGTGATTTTATATACATTAAATAGTACTTTCTCATCTAAAAATCCATATCAATTATTTACATATTATTTAAATCATTTACTTAATATTTCATTAAAATCATTTGATGATTATATTGCTCATATAATTGAGTTAGATTTTTCTATAATTGATTTACAAACACCTCAATTAGAAACACATCAATTAACTACACATCAATTACAAAAAAATCAACAATTACAAAAAACTCAAATTAGAAATGGTTTCACAGTTACCGAACAGAACAAAGTCCCCTTTACATTACAACCTCAACAATTACAATTTAAACCTCAATTACAACCTCAACAATTTAAACCACAATTACAACCTCCACAATTACAACCTCAACAATTACAACCTCAACAATTACAACCTCCACAATTACAACCTCAATTACAACCTCAATTACAACCTCAACAATTACAATTTAAACCTCAATTACAACCTCAACAATTACAATTTAAACCTCAATTACAACCTCAACAATTACAATTTAAACCTCAATTACAACCTCCACAATTACAACCTCAACAATTACAACCTCAACAATTACAACCTCAACAATTACAATTTAAACCTCAATTACAACCTCAATTACAAACACAATTACAACCTCCACAATTACAATTTAAACCTCAATTACAACCTCAACAATTACAAACTCAACAATTACAAACTCAATTACAATTTAAACCACAATTTAAACCTCAACAATTACAAACACAATTACAATTTAAACCACAAGAAATATATGGTTTAAAATGGAATAATAATTATGATACATTATTAATATTAGATAATGATAATATAAAATCTGATAAAATTGCTGGATTTGATTTAGATCATACATTAATTAAACCAAAAACAGATAATAAATTTCCTATAGATGCTGATGATTGGCAATGGTTATATCCAAATATAGTCCCAACATTAAGAAGAATATATAATGAAGGATATAAAATAGTTATATTTAGTAATCAATCTGGAATAGAAAAAGAGAAAAAATTAGATAAAATTTTAGTAGGAGACTTAAATAATGAAACAACATTAGAAAATGACATTAAAGAGAAAATAATAAAGATGATAAAAGATATTAACATTCCTATATCAGCATATATATCAACTAATAAAGATTATTTTAGAAAACCACATTCATTAATGTGGGATATTTTAGTTAAAGATTATAATTATATTAATAAAGAATTATGTTATTATGTTGGTAAAATAGGGGTGGAACCCCTATCAACCGGCAACAAAGTTGTTGGAGATGCAGGTGGAAGAATTAAACAAGGAAAGAGAAAAAAAGATTTTTCTTGTAGCGATAGAAGTTTTGCTGAAAATTGTGGGTTAAAATATTATACACCAGAAGAGTTTTTTCTTAATGAAGGACATATTCAATATGAATGTAAAGTGTTTAATCCACAAGCATTTTTGAATTCTATAACAACTAATAAATTCTTTTTTGGTAGTAGTATTATTAAAGAAAAATTAGAAATGATAATATTTGTAGCAAGTCCAGCAAGTGGAAAGACTACATTTGCTAATAAATATCTAATTCCATCCAATTATACATGGATTAATAGAGATACTCTAAACACACAAAAGAAATGTATTGAGAAAACAAGAGAAGCATTATTAAATAATAGAAGTGTGGTGATTGATAATACTAATCCTGATATTGAAGCAAGAAAAGAATATATTAAAATAGCAAATGAAATTGGATGTCCAGTAAGATGTTTTCTATTTAATATGGATAGAAGTTTATCGGAACATCTTAGTTTTTATAGAGAAGCATTATCATATAAAAAACATATAGAAAACCCAGAAAGCAAAATTGTTAAAAGAATTCCTGATATAGCATTTAATATTTTTTATAGTAAATTTACTAAACCTACTTTAGATGAAGGTTTTACTGAAATATGTGAAATAAAATTCTTACCAGAATTTAATACATATGAGGAAGAAAAATTATTTTTACAAAAGTCAGAATAAAATATTTATAAATTCTTATTTATTTATATAATTTTATATATAAATATATTATATATAAAAAATATATAGTTTATAAATTTCTATTGGGTTGTATAATTATTATTATTATTATATATAAATATATTATATATAAAAAATATATAGTTTATAAATTTCTATTGGGTTGTGTAATTTCTATTGGGTTGTATAATTTCTATTGGGTTGTTATAATTTCTATTGGGTTATATAGTTTATAAATTTCTATTGGGTTGTATAATTTCTATTGGTTTATATAATTTTTATTGTGTTATATAATTATATATAAATATAATATATATAAAAAATATATAGTTTATAAATTTCTATTGTGTTGTATAATTTCTATTGGGTTATAAATTTCTATTGGGTTGTGTAATTTCTATTGGGTTGTATAATTTCTATTGGGTTGTATAATTTCTATTGGGTTATATAATTATTATTAGTTATATAAATATATCATATATAAAATATATATAATTATATATATTTCTATTGGGTTGTATAATTTCTATTGGGTTGTATAATTTTTATTGGGTTATATAATTTCTATTGGGTTGTATAATTTCTATTGGGTTATATAAATATATTATATATAAAAAATATATTATATATAAAAAATATATAGTTTATAAATTTCTATTTGGTTGTATAATTTCTATTGGGTTATATAATTATTATTAGTTATATAAATATATCATATATAAAATATATATAGTTATATATATTTCTATTGGGTTGTATAATTTCTATTGGGTTATATAATTATTATTAGTTATATAATTATTATTAGTTATATA
>Ga0208226_1000326_pt1 | contig 13299 bp, 12 predicted proteins | sample LakMenE18May11ns_FD_150713 | JGI IMG/M metagenome (GOLD analysis project Ga0208226, IMG submission 150713) | Freshwater microbial communities from Lake Mendota, WI - 18MAY2011 deep hole epilimnion ns (SPAdes) | ecosystem: Environmental > Aquatic > Freshwater > Lake > Epilimnion/Euphotic zone ... | reverse complement strand
TTAGTTTTTGGTTATGCTTAAGTATACGTAGAATAGCTCCCGCCATAAATGGTCAAATCAAAAATAATTTTCTCAAAAATCTCATTATAATGCGCAACAATGAAATAGTACCAAATTCAAAATCAGAGCCATTCTCATTCTTGTTTACCTTTAAGATGAGAGAAAAAAATTGTTTAACTGAATGGACTTTGTGGAGTTTCTTTGCCACTTTTTCAACAGATTAAAAAAAATCAATTTTTTTATTTTTTTTATACCCATTTTTTTTATTGTGCACAACCAATGCAAATGTGGAAAAAAACTTTTTGTTATATAGAATTAAATGTTGCCTCCATTAAATGTCTGAGAAAATCAAGTTCTTCATTGGACCCTATTGAGCATACTAGAATTCATTCATATCTGATCACAGATCTCTTTTGTCCCCATGTATATTGCCAATCTGTCCCAGTCCGACGATATTTTCCCTGAGCATCTGTTCTTGTATGATGATTGTATAGTAAATTCCTTGTAAATCCCCTCTGATGAAATATAGATTGTTCATCTCAGTGTCAAGATGTCTAAGAAGCTAAACAAATTTTTGTCAAAATCTCCATCAATTTTTTCAGAGATATTTTGTACATATGTTTTCATATAGTGGTGTTAAATGTTGCATAAGGTGCTTTTGGCATTTATTAGGATAGGTCTGACACCTTGTGCAGATTCATGGTAGAGATGTACAGACTAATTTTCATATGTTGTCCAATTTCTAACTGATTGGGTCGATTTGTCCACAATCCATGATACATTTATTCAGATAAATACATAGTACAAGGAGACATATAACAAAAAGAGCAGGAACCTGACTTTGGCTTTTCTTGACTCTTGCCTCAATCGGTACACTTTTCTCTCTAGAGCATTTCTAAAAATCACAATTTTTCATTCGGGAACAAATTGTCAGAGAAAAAATGACATTCTAATGTTATTATTTAGCATACCATAAAAAAATCTGACACTACTCATTAAAATGGATATTTTTATTTTTTTTTAGCATCATGGTGTCCATCGATTTTTGCCCTACGACTCCTTTATTAACGTCTGGAACTACACTTGAATGCAAGATGTTCCGTCAAACCTTGTTTGGATTTCCGTCTGACCGCCATGCTTACCAGCTTCAGTGCTTTTTGCATCCTATGAGGTATTGCACTCTTTCAGTGTCTTGTTATAATAAAAAAAATTTTTTTAAATACATCAGACAATGTCAAAATTGTTTTTCTAACCAGCTTAGGCCGTCTACCTTATCAGACGAAACAATTTTTGAAGTATATCAGGTACTATTCTTAGTTTTTCAATATATTAGGTTAAAAAACATCTCTCCTATCATCATTGACTTTTCAGGGACATGGACTCTGAACTGTTAACTTCAGATCGGGGACTAATAGGTTAAAATATAAATACTTTGTAACTATTCATTTTCTTAATTATTAAAACATATGATTTTTATACAGCTTTTTTCTGCTATAATTAAATGCCCCTTCCTGCTTCTTTTTAGTTGTTTCCCGTCAGTACGGTGTCAACGGCGGAGACCCGAAAAAAATTGACACGAAAAGCATAATTCTTGACTTTGACATTCTTGAACAAATGAAAGACCCATCTTTCATCGACAATCTCAAATCCAAAACAGCTCTTTTTATTGAAGAACTCAAGACATACAAAGAATCAGGTACACATTCTTTCTCCTTGCATTTGACTTTTTTCTTAACCACTTCTTCTATCTAGATAAAATCTTAACCAGTACGGCACGCAGTGAAAACGCCTCTTCAACAGTAGCTGTTATCAGCACCTTTGATCCTAGAATTAAAATCATACTGACTCTCGAGGTATATACCGTATTGGGAAACAAAAAAACATAACAACAAGATTTAAACTTTTTTTTCGTTTTTTCAGTACTATAGTCTTTCGGAGCTAGGCATTAAGACAGCCGAAGATGATAGGTACTTTTGTGGTAACACATCAATAAAAAAACTTTATCTAACTTTCTTTTTATTTCCTATCAGCCTCAATAATGTCGGACTTAAATTCAAGTATCAGTTCAACGAAGAAATTTTAGAAGCGGAATCGAAGAAATCCAACACTGAAAACGGCTCAACATCCAAGAAAATGAAGCTGACCAATGATAACAGAAAAAATACTATTTTATGTTATTCTTCAGTCCAACTACCTCTTGCTGCTTTCATCGATTATATCGAAAAAGAATATCTGAATAATTTTGTGAACCACTGCATGGAGAGCCAACAATCTAAGAAATAATGCAATACATCACTAAAAATATTTTCTTCTTCTTTCAGAACTCAATAATGAACATCCGATCACTTGATGAAATTATTCCTTTAAGTCAACTTATCTTTCTTATAGGTAAAAACCATTTGCGTTTTAAAAAGGAAAAATTTTGAAAATTAAAAAAATAGTAAATATTTAAGCTGAATCGGGGAGCGGAAAATCAACCTTTATCAAGCAACTGATCACTCACTGTCACCCTGGTACATTCAAAACTTTATTAAATCTGATCTTCCACCAACATTTACTTTTATTTTTACTTCAGGTATTTCCATATATATTCAAACTGCAGAACCCACGGATTTTCAAAACGTATCTGGAATTTCATTCCTAGAGTCCGATTTCACAGTGAACGAAACAAATTTTGCTACGATTCCCGAAAATTCACTTGTTGTTCTAGACGATTTTGCCTTCAGACAAGCCAACAATAAGCAAGCAAAATTAAACTTTCAAAAAGTCGTAAACTACATTTTGCGGCATAAAAAAATCACTCTGGTCCTTATTATCCATAACTTGTTCAGCAATAATTTATCCACTGAAATACTATATGCCACCCATCTTTTTCTTTCATATTCCAATCTTGGATATCTTATCATGAGGTGAGATTATTTTTAAAAACTTTATCTGAACATTATACAGATCTTCTTTTTTATTTACAGAAAATTATATATGCGACTCGGTGGTATCCAAGCCTTAGAGTTTTATCAAGACGTTGAAAAATCAAACTTCCATTTTGCATACGTCAATTCAGCAAGAAACTACATTATCAACAAAGTCGAAAATCTATTCAACGCCACTCAACGAGCAGTCATGTTTGCCAACAAGGAAACATTTATCATCCACAGAGCTGACCAAGATTGTTCCCATTCCTCGGGATCCAATGACGAAACTACTGACCATACCCTTGTGTCCGACTTTGTACAGTCTACATATCCAAAACAAAAATATTTGAAAATTGTTGCTACTATATTAGAAAAACATGATCTTATCAATGAGGATCTTTTCTTTATACAATTTGACAATATCCATTTAGCTGACTTTCTTTCTTTTATAAATAACCGATTTGACAAAAAAAAAATACCAATCTGATCAAACTTTGCAAAGTTTTGCAAACTGAAAATGTCAAATTTCCAAATGTCTGCATCAAAAATCCCGTTGCTAAAAAATACCTTTGTTAATACTTTTAGATACAATGTCAAATGAAATTCTAATCCAATGTCAAGCCAAGGTATAATCACTCATTTTATTTTAATCTGAGTATTTCTATTAAATAATATTTTATGTTTAGAACAATGTTTTTCAATGCATTCTCAATCAACAATTTCGGGACATCAGCTGCAAAAAAACGGACTTGAGCATAAAATACTCTTCCAGTCAAATTGTTAGTCCTACCTTAGGTACAACATTTTTTTAAATCAGTCAATGCTTTATAATAAATGTTCAATCATTTTTCTAGATCCTTTTACCATCTGGTTCTGCCCAAACAGTTATCTAGGTAAAAATGAATGTTTAAAAATTTTACTTTAGTTTCCTAATCAATCTTTTATTTGTTAGATATACTCACTTTGACCAATGGTTCAGCGACAATCAAAGATCCATTCACCATAGCAAACACTCACTACATAAAAAATATCAACGGAAAAACAGATTGTTTTTTAAACAACACGGAGCCACAGGAAAATCCAGACAATCCAGAACTAGTAGATCATTTCCTTACAGTGACATTACTACCCCGTCAAATTATCATCTTTCCAAAAACTATTTATCCTAATATGGATACCAGTGTCTTGGGCGAAATGAAATACTATGATGATTCGGAACTAAGGTAACAAAGCCATCATTTTTCAGAATTTCTAACCCTGATCTTATTCTCCTGTTTTTATTTAGAGAAATCATTGACTCAATAGACCTGGAAGAGCTTGTTACAATTTTCCATACCAATTCACCGTATCAGGTGAAAACAAACATGTTTAAACAATATTCTGTAAATTTTTGTTTTATTATAATTTTTTGTTTAGGCTAATATCTTTGAAAAATCTACAAAAAATGAAGTTTTACAGCGATGGTTGGATCCAGAAATAGAGTTATGTAAGTCCCTCGGTTACACAAAAATCTGTTTTTGTATCATACAAGTTAAACATTTTTTTTCAGATGGTATCGGTTGGACGGCAAAACAACAGAAAATTATTGAAGACTTGGGAGATGATTTTGAGCTCAATAAATCTCAATTCAAATTAACATTTACCTTTGAAGAAGATCACACCTTCGAAATGTTTACTCAAGATGTTCAAAATCGATCTAGACTGGGCCATAAAAGCTTCACATTTTTTCTTCTGACTCAAGAAGGAAACCCTGAGAATGCATGGCAACAGTTCAAATGTCCTATGAAATTCCCACAGTGTTCTTACAACTGGTGCATTAATGGAGAAAATAGATCGGTAACAAAATCATAACTATTTTAATTATTTTTTAAATATACATAATATTTTTTCATTTACAGAATGATGAATACGCGAGTGCATTAGAAAATACTTTAAAAATCATCTACAGGAAGTCCTGGGTCGCCAAATATTTCAATGTTGACGTATTGTCTGAAGAGGGCATCATCTTTTTTTTTGACAATTCAGCCAAAAAATGCCGATTTACTTCTGGACGATTCAACGTAGTGCTTAATATTCCTGAATCCACCAAGCTTTATTTTCAACCTCTTGAATTTTGGAAAAATATGCCAGAAAAATGGTTCACATCTGACTTTCTGGGTGATGTAACTCATGGAATACAAACTAATAATGCACCAGGAACTAAAACAGTATTATTCACACCTCCTTATTTTTTTGTCATAAAAATACAAGCGGTAACCTCAAACTATTTTTCATTTACTGGCTTCCAAAAACCAAATTCCGAAGACACTATTTTGTGTATGATGCAATATGATGAAGAACGGAATAGTTTGATAGCTGAGCATTCACCAGAATTCCTTTTGCCCTATAATAAAGAGCTTCCCCTTAGTGAAATGTTAGAATTCACGCTGTATGACTCCAAAAAACAGTTGGTTCAAGTTGCTGATGAATCTCAGCTCTTTATAGTGCTCACTCTTTTGCACTAAATAACCAAAACACATTGATGATTACAGACAAAAAAAATGATCAGCGAACAAGAAGCTACTGAAACCCTCCTGTACACTTTTGATTTTCCTATGCTAACAGAAAGTGGATCAGTTAAAATTACAAACAACCAAATTGTTTTACTCTTTCCCAAAAAACCAACTATCTACGTAAGAGACTCTATAAAAATCCCCCGCAATATTAACGTGTTTATCAATGACAATCAACGATTTTCACTCGATTGGATCCCAATACATACCTGGCCGGATTATGTTCGAGTTCTGGACATGTTTGAAAAATGTTTGGAATCCTACAGTTTTTTGACTGATAATACTTTTTTTTCACCTCATACCTTTTTATGGAACCCTTCAAAATATCATGAATCCCTCTTTACAAATTTTACAAAGCCAAACAACTTTTCTATAAATTGCTTAGAACATAGTAATGATACTTGTATTCAGCTTTCGTTGTCAAATCCCCTTGAAAATTATGACAGAGAAAAAACACTGCATTTTCAAATTTGCATTGGAAAACATATCGTATTTTGTACTCAACGAGATCTTTACAATGTAACCCATGCTGAACATGTTCATTTTATTGTAAAGTTTATTCTGTATAAAATTCTGAACCACTAAATGTTATTTCAGACCATGTATCCCTATAAGCTCAACAACTTTATACCCGAATTAAAGGAAATTCTTTCAGAATCACAAAAACATCTAGGTAATATGAACTGCATTTATTGTTTACATGTACACTCTTTTACAATTCTTTTTTTTGTTCTAGATCAGTGTCAGATATGTGATGCAAATGGCGGCGCTGCCCAAGAATCTATAACACATATGTATACAGATTTCATAAAAAATAAACTTTTACCCGAGCTCACATTACTGGCCACAAAATATGCGACCTGGTGGACTTTCAAACCGGACTCTCTTCTGAAATCCTACCTAGATGATCGTGAAATAAATCTTGACAAATATTTCCGCCCTCAAGAATTACTGAAACATGTTTTAAATGTACTCAAAAAAGAAACTCAATTTTCAAATAACAATGTCATTGTGCTTATGGATGAAGAACAACAGAGAGTATTTGATTCTTGGTTTATATTCGTGCCTGATATTATCCTAACACATCTTTTAACTCATGTTACAACAGCCTCAAGTGAAATTGCGGATTCCTTGCAAAACAAGCACATGATTGCAGATTTCTACATAGATTCACCCACTGACATCATTTATAAAGATCCTTCTTCAGTATTCTGGCTAACTCCTGTCGCCGACTTTGCTATAAACGAGTCCACTGGAAATGTGTACTCCTGGAAAAAATTACTTTTTATATTTTCTGATTTTTGTCTCAACAACAAACATTTCTTCACGCGCCACAGTGAAACAATCATAGGCATCAATGATAATACATCCATTACAAATCTATTTGACTTTAGGTATTTTCATATATCACAAATTGAAACTATTTTGAAACAAATCACGAAATTTCTTGGCAGAAAAAATAACATGATTAAAAATTGTCATTTTCTAAAACACAATCAGTCATTCAAAGTAGCTTCAAATAACAAATACACTAATGTATTTAATTTCATTGATGATGTTATCAATAATAACAATGATTTGATGCCTCATATCCTCTCTGGATTATCTATATGATTTGGTTTTTTTCAGACAACAATGGCTCATGATGATGCATGCTTGTGCTATGAATGCCTGAATCACAACAACTGCATTCCTCTGCTTAATCCAAGATGGATCTGCCTAATGCCCCAAAAAATTAACGAAATTTTAATTGGACCGCTAGATCGCCTTCAATCTGATTGCCTTTTTGAAGTGAAAGAATCTAAAAACAACTCATTCCATATTTTGACGCAATATGCTTATCCAAATTTTATCACTAGAATGATCACCATAATTATTATTACACCAACACCCTATATTATTAAACCTGGTGAATTGCTGGCCTCTATGTGCCCTGTCACAATAGAAAACGTCATAGAAGAATTTCAAGGTAAGCTATTTTTATATCTTTTTTTTCTTCTTCTTCTTCTTCTTCTTTAACCATTTTTTCTACTTTAACAATTTTTTGTCTATTTCAGATCTAAAGAAAAGTAGTACGGAAGAGAACACAAGTTAAGCGGTGACTTATTAACAATGACGACGAAAGGTGTCCGCCATGTGATAGTTCCAAAGTCGGCTCATCAAATAGTAGTGTTTGTGCTTGATGCCAGTGCGCGAATTCGTCTGTTGATCGGTGTATACTGTAATCAAATTGGTGGCGTTGAAATGGACCTTGTTCCGGGCATGTACACTTTGTGTGTATGCGGTCCTTACTCGCATGTCGGGTTGAGAGTTGCTCCCGGCTGCACCGCTTTTTTTTCTCGGCACGAACATTTCTTTAAACCTTCAGAAACTTTTACTGTTGTAATGCGAACCGATATAAATAACACACCGTTAACTTTACGCAAGCTGTGTATGTTTGAAGCTGTTTATCATGGATTTTCCGTTGAAATATTACCCTTATCCGTAAGAAGCAAATTGTTCAGACCCCGAAACATAAATTCTGACATAGAAAATGTTTTAAACCTGCCCTTGTGTGTTTGCTCAGACATCTACTATTCCGACACTAAAGATGAAAATGAAACTCCATCTGTTGAAACCAACAATACTTAGCCAAATGACCTAAATCTAATAAATCGATATTTTCAGATAAAAATATGTCCTGCTCAGCCTGCATTGACAATCCCAAAAAATTCTTAGCCACTTCTACACGCCGTCTCATTCTTCTGAAAAATCTTCCACCTGTATACCATGATGAACTTTTAGGTAACTAAATATATTTTGAAGTAACTTGTTTTCCTAATATATATATACTCATATTTACTTTCAGATTCTTTACTTCAACACATTTGGAGAAACAACCTCAGCACATTTTCAAGCTTTCAAAATTTAATAGAAAGACTTCAAGTAACGCCAAGAACAATCCGAAACAAGAAGATCGATACTAATCATATTTTAAAATATATTACATGGGAACTTAGCATCAACATCACTCTTGTTAGCCTAACTGCTCGCCCTCCTCGGAAATCAAGACACAAAGGGTTTTGTTTCTGTTACAAATTTCAAAATACCTTTGTTAAACTTTTCAAAAAGTCTCAACTCAAGCCCATTCATATCATCATCTATAAGAAAAAATACTACATATTGAATGAACCTTACACTATTTTCCCATTGCTTCTTCAAGGTGTGAATCCACAAACTCAGCTAACCTACAAAAACATTCCAATTTATAGTGATCAAATACTGGACATTGTACAGAACGGTCCGGTCCAGTTTTCTTTCCCTTTTACAATCAATGTTTACACATCCTACTCCTCTGTAAGAAAAACATCAAAAGAAATTCAAAACAACATGATAGGTCAGCTTCAATGCGAAAACTCTACAGATATATTCAGTGTATTTCTTACACCGGACATAGAAAGAAGTCATATTATAAGAATTAATGCTCTTGACCAAGTAAAACATTCAGTGAAATTTAATAGGGTTGACCTATTCGCCAGCACACCTATTACGGAAGGAGACAAAACTGTCTATTACTCTCCTCCAAAAGAAGTTGTTTTAAATCAAAAATCCTGTATTTGCGATCATGAAGAAACAAAAAAATTTTCTCCGTCTCAAAAATATCGTAACTTAGGTATAAATTATAATATTTATATACATAAAAAATAAAATTTATAATTACTTATCTTTTACTTTTAAGTTTCTGGCCAGAGCTTTAAATTTCTTCTCCATGAAAATTTGGGTAAATCTACTATTTATATTAAAATGTTTTTCTATTTAACATACACAGACATATAATTTACAGGTGATCAAAGCAGTACCAGTTGACCTTCGGAGCGTCAACTTGTTTACAATAATACCAACCTTTTTATTTAGAAAGTCTGGGCATGCTGGATGAATCGCTTAAACAGCGACTCAAAGTGTGCAGCGAAATATCTTTTCTTAGGTAAAATTTCAACACAGCGCCATCTTGGTCTTTAGTAAAAAAAATTTTTTTTTTTTAGTTACGACACCGAAGCTTTGAATAAACAACTCCTCCCAGAAAACAGTGATCAATATTTAGAAAACAACTTTGAAGAATCAGACCATAAAAAAATTACCCAGGGTGTTCAACAACTTTACATCATAGGTAACTTTAGTTCTTTAATCTCTCACGCATCATATACTAATCTTTTTTTATGCTACAGGTCTCTATGATGCTGTTCAAATCCAACCGACCTTATTAATTTTGAAGAAATATCTTCCGAAATCACTATACAACAAATTAAAAAAATTTGTCACTCAAGAATGTGATAATATTCGGTCCCATGTAAACTGGAACTTGTTTGAAACCTGTCTGGAAAAAATTAATCTTGAGAAATGCGCCAGTGAACTAATGAATGTCTACAACAACTCCATTCTCTCTGAAAATTGCATCAAAACATTTCATATCTCTTCCAATATGACCAGTGACAAGTATACTGAACCTACGCATAAAAACACAACTCAAATGACTTATAAATTTCTTATGTTCATATATCAACGAAATATTATAGCTTCGTTAGTAAAATACATTTTACTTAAAGAAATTTTGCAAAAGCTGGATTCATCACTGTTGACCAAAACATACAAAGGAGTTTTTAGTTCCATTAAAAAACGTCTAAACGAAATTGTATTTGAATGCGTATTAACAGCCTTTAATGGTGCAAAGTATGATAACTATTTACTTTGCAACAGTTTAATTATTATCCTTACCAACATAAATGAAAAAATTCACATATTCAAAAAAGGTGCTTCTATTTCTACAATGAAAATAACAATAAAATCCAATCTCACAAGATTTCAAAATATCCTAAATACAAGAAAAAAGAAAAGCTCCAAAAAAGAAACCGCCAACAAATGGCCTATGAACCTTTATGTTAAAGATATTCGAAATCTAGTGGCTGCCAATATGTCATTAGATAAAATTGGCCAATTATTCAGTTTAAAAGTATCCAAACTTTGTTTTCCTTATGAAAGAGCTACATCAATAAAAACCCTTAAACAACTTACCAGCTTACATCCTCATGATGACTTATTTTGGAAAGATACTTTTAGTAGTAAAACAATTCCACTACAAACTCGACTTGAAGCTCAAAAAATTTTTGAGACCAAAAATTTTAAAAATCTTTACCAATATGGTGATTACTACTTAAGACAAGATTGTCTCCTCTTGCATTCAATTGTGTTAATCTTATTTAATAACTACCTTTCTGATGGTATAAACATTTTTTTGAGACGGAACTACTCTCAATCTAATCTTGCTTACCAACAGTTCTTCATTGTAGAACCCTCTCGGCAAATTGACCAAGTGCTCGCTCCCAAAAAAATATCCAATACATTTCTAAATTACTTTATAAAACAATCTGTAACAGGTGGATTATGCACTAGCTTTGTCCATGGTGAAATCAACAGTAGCACTATCATCAACGAACATTTCAACTATTTAGAAAATCCAAATTTAGATGCCAGAATGTGGCCTAATTTTGCGCAAATTGAACCATGGAAAAAAGCTTTTAACACTAATCCATCTGGAATTGTTACAATCGATATTCGTTCTTTGTACCCGAGTGCGACAGTAAAAAAAATGCCTGTAAATTCACCTCTTTTGTACACCAGATGTACACAGCAAGACTTTTCTTTTATACGACAGAACAAAAAATTTTCAACAATCGATGTACAAAGTTTTTGTGAAGAAGTAAGAAAAAAAGGAAATTTTAACAGCGATAAATTCCAACTTATTAATGATCCTCCTCGCTTTTACAATGAATTTAATGCTCTTAACCATTATCTGTTATCCTTGCCAAAAAATATTACCATTGTACGTTTTCAATCTAACTTTACAGCCATGGGTCAGTTATATTTCAGTGAATTTCCAGTCGATGGTTTTCTAGCCTTCAGAAAAGAAAATGATGAAAAATTATTTATTAAAATCATTCAATATCAATCTGTTTATCGTCATGGTCATCTTAACTCCTGCTGTATTAAAAACGATGAAAAACAACAAATATTAGCTGACTCTACTGTGGAAGTAACAACAAAAATCAAAGCACTGCTCCATCACTTTACTGACCATTTCAAAATGATTCATGTTGATTGGGAATATGTAGAAATTTCAGACTGTGAATATAACCACAAAATATCAACGTGTGGTGAAAAAAAATTTATATTTCCATACAAAAAAATCTACAACTACAATGGATTTTTAAATGACATATTAGCAAAAAAACTTTCAGGATTAATAGTTGTAAAAAATTTAGAAATCAAAAAAACAAATCAATCTCCTTTATTTGGATTTATCATTCAAAAAGCTCAGTACGATTTAAAAAATTTATCTGATTACACACATCAACATCTTACTAAACTTAATCCTAGTCAAAAAGTTGTCAGTCTTCACAAAAGCTCTTCTTTTATGGTCATCAGCACCGACTATTTTGTAAAACTGCATAATATGTTTGGATTTGAAGAAACACCTGACATTTACCATGCCCTACTTTTTCAGCAAGCTCATTACTTACGCACTCATATTGAATCAAAATTAGAAAAAAGAAAAGACTTAAAAGAAATGATTAAAGTTGAAAATGATCCTGAAAAAAAACAAATTTATGAAATCAAAGCAGAGCTCATTAAACTTATGTTGAATTCTTGCTATGGATTTACGCTGTGCAACTTAACATCAACAAAATTTAAAAGTTTTACAAACTTGCAAACCATTCCACGCCATAAACATCGTAAAGAAAAAATCCTCTCGTGCGTGCAATTAAGCTCGCGCGTTTTTCTAGCAGAATTGAGAAAATCCTCAGTACCTCAAAATCCTTTCGAAACTATGCTGGGACATGTAGGATGTTCCATCCTTTATCACAGTAAAATAATTTTACTAAAAAGACTTTACTACCTGTTAAAATTTTTGAATCCCACAAAAGCGCAGCTGCTTTATATGGACACTGACAGTGCCCATTTTTTGGTGCAACATAAAGAATTTGAAAAAAATGTAGATGAAAATTTACGCGAGGAATTTGTTTCTTTATTTGGCAAACATTTTGAAAATGGAAATAAAATTAGCGGTATATGGGTAGAGGAAGGTTTCTTTAACACAGGTAAATACATTGGCGAAAAAAGCTATATATTATCAAACCAAAATACTACTCTATCCCATATGAAAGGATTAAATAGTATGTTTCAAAAAAGATTTGTAACTGAAAATATAAATCTAGCAGAAAAACCCAACATTAGTTACAATATTATGCACAAATCAACTGATTTTACCATATACAAAGTAAACATGAATAAAAATGTGTTCCAAAATTATGTACCTTTAAAACGTTATTTTGTAAGTGCCACTGGTAGTCTACCTTTAAAAATAAACTAAATTGTTGCAGATGAATCCAAAATGCGGAGACATACCTTCTGATCAAGTCCCTTCTGATACAAGCTCCAACTCATACAAAACTTTTACCGAACTGCGATCGCGTTTAAATCATCTTAATCAACTTTTAACCAAACCTCAGATATTACATTTGCATGGATTTGAAAAACTTCTACTAAAAAGTGTGTCTCATAGTATCAAACATCAAGTAAATACATTATTTTTTGAAGCTCATATTCCTATCAACTGGACAATTAGAACAAAATGGAGTCATCTTTCAGAAAACAAAATTGTTGTTCATCTGACCTTATTGAATTATATTGTAAAAGAAAGAGTAAAAGAAATGCTTTTGACCTATTTTGAAAAGAATTATGATAACATACTTTATGTTGACTAAACTTTATTTTTCAGACAATCATGGCTGCTCCTACCA
>Ga0208226_1000325_pt1 | contig 13307 bp, 9 predicted proteins | sample LakMenE18May11ns_FD_150713 | JGI IMG/M metagenome (GOLD analysis project Ga0208226, IMG submission 150713) | Freshwater microbial communities from Lake Mendota, WI - 18MAY2011 deep hole epilimnion ns (SPAdes) | ecosystem: Environmental > Aquatic > Freshwater > Lake > Epilimnion/Euphotic zone ... | reverse complement strand
AAAGGAAAAATTATTTTTCCCGATTCGATTCCTGGGCATTTTATTCGAACGCCTCATGGAAAAATTGTATATATGATTAAATATATACCCATAAATCCAGAAAGAATATTTTTTCGTGTACAATCAGTAAATTTATCACAACAACAACAAGCTGGGTTTGAGCAAAGCTCGCATCGAGATTTAATTATTCGTGAAAAAGATTTACCACCCGGCAGCTTATTATTTGTTAAACACGGCGAAATTGTGGATGCAAAAAAATTAATTGCACAAGCATCGCATGTAAAATTATCAAAACAAAAATTACCCGAATCTAGTCATCCGGTATATTCACCGCTTGAAGGGCAAATTTTTTTTGAATCAATGAATTTATTAATTGAAAAAGAAATTTTTCTTGATACAGAAACTTCTAAAAAGAAATTTGATCTAGAAACTCGTTTTTCCCATTCTAAAAATTCAGGATTACCAGATATTCGTCGAATGGCAAAAATTGGGAGTTTTTGGGTTTTTTCGGCATATAATCAACACGAAATTCATACTATGAATCATTTTGTGGGGCCGGGGGATTTAGTTTCCCAAAATACAATTTTATTCAATTATAAATTTTATAGTTCATCAAAAATTCAATTACAAAAAATTAACTCACAATTAGCATTTGGATCACAGAGTATTCAAATTCCAATTGAAAAAATTTCGTATTTTAAAAATAATTATAAAATTAAGATTGAGAATACAACTAATGGAAAATTTCTTTACCAGAAAAAAACTGCTGAAAAAGCATTATTATTTTGGTATCCTGATACTAACTCAAACGAGTTAAGTTCAACTTTTAAACACCTAAACCCTCTGTATAGTGAAGTTTTTTCAAAATTAAATACGGAATCCGATCCATGTACTGCTCACATTCCAAAAGGAACTATTTTTAGTGTTTGTAAACCAGTTCCAATAGTTAATCAATTTTCAATTTTTAATAAAAAAAGATTAACAAAAAGATTTAAAGCCAATTTTCTTAACAATCAATTAAATAAAAGCCATTCACTTGACTTTATACTAATTGCTTTAGAAAATCGATTTAGAAGCGGCAAAACAAGTATTCATAGAAAAAAAATTTCTAATAATACTTTTGTTGAATTAGGAAAAACTGGTTGGCTTGTTATTTCCAAAACAACTCCTAGTTCACACCTTATTACCTCCACGCAGCGTCAATTTTGCCCGACTGGATTATGTTTTAACCAAATTTTATTTCCAAAAAGAAACGTTTCAATAAAAAATTTGAACAATATTCAATTTGATAAATGTAAAATTAGACCAACTCCAAAAAATTTACAGAATCAAACTTGGTATAATCCTAAAAATATTTTATTAACAAACGCGCCTTTTAAAAATTCATCAAAGAATAACTCAAATATAATAGGTACCACAAATAATTTTGGCACAAAATTTAAGTACGGTTTAATTTGGCATTCTATTAATGTAAATCCATTAAAACAAATGACAACTAACGGGCTAACTAGTTTTTTAAAAATATCGAAAGTTAATAGAAAATATATTTCAAGTGCAAATTTCCTTTTAATTCAATCAGTTTCCGAATATTCATTTCTAACAAAACGCAATATTCAAAAAGTTAGTGCTAATTTTTTAGGGAAAACATTAATACAAAATCCGAAAAATCCTCTTTTTACAAAACAAAAACCAACTTTATTTCAATTTAATCCAAAGACAGAAACTAATTTTCAAATATTTACTCCTCTTCATTCAGGCTGGTTTTCATCACAAAATTTATTTCGAATTCAATATTCAATTAAAAATAATTTAATGTTTCCGCATGTTGCTTTTGGTTATCAAAATTTAACTAATACTTTATCTCGCGGTTTAAGTATTTATCACTACAATTATGCTATTTTTAACGAGGCTCAGAAATTTTCCTTTAAAACATATTTAAATAAATGGGTATTACCTTTCCAATCTTTTAGTAGCGGAACAGTGAAAATGAAAGCTACGGGCGAATTTCGGTACAAAGTTAAAAAAACAACCGGAACGTTTATTAGTATTCTTCGCAATGCCGATATTTTAACAATTAATAACACAACTCCAGAGTTTGCTCGGATTGGTAAAATTATTCGTTGGGGCCAAGAACTAGAAAAAGGTTCTGCCTGTGACCATAATGGTCAAATTTTGAAAAAGACACAAACAAATATTACATTACGACTTGGTATTCCAATTTTAGCTTCGGCTCATGGGATTATTCATGCCTTTCAAGACGATTTAGTTTTTAAAAACCAATTATTAATTACTTTAAAATCGAGACGATTACAAACTGAAGATATTGTTCAAGGTATTCCAAAAATCGAACAATTATTTGAAGCTCGTGAAAGACAAGCCGGCGAAGTTTTATTCGATACAGTTCATATTAGACTTCGTAATGCATTTCTTAGAGAGTTAGAATTATTACAAGAAGACCATTGGTCGATTGCCGTTGAAAAAAGTTTTTTAGAAGCACAACAATTTCTTGTTGAGAATATTGTTGAAGCTTATGGAAATCAAGGTGTTAAAATTTCCGAAAAACATGTTGAAGTTATTGTTCGACAAATGACTAGTCGAGTAAGAATTTTAGAATCTGGGGAAACAGGTCTCCTACCTGGAGAACTGGTTCAACATTCATGGATACAAAAATTCAATAAACATATTCGAGACATCGGACTGCGTGAAGCTACATATGAACCAATGGTTTTAGGAATTAGTAAAAGTGTTTTACAATCTGAAAGTTTTTTATTAGCAGCAAGTTTTCAAGAAGTCAGTAGAGTTCTTGTTCGAAGTGCCTTAAGTAAAAAGCGTGATTTTTTACGTGGATTACATGAAAATGTAATTGTAGGGCAATTAATTCCGGCAGGAACTGGGTTACTAAGTCAATTCAATAATCCTGAATTAACGAGAGAATCCAATTTTTCTTCCTAGTTTTGTACCATTTTTCGTTTTCTAGTTTAAATTAAACTAGAAAACGAAACATTATATTGCTATTTTTCGTTTTCTAATCATTATAAGCAGATATACATCTTGCGTTTTTTATTGTTGGTTGTTAACATGAATGTATAGGCCTTTAGCTCAGCTGGTAGAGCGGCTGCCTTACAAGCAGCGGGTCATCGGTTCGAATCCGGTAGGGCCTAAAAAATTAAATTGACAAAATATAATAGATACAAACTTTTTTCGATCTCAAGTTTCTCGTGAAACTCTTGATATTATATACATAACCTTTGCTAGTCGTTCAGAAATTGGATATACAACCGGATGTTCTAAAAGCATTAAGTCCAAGCTTGAGATACAATTGACTCTGCTTTCGAAAAGAACTGTAATAAAATCTAGAAGCGAAAAGATAGTCTAAAAAATCTAAAAGCAGAAATATAATCTAGAAAAAGAAGATATAAAATATATTTTTTCTTCAGCCTTACTATTTAACTCTTCAAAAAATAATTAGAGCATAGAAATCGGTAAAACCCTTTTATTTTATTGAAAGTGTCGTTAATACGGAGTGAACATATAATCCATTTCATTTGAGGTTTGAGGAAAGTCTTTAATCTCAAATTTGGAATGTATTTTTTCAAAGTTGGTTTACTTTATAGAAATTAAATATTCTTTGGTAAACTTTTAATTTAAAGATAAGAATAATTGGCATTTTGTCTTTTTCTAGTTATACTAGATGTAAGTACTATTAAAAAATATTTTAAAAACATACTAAAGGATTACTCATATGAGTACATTATTACCAAGCATTTTAGTTCCTCTTGTAGGACTAGTGTTCCCCGCAGTTGCTATGGCTTCGATGTTTTTATATATCGAAAAAGAACAAATCAACTAAAATTCCTAAATACTGGAAATCAGAGTTATGAGCTATAGCTCATAACTCTGATTTCCAGTATCATTTCGTTTTACAGTGTTGACAAGCACAAACCTTTTCGATAGGAATGCATTGTTCCAAACTTTATTCCTGGGAAATTTTAACAAATTTCTAATAAAAAAAATAATATTTATATTTACAAAGAACACAATATAAAACTATGTCGATTCTTTCTTGGATTGAAGATCAACGAAAACTAAAATTATTAAATGCACCAAAATATAATCATCCCGATACCGATGGTAGTCAAGGTTTATGGACACGTTGTGATCATTGTGGTGTTATTTTATATATTAAACATTTAAAAGAAAACCAACGTGTTTGTTTTGGATGTGGCTATCATTTACAAATGAATAGTACTGAACGTATTGAACATCTAATTGACAATGGTACATGGCATCCTCTTGATGAAACAGTGTCACCTTGTGATCCACTTGAATTTAGAGATCAAAAGAATTATACGGAACGATTAAAAGAAGCCCAAGAACGAACTGGTTTACAAGACGGAGTTCAAACCGGAACAGGTTTATTGGATGGAATTCCAGTTGCATTAGGTGTAATGGATTTCAACTTTATGGGCGGTAGTATGGGTTCGGTAGTTGGTGAGAAAATCACTCGATTAATTGAATATGCAACTAATGAAGGTTTACCGTTAATTTTAGTTTGTGCATCTGGAGGTGCGCGAATGCAAGAAGGTATTCTAAGTTTAATGCAAATGGCAAAAATTTCGGCTGCATTACATGTGCATCAAAATTGTGCAAAATTATTATATATTGCTGTTTTAACATCACCAACCACCGGTGGGGTAACTGCGAGTTTTGCTATGTTAGGGGATTTAATTTTTGCAGAGCCAAAAGCATTAATCGGATTTGCTGGTCGACGAGTTATTGAACAAACATTACAAGAGCAATTACCGGATGATTTCCAAACTGCTGAATATGTTTTACATCATGGTTTATTAGATTTAATTGTTCCACGATCATTTTTAAAACAGGCTCTTTCTGAAACAATTACTTTATATAAAGAAGCCCCATTAAAAGTTCGAGGAAGTGTTTCATTTGGGCAACGAGGCCCTTTAACAAAAGTTCGTGAAGAGCAATTAAGAAGATTTGCAAATTCATCTAACGATACTCGTTATATAAAGATTCTGAAAGAGTTTGAAGATCTAATTACTGTTTTTGATAAACCTAATTCGCAAAATTTAATAAAAGACTCATCGATTATCACAAAAGCAATTGAACTAGCTTCTGATAAAAAGAGTCAAACAAATTGGTTAAATCCCTCAAATAAAGATTTTGAAGTTCGGTCAAAATTTGGTAAAGCAGGATTTTAAGAAAATCTCACAATGTCAGCAGAGCTGACATTGTAAATAAAAAATTTTTAGTACGTTGTTAAAAACGTACTAAAAAATATATCTTATTGACTACGCTCGGTAGCATCTGTTCAAAAATCATAGTATAATTAAATATATGTTACTATAAACTTAATTGAATTTAAAAATTTTTTTGTTTATAAAATCAAAGACAAGTTAATAAAACAATCCCTAAATTATTTTTACTAAAAATTATCCAACTATTAAAAAACTTTATGAGCATTTTAATTGAAAATATTTCTAAAAAATTTGAACAATTTAATGCCTTGAATCAAGTTAATTTAGAAATAAAAAATGGTTCTTTAGTAGCTTTATTAGGACCTTCCGGTTCTGGAAAATCGACTTTATTACGTGTTTTAGCTGGGTTAGAAAATCCAGATGCAGGTCGGATTTGGCTTAATGGCCAAGATACAACACATGTGCCCTTACAAAAACGTGAAATCGGGTTTGTATTTCAAAATTATGCATTATTTCCACATTTAACAGTTTCTCAAAATATTGCCTTTGGGTTAGAAATTCGTGATATTAACTCCAATAGAAAAATTCAACGGGTTCAAGAATTGCTCCAATTAATGCAATTAGAAAAATTTGCTGATCGGTACCCAAATCAACTTTCAGGTGGTCAAAGACAACGTGTTGCTTTAGCTCGTGCATTAGCAGTTGAACCTAAAGTTTTATTATTAGATGAGCCTTTTGCTGCTTTAGACGCGAAAATAAGAAAACAATTACGTAATTGGCTTCGAAATTTACACCAACATATTTCTGTTACTACAGTCTTTGTAACACACGATCATGTTGAAGCATTTGAATTAGCTCACGAAATTGTTGTTTTAGAAAATGGTAATATTATTCAAATTGGCACCCCGCAAGAAATTATCGATCATCCAGCTAATCGTTTTGTTACGAATTTTTTAGATATAAACAAACATACAAGCTCTACTTCATAGGAATTAAATAATTCATGCTAGTGCTTGAGCACACTCATGTGAGCACAGCTCAATCAAGTAGAATTTGCGAATTTTAGACTTGTATCTCCACTATACGATAGTGACTTTGTCGCTCATGTAAGTTGCACTTGATAGTGATGCAATCACTATATTTTTTCAAATTAATTATAAATTAAGCCTTTTACCGGATTTGAACCGGCGACTTTTTGCTTACCATGCAAATACTCTACCAACTGAGTTAAAAAGGCAATGTAGTTTTTTTAGATTTTAGTGTACCAAAAAAATTTATAAACTAAAATTTTTGATATGAATAAAAAAAAATATATAAAAAACCAATTGAAATCTATTTTTAATTTTTCATTTATTGTTCCAAAATCATTTGATGAATTAAGACAAAAAAAAGATGTTTTAATTCATCAACACAAAAAATTTATTAGAAATAAATTTTTATTTCAACCCGGCAATTTTCCGACATTAATTAGTATTTTACCCTTTGTTTTAGGTTTTTCCCAGTTTTTAAATCAAAAGTATTCATCACAAAAAAATAATTTGTTTTTCGAACAAAATTTACCTGGAATAACTTTTCCTACGAATAAAATACATTGGGATACCTTTCAATACCTCTTTAGAAACCACCAAAACAATGACTTTTTAAGTGATCTTGAAAAAAATAAAATAACTTGGTCCGATAAAGATATTATTATTACTGCAAAAAATAAAGATTTATTTACTGCGTATTTAGAAAAAAATTTGATCGCTTATAATAAAAAAATTAAGAATAGTTCCAAATTAATCATTAATTCAAAATGGGATAAATTAGTCTCCCAAGAAACCAATTTGAATTTAGTTCATTCATTTTATCAAAATCTAGACGAAATTCCGCTAAAATTAGAAGCAAATTATCCTACTCATGGGAAGCATGCGAGCACAGGAACACCTTCGGATTCCTTTATAACTCCATTAACGTTTTCCTCAAATTTATTCTTTACTTCAACTGAAAAAGCTAAAAAATCGATAAATGTGAATAAATTATTTAATCAACAAAAAGATTTTAATCCGACGATTTTCCAAGCTTTTAAAACAAAAAACATACAGTTAGATTTTCCACTAAATAAGTTAAAAAAAAATACCTTAGACAATAGATTTCAAAATTTTGTAGGGCAGCAAAAACAAAAAGAATTTATTTCGAACCAGTTTCTTTTAAAATCTGAAGTCCGCAAATTATTTATAAATAATAATTTGGTACCTTTGATTTCTTTAGGAGGAAAAACAAGCAAACAGGTCTCGGCTCCTTTAGTAAATTCTGTCTTTTTAAAAACTGAAGATTTCTCCCAATTTCAAGAAATTATTCGGGAAATTGATAATATTGTTCTTCCTAAACCACCACGTTTTTCACGATTAATGTCTGGATATCAGTATCCGGATATGAATATAAATGAAGTCATTTGCTTTATTCTTCAAAAAAATACCTCTAAAATTTACAATTTAAGAATTTTACTTCCTTCTAGTTATTTATTTCCACAACCTTCAAATTTTAAACATACACTCCCACCGTCCTATTTAGTAAAATCAAATAAATTAGTATTAACGGATGTATTAGATCGAGAAATTTTTTATGAAGGCCCGTCTGTTCTTTTAAATAAAGAATCGGGTTTTGATTGGAAAATAAATTCAAGTTCGTTAAAAGTATGGATAGAAAATTATTTAGGAGCAAAAAATCCAACTCATTCGACTACTAAAAACTTTTTTGGTATTTTTGATTCTCCGGAAAATTCAACCACAATAGTTCCTAAAAAATTTTTAGGTGATAATTATAATCTAGAAGCTTTATTAGTTTTTCAAAATAGATTAATTACTAATCCTTCATCAAATTATTTACCATTTGTTCGCTCATTTCAATTACCTGCGCTTTCACGTCAAGATTGGGAAAAACAACTTTTAAAGGATTCCGCGTCGAAGGATTTTAATTCAGTTCAGTATAATACTGTTATATTACCAATTTTTGAAGTACGAACTCCAAAAATCGACAATCCAGTTATACTTTATGGTTATAAAAATTCATTAGATTTTGAGTTTATTCACCCACTTCGTTCTATTTTTCAATCAAAAACAAATAACTCGTTTTTAAGTAATTTGAATCAAATTGGTTTTCATCTGAATGCGTCGAATTTTGGTGATGATTATTCATTTCCTATTCATTTGACTTCAGGGACATATCAAAAAATTCCATCTTTATTCCAAAGGAATTCAAAAGTTTTTTTCTCTGATATTTGGGAACCGTTAACATTTAAATCTTGGTTAATTACTGCCCAAATTGGGTTTGCTTTTTTAGTTTTTAAAATTTTAAAAGCTTTAGCTGACAATTATGGGCGAGAATTATTAGTTTATTTATTAGATTTAGTTGCTCTTTTAGGGTTTTTAGATGACGATTTAAAACAAGAAATTGAAATTTTAATGGGACAGCGCGAAAAAGGATTCCGTATTATTTCTAAAACAACAAAAAACTTTAATAATATTGGTGGCATTCAAAATTTATTGCCTGAGATTGTTGAAATAGTGTGGTTTTTACGAAATTCTGGACGCGAATTTTCAATTAGTAAAACGTTGCCGCGGGGAGTCTTACTTACTGGACCTCCTGGTACAGGAAAAACACTTTTAGTTCAAGCTATTGCAGGCGAAGCTGAAGTTCCGGTTTTAGCTTTATCGGGTAGTTCACTTGTTGAAGCAGGGGAATCAGGAGCGTTAAAATTAGAGATTTTATTTCAAGAAGCTCGAAAAACCGCTCCATGTATCGTTTTTATCGATGAAATGGATACCTTAGCTCAAAAACGAGATCAAGTTTTGCAAAATCCGATGGGAGCAGATGAAATTCTTGAATCCTTATCACATATAAAACCTATTACAAATTTAAATAGTTCGAATTTTAATTCAAATGTCTCGGGAAATTCCGAGGAACTAACGGATGCTATTTTCGCCCAGCAGGATATGCATAAAGAAAAATTACGCATTTTAATGCAATTTCTTGTTGAATTAGATGGTATTCAAGGTCGAGATGGCGTTGTTGTAATTGGGGCAACAAATAGACCTGAAATGCTCGATCCGGCTATTTTAAGGCCAGGTCGATTTGATCGAATATTAGATTTAGGGTTACCGGGTCCAGAAAAACGCCGTGAAATTTTAAAATTATACAGCGAAAATTTAGGTATTAATGAAAGTATTTCGTGGAATTATTTAATTCATCGTACGGCTGGATATAGTGCTGCTGATTTAGCTGGAATTATGAATCAATCAACACTAAATGCCATTTTGAAGAATAGTGAGCATACAATAGAAACCATTGAATATGGAATTGATCGAATTACAACTATTGGATTAGAAAAACCACAAAAACCCGAGACCCAAAAATTCCTATCAACACAAGTTGCCTATTATCAAGCTGGAAAAATTGTTCTAAGTGCATTATTAGAGCATCATCCTCCAACATTAGTAACACATTTATGGCCTCGACGAACTAATGTACGGGCATTACAAATAAATGAAAATTTACAAAAATATTTTTTTAGATTTGCACGTCGAATTGAATTAGAACACAGAATTATTGGTTGTTATGCTGGAAAGGCTGCGGAATTTTTATTTCTTCAAGATAATTTACATCTAAATAATTTATCTGATTTAGGAACAGAAGATATTCAATTTGCTCAAAATCTAATTAAATATATGATTCAAAACTGGTATTTTTATGGAAAAACTAGCAGTATTCATGAAAATTTGAATATTTTAAATATTTTTAATGAAAAAGAATACCGCGACTTACCTGATAAATTACCGTTTTTAAATTCGGTTCTAGAATCAAATGAATTATCGTTAATTAACAAAGGGGAGCTTTTTGGAAAAAATTCGTATTCGTCGAATTCGCTAGTTGAAAACTCGATTGAACAAGATCCACAAACATATTTTCCAACAGCAAGTTGGCAATATCAAATTTCAAATGAATTTGAAATATCAACACGCGCTTTTTCCGATTGGTATCGATTATATTTACCAGATCCTCAACAAACCGAACGTAATTTAGAATGGACGCCACCCGACGAATTTTACCATGGAAATGATTTTAGTGAAAAACTCACTGAATCAGTTACTTGGAATCAAATATCAAGTATTCAAATTGATTATCAAACTCATTCTCTAATTCTTCAAAGTTTTAACAAAGCACTTTTATTATTAGATCAAAACCGTGAAATTTTAGATAAACTAGCTTATGAATTATTAAAATCAGAAATTTTACGTGAGCCAGAAATCGAAAAGATTCTGCATGACTTTAATTTAACATTACCAACTCAAGAAAAAATCGATTCATTAGAAAAAGTTAACTTGTCAGAAAATAAAAAGATTCTAATTAATCGAAGTTGGGGTAGCAACTCTCGTAGATCTTATTCTCATGCAATCAATTTAAAATCAAATAAAGAATCATAACTTTTTCTATTAAATACGTTAATTTTGCCGCTGATCGGATTCGAACCGATATGAATTACTTCGTAACTTTTTGAAAGTTATGTGTCTACCGTTTCACCACAGCGGCAAAAAAGTGTAAAAACTTTTTGAAATTAATTTTCAATTTCAAAAAATAATATTTTTTTACTAATTTTTCAAAATTTATTTAAGTAATTTTGTTTATAATAAAAAATAATAGCCGAATTATTAGTTTGACTTTGTACTCAATGTTGGCAAAGCCAAATTCAAGCAAAGCTTACAATGGCAAAGTACACACTGAGACACTGAGTACAAAGCATTTATTGATACGAATACGAAGCATTCAATTGCATAAAAACTGTAATTATCAGTTACAATGCTAAACTGAATGACCGCTACACATTACTAAATTCATTAGAATTAAATGAATGGTAGCTCCGCTACATTTGTGCTAGAGGCACTTAATCATTCATATAGTTTTGAAATTATTTATTTCAAAACTAGAAGCCAAGGTTTTTTCTATAAAGAAGAACCTAAGCCTACGTATGAACCATAGAAAAAAGTAGCTAGGATAGTAATTGCCGCTAATCCGACAACAGTACCAACAAGCCATAATGGGATACGACCGGTTGTGCCAGTATTGGACATATCTAAATCTCCTTTATATACAGTAGTCGTACTTTTTTCCGCTCTATTGATTTTAATATAAAAATCGAGGAAAAGCGGAATTTGTGTGACCGGTTTTACGTAAAAAAATACTTAATAATATGTACTTTTTTTAAAATTGAAACATTTTTTTAATGTATTTCAATTTTTCAGTATTCAATTTAATTCTATGCTGAGTTATTGAGCTACAAATATCTACAATACCTCTTGGAGTTTCGCTACAGAGTATTTGTAATACCTAGCAAACCTACACAGAGTATTAACTGTATTCAATACCTATGGTAGCAAAGCTGCCTAGCATTTTTAGTATTTAGATAAATCAAATTATCTAGTACTAGTTATATCTATGACCGCTTTGCTGCATAGTGCCATCCAAGCTACGCTTGATAGTGACACGTCACTCATGGGTACCTATGTAGAGTATACATAGTTATCCTCGATGTCGTTATTAATTGAAAATATAACTTGAGAATAAAACCGCTAACACAAAAATTAATAAAAGGCCCCAGTATAAACTGCTACGATTTAATTCTACACTTTGTTTATTGGGATTTGGTTTCGCCATAATACTCTCACTTTGCTCTTAACGTTGAATAAACTGCATGGCTGTAATAGCACCTAAAAAGAAAACAGTAGGTACAGCTAGTGCATGCACAGCAAGCCAACGCACAGTAAAAATTGGATAAGTATACGATTTTCTTGCAGTCATTTAATTTACTTCAGATAATTTTTTAACTTGTTCCAACGCATTGAAACGATCGGTAATAAGCGGAGCTTCTTGTCGATCTTCAGTAAAATATTCATTTGGTCGTGGACTTCCGAAAACATCGTAAGCCAGACCTGTACTCACAAATAACCAACCCGCGATGAATAGCGATGGAATTGTAATGCTGTGAATAACCCAGTAACGGATACTGGTTAAAATATCAGAAAAAGGGCGTTCTCCTGTAGCACCAGACATGCGTAACACTCCTTATATAGTATTTTAAGGAAAAAGGTTCTTTTTAATTTTTATTAATTAAATAAAATTATTCTTAAAAAGAAGAATTTTCGATACCTTTTAGTTTGTTTCTTCTCTTAGTATAACTACTTCCTAAAGTACCATCAAGTTTTCTAAGTTGTTTATAAAAAATAACTGTTATTTTTTTTTATGTGTTTGAAAAAATGAAAAACGAGAAAGCTTGCCTCAAGTAATATATAGTGCGAGTCTGCTTGCGAACTCTGATCGCTAATCACAACGTTAATGAAATTATAAATGTTAGAGACATTATGATAATTTTAGCACTCATGCAAACTCCGCTTGATCTTGCAGAGCAAAGATATAGGCTTTACTTCATCAGGTCAACATATTTTTAGGAGACATATAATTACTCACTTATAATGTGGGTAACCCGAATTCAAGTTGCAATGAGTGTAAATTTCATTTATTATAAAAAATAATACGATAATGCGGATATTGCATAGTGGTAGTGCCCTTGCCTTCCAAGCAAGAGGTGCGGGTTCGATTCCCGCTATCCGCTCCAAATTCTGGCGGGTGTAGCCAAGTGGTCAAGGCAGTGGATTGTGACTCCACCACTCGCGGGTTCAACTCCCGTCATTCGCCCATATTCAAAATTAAATTTTTTTATATCTATTAATATAATGAGAAAATTTATTAACTTATACTTTATTTAAATAAAAGAATTTGAAAAGAGAAGGACTTTCGCTTTTGCATCAGGTATACTAAACATAGTAAAGTACTATATAGTCAAAGTATTAAGGAAACCAAAGCTATGCTTATTATTTTTCAATTAGCTTTATTTGCGTTAATTTTAGTATCATTTCTTTTAGTAATTGGTGTACCGGTTGTATTTGCAACTCCTGAAGGTTGGGGTCAAAGTAAAGGTACAGTTTTTTCAGGAATTGGTATCTGGTTTCTACTTGTATTTGCAGTAGGAATTTTAAATTCATTTGTAGTTTAATT
>Ga0208226_1000320_pt1 | contig 13561 bp, 5 predicted proteins | sample LakMenE18May11ns_FD_150713 | JGI IMG/M metagenome (GOLD analysis project Ga0208226, IMG submission 150713) | Freshwater microbial communities from Lake Mendota, WI - 18MAY2011 deep hole epilimnion ns (SPAdes) | ecosystem: Environmental > Aquatic > Freshwater > Lake > Epilimnion/Euphotic zone ... | reverse complement strand
TAAATTAAAAACCTTGTTTGCGTGTCTGCGTTCTGGCAAAGACGGGATGCCGGATTTGCCATCCCTAAAGGATTTGAACGTGGTATTCGCATAATCCCTCGCAATATGCAATACTCCTTCTCTTGGTATGTCGGCAAAATGGACAGCGCAATTTTCGATCTCAAAGCCGGGATTATTCATGTCCATCAAGACCCACTGTCCCCGCTTAACGAAAATCATTGTGCTATCCCTTCTGAAAGGCTTGACATGCCCACATGTAAGAAGCTGCATCAACGCCGACGTTTGATCATCCCTCGGAGGAATAGGAACGTTTCGTTCATTCTTATATTCCAAATCTCTGGGTGTGAGTATTCCGGTCGGCACATGATACACATCAAAAGGCTTTTGTGTTGGTGCCTTTTGCGGGAACGAAACTGGAAATGTCGGCAATTCCCGTTTGAAGAAGTTGAAACGTGCCAACTCGTGGAGGATCCCCTTGATCTCATCCTGGCTAGGTAGATCACCTCTGGGAATCGGCTCCAAGCGCTGTCCTCCTCTCCGGACTTCAGCTTTCCTATATTAATGAGTTATATAATAAAGACAAAAATTAACCTTGGCTAAATTAAAATTTAGCCAACCCAAAACTATAGAAAATTTTATTCAATCCCAACTCGCTCGATTCACTGACGTTTCTTAAAAATAAAAATGAAAATTAAAAATAAAAATAAAAATGAAAAATAAAAATAAAAATAAAAATAAATAAAAATAAAAATTGAAAATGAAAATTTGAATAAAAATAATCACTCCCAAAATCGTCCGATCACATATGAGTTAAGGACTAATCTTTCTTATCACAAAAATAAAGATTAAAATAGAATTTAAAAATAAAATAAAAATTAAAATTAAAATAAACAGGCTCTTGATACTGTTTGCTGATATTTATATGTTAGGTTATTCTTCTTCGCGAGACCGCTACAAAGAAATCTCGTCTATCTAGGTTTCTGCATGATATGATATGTTTTTAAGCTAGTAGCTCAGAATTAATTTCAATCACCTTTCCGGCGGACCGCGATCCTGCCGCCGATCCATGTCCCCTAGAACTCAATCTGAAACCAAGTTTTGGATCAGTAGTAAGGTTATCTTTAATATCCATATGTATCTCAATTCAGGACGGCGGCATCATTATTATAATAATTACTGTATTACATTAAAACAAAAATCTGATCCAGTTTTTCTGACAAATCACCAAGCAGTAGGTACGTTACTAGCGATTCCATATGCAATATGAACTAAGCTTTCAGCTGCTCAGGCTTGGGTTCGTCCCCCTTTTTATTGTTTTTCTTCGATTTCTCAAAATTATTTTTACAAGAAATCCTGGACCAAATATATTCTGTTTAACAAGGCCCGACCCAGCTGTGATATCACAAAATTTCGCTAAGACCTTGCTTGCACGGAAAACAGAATATTATATAAAAAAAAACAGAGCAAAACATAGCAATGCAAAATAAAAATAAAACTAATTGGTTGTAAGCAGTAAGCGCACAAAAATTATACACTGTACGGAAGCCCCGTACAGTGTCTGCAAGCATAGGCGCATTCGAGTGCAAAAATATCTAACTCAAAAATGCGCGCAAGCGGGAAATTTTCCCCTATTCTTTGAATAATCCGCTGAAGATATGTCTATGGCGGAAGGGGCCCTGCATTTAAATGCCACCTCCTAGACCTCATCGCCATCATAAAATAACTTGTCTATATCAAACGTATCAGGGAACGGAATTTGGCTCCTGACATCGCTGTTCCGGAAGCCCAAAGCCTTCTTATACCAGTGGGGCGGAACTGGCCACCTTCGCCTATCATGGCTACACAATTCTCTACTAAAATTGAATTTGTTTAGGTACTGCCAGTTATAGAACAAGCTGTGCCTGTGCGACTCGCCCCGGGCGGCCAGGTCACAGCACTCGCTCATTACTATGTCCCACTCCCTGACCGAAAAAGCCAGAATATCTGCTTCCGTACGGAAGTCATTTACTGCACTCTGACTGACTATGGCAACTGCGTTCATTTTGTAACCATATGTCGCGAATCTGTGGTCATCCTGAACTAATTCCAGGCTGACCATCAAGTTGTCTTTCTGTGCAGCGCAAAAGCACAATGCCCTGAGTCCCTCATACAAGGTTACGATGAAACTACACTCGTATCCTGTGTCGCAGTCCTCTAGAAGCACAAGCACTCTGGCATCTGGCACCGTCGTCACGATGTAGATCCCCGGAGGGCTCCTCACGTTCTGCACGAATTTCCTGCGAAAAAAAACTATATATATTTGCTTTCATTACGCCCGCCAGTGAGCTATCTAGCCGAAAATTACCAAAGCGTATTAATTCCGCCGTTCAGATCAGATTTTCGGGCATGGCTCCCTGCTCTTTTTCCCTACACGTAATTTGTCTGTATTTTAACCAAAATAGTTTCCAAAAAGTCTTTTAATATTGGCAAAGTCTTTAAAATCTGACTTTTGTCCTGGAAATTTTGGCAGGGGCTCCCGCCGCCCTTTCAATATCTCAATACTTTTCCTGCTTAATTCAACTAATTATATAGGCAAAGTCTTTTAAATCTGACTTTTGTCCTGGAAATTTTGGCAGGGGCTCCCGCCGCCCTTTCAATATCACAATACTTTTCCTGCTTAAAACAAATAACCAAAATCAGACTCATCCATATTACTCCAAAACATTCCATAATTCTGTATATCATAATATAATACGGCTGTATCATCAATTAAGTATTATCAATCGGTGATTTAATCGAATCAGTGCTTTATTTGAAACATCATTTGCTCGGAACCCTCTATATATAATCCGAATCGCCCCTCAAAAATGATGTTTCTATCTTCATATATATAGTGAATTCCGAGTCGATGATGCTCAAATTAAAACACCTATTCGATCATATCTCGAAAGTGACTCCAGACTTGGCATAATAAAACAAATTATGCTGCTCATAATTTTCCACAGTAATCAGACTGAATAGCAAATCCCTTCACATTTAAAATTCCTCATCAACCGTGCATTAAGGCAAACTATTGCAAATTATTGCCTGACTGTAGGATGCCTGTTTGTACGTGTATTAGTTTTGTACACAAATGGTTATATTTCCTCTCCGCTGCAATCCAAAGAGGTGTACATGAACGTCCAGTTTTCAAAGTCCAATATTCCGATCTTTTATCAGGCTACATGATGTACGTCACACTTTATACATTTTACATAGAAATTGTTGATAGGACTAAGGTAACTTTCCGCCAAACCTATCCCTATGAAAATATTAAAATACCAAGACGATATCGCTAAAATTTTAGTTACTGATTTTAACACTAAAAATAATTAATGAACAAAACTGGCCTTTAAAACTGCCTGGGTGAAACAGAAATCGACAAGCCAAGCTTACTTCGGACGAATCCTTCTTCGGGCGACATGAAGGGACGAAATCTGTTCCATCCTAGCTTTCGTTAAGTACTTTGAAATATTCTTAAAATTTGCTAGATAAATCTGTGAGGCCAATTACAAAAGTTGTTCTAGGATCAAAGATATTTTATATAATCAGCTGGAAATCTTTTCTGAGTAAAACAAAAATGGCGTGTTAACACTCTAAAAATCGATGAAAGCGGAGTGGCGAATAAATCTTGCTATTTGTATACTAGTTATACTCTTGGCTGAATTTGGCCGTCGTACCCTTTATTTGTGCAGCACACTCATCAATATATATTTAAGTTATGCCGGAATTTTATCTCGTGCAACAAATATCTCCTTTTCAGCGTGTAGCAAATAAGTAAATTAAAAGTTAGCTTTTTACAACCAAGATCAAAAATCTTTCCGAAAATTCGGACAGTTCCGGACAGGAATAGGTTCTAAAAATGATTCTTACTACCTCAAACTGTTGGGAGGATCCAACGTCGACCACCGCCAAATGTTTAAGTCCTCCGGGGGTCCCGCCTCGCGGTCCCTCTTCAGCTCCCATCTGGTCTCCCAGTTGTAGTAGTTTCCGTACGAGTCCTTCTTGACCATCTTCCCCCAGCTCTCAACGTCCTCCTGTTTCATTGGCTTGGATAAATGTCTGAAAAATAAAGTCTTTTGTTTTGTTTCAGCATACTCATCATCCGATTTGTTTACACAATTTGAAAAATGTTTAGGAAGCGTGAAATTTCAACTTAAACCTCGAACTCTGTCCGAGCGTGCTATTTTGCTGTTTTGCCGATTATAACATTATGGGTAACCGTAACCCATTCGCTATACTAAAGATCAAAATAAAAATAGAGTAAAGGTTCAATTGAAACGAATGTTGTATCCTACAGCTTCATTGTAGAATAGGTTTATGATAAAAATATGTGCCGAAATTTATAACTGAGAGCGCAATTTATAATGACTGCTTGCTGTGTCTGTTCAATATGAACTGGAGTTCCTCATTCACTCCGACTGACTTTTCATGTACCTCCACACGCCCAAACTTTGCGCTCTGTATGTAGCGTCATAGCTTTCTACTCTCTGGCCTCCCCCACAATTTGGGGTGTGTATATCTGCAATGTGGGTACATATGTGGGTACATCTGCAGACGCCTATGTGTGGGTACATCTGTATGTATGTAGATAGGCGGTTTTAACATTTATTTCCCAAAACTGCTAATATCCGTGTACTTTATTACATTGTTTGGGTTTTTGTTGTGTTTACTCATCTCCAAAATAATCGTTATTTTCGTTCCTTATATAAAAGAGCTGTTCCCCATGACCTTCGGCTCATTGGCGCTTTTGACCAGAAAGGATTTGCTCCTGTTGGTCATTATATCCAACAGGTCGCCTTTGACCACTATCGCCGCACTTCCCTTGTCCACCGACCGTATACTCGGTGAGCTGGAAATGACAATCGGTTCGTGGCCATTCCTCTCTGGCTTGCCAAGTATCGCCTGTACGTCATGGTTTCTATCTCTCTCTTCACACCAGGCAGCGGGTCTGCCTTCTCTCTGTTTTCAAGTGTCAATATATATAATTCTTTTATCATTGCTACATGAAAATTTACTCCTTTTGTTTATCCGAGTAGAAATGAATCACAACCTCTTTAAATTTAACCCTTTTCCCCGGTCTTTCCTGGTCTGTTTTTTTCATTCGTATAATCATTGTACCTTCCTCAGCGGAACTAAATGAACATTTTTTATCAGAGTAATATTTCCTTTTTTCTGCTTTTGTCATCATCACCTCGACTGTTTTCATATATTCTCCCGCAAAAATATTCTTCTCTGTTGTATTTAAAAAATCTCTTTGAGCAATAAACTCCCTATCAGAAGCTCTGTGTCTTGTAAGTATAGGTATATTTTTGTCGAATATATCCCTTTTGTATATTTGCCCTGTCCTCCAATACACTTTTTCGGCTTCTTTTCCAGTTTTGTCTCCTATCCTCTTTATGTCAATCTGGTACAATCTCCCGGAACGTAATACCCTTTTTCCACTATCTGCTTTATCGCTCCCTGTCTCTGACGTATCTCTGTCTATCCCTGGCTCTTCTTCTTTATCTGACCTTTTATATCTATAGTTGTCTAAAGCTGCCATAACCTCAGAGTCAAAATTCTGCGGTAAAAGTGTTAAAAGTTCGTCTATATGTATCTTTCGCATGTGTTCGAAACTTACTGACTGTTCCTCTTTAGTTTTTATGTTCCTGAGTCTGGCTCCTCCACTGTCTAAATGTACTATTCTGAAAGGACCCTTATACACTGGTGCTAGGAGATTGTCTGCTGTATAGTCTGTCCTCATCACTAATTCGTACATATAAAAGTGTTTCGACTTTCCTATCTTGTATAGCTCTTTATCCCTCTTCTTCCTCATGAGAAATCGCCCGATTTTATCTCTAAACCTGTCGCAAAGTTGCTTCAAATCGTCTTCTAAAGGGCTAAAAGCTTCGCAATCTACTATTAATGGCAGTGAGGAATCCACGATTGTTCCGAAATGTACCGATTCTCGGCTCATGCCATATTTACTAATCATGACATTTATTCTGCATATGACCATAGGATAGAGTTTGTCCCACTGGGGAATCTTAAATATGTCGTTTTCCAAAATGGCGGCCCTATAGGCATTCTTAAAGATCCTTACTTGTGATTCTACCGCATTCTGCTTCTGTGTGTAAGGGTAACTTGTAATATGCGTTATATTCCAAAGGCGAAGCAATGTTTCCACCTCCCCTCTGAAGCTTTGGTCTGAGTCAGTGTATAAATTTTTTGGTGGGCACATTGCTGACAAATATTTATCAAAAGCTTTTGCTACCTCAGCACTATTCTTACTTCGCATGGGGAAGAAACTCACGTACAGTGAGAATAGGTCTGCAATTAATAATCCATGTGTATAACCTGAACTTGATTTCGGAAAGTATAATATGTCCGCTGATATTGATTCCCGCGGTCTTTCCGGTTTCAATGTACGCTGTCTCCCTATAGTAATATCCCTTTTCTCCATATTTCTGCTTTGGGTACATATTACGCATTCCCTGCATATTTCTTTCGCAAATTTATCTGATTGTGGGTGATAATAATTGGCTGAAAACTCCTTTTTAGTTTGAGTCACCGAGGTATGTAGGTACTTGCGATGTACATACTGCATCACTGCTCTCAGTATCGCTGTCGGTATGTATATGCCTAAAAATGTTACGCCTATATGGTGTACTGTAAATTTTTTACATACTAGTCCGTTTTTTAGGATATAAGAACCATACGCGTCCTGGTTTCCCGTCAAGTTTTCCCTTATTAACTGTATGTTGTCGTCTTCTCCCTGTAATTTAATGAGAGTGTGTAACGAGAGTTTTTTATCTTGTAACAGATCCAGTGCTAATAATGCCTGTGTATCCGTTTTATATGAATCCTCATGATTCTGTTCGACTTCTGCAGTGACTGGTAATATATTATATAGTTTTGTCGATATTTTCGGCAGGTTGTCATTATCATGGCCTCGAAGTTCGTCTATAAGTCTAGCTCTCGTGTCCCCTTCGCCTGGAATCCGAATTGATATTTCACCTATTTTAAGAGAATCCGGTTCAAATGTACTTAGGACATCCCTGACCAAAGCTATGCCTTTACTGTCGGTGTTTACTTCATTCCATAATGTCTCCTGCCGTTCTGAACTAAATGTCCCTGTATCCGTGTCATATGATATTCTGGACGTATTTACTATTAATATTGCTGTACCTTCGGGTATTGTTACTGGCACACTTTTCAGATTTTGTATGGATATTTTATTGTAGTCGTCTGTGCCCACACACATGAGGGCTGTCTCCACATTCATTTCCATTTTCTTTGTAAATTCCGCCTCAGTGTATTCATGTATATAACCAGCTCTCGGGTGGACACGAACGTCCAGATCCAACTTAATTATCTCATTAGGTTTTAGACTGTATTGTTTTTGAGTTCGAAGTGATATATCACTACTATATGGCTCGGGTCTGTATTTTAAATGACCTCTGCCTTCCCATGTAGAGTTCTTTTCTTGCACTCCATTTGCTACTGTTTTTCCATAATTCAGGATGCTATTAAATACATTAGTCTTGATTATTGCTTTACACCCTTCACTTGTTGGTATTTTACTTTCGGGCAAAATTTCCGAAATTTGAACCATAATATCGTCTATTATTATACAGTAGTCGGTTACATTATCCTTTGTTAGTCCGCCACCATTTATACTAATTAATTGTTTACTGGCTTCCACCAGACTTTTCCGAATTTTTTTGTAAATAGGCGTGTCCTTTATATCCGCATAAGTTTTTTCTAATATATTCTCTATAATTATGGTGCACTCTTTATTTTTCTCAGTGATTAGTCGCATGAGAGCTTCGTGTGCTCTCTGCTCTTTCTGAGACAACATGTTAACAGATATGTTGCCTAGCTTCTCATGCTTTTCATAAGTATCATTCCACTGTTCGAGAAGTCTTATCGCATTATAAAATCTTTCTTCGCTTGTCGCTCCCTGGGAAATGTCAAACCATTGCTGAACTGATTTTGGCTCTACCAATTTCCTCATTCTTCTGTCATGTTTATCCTCTATTTCAGGCTTTAATGTACATGTTAAGAATTTAAACAAAGTATTCCGGTCTACGTTAAATGTCTCCGGTATTACAGGAATAACAGTCGCCCATTGTTTACTTATGGGATGTTCGCGATTTAATGCACAGTTCAGATTGTCTGCTATAGCCCTGCTCATTACGTCCGCCAGGACATTTACGTCCCCGGGCAAGTGATACAGTTCCATGTTTGACAAAGTCACGAAATTTGTCAGGTAGGCTAGGGTACTATTGAGTAGTATACTGTGAGTCGACATCCTTTTACAGTAAATCAATGACCTTGCATCTGTAAATACCTTTATTTTGCCCTCACAATTCAATATGTATGAGGCAAAGCACTTAAGCCCGTACGCTAGTGCTACACTCTCTAGTACGTAGCTACATTTATTTAGATCCGTTACGTTAAAATACTTGCTGTTAACGGCCACTAGTTCTAACTTTTTGTTTCTTACTCTGAATAAACATGCGCTCGCTGCAACTTTACTTGCATCTGTTGTTAGAACTAAATCATCCTCCTTATCCGGTATTGTAAGCCTCAACCCTAGTCCGCATAATTGCTTTGCTAATGACCAAGCTTCCTCTTCTTGGTCTCCCCATTTCCATTCTCTCTTCCTTAACATGTAATGAAGAGGGTAAAGAATATGTTTGAGGTAAGGGAGAAATATACTTTGATACTGGAAAGCGCAGAGCCTACTATGTAGCTCAAAAAGTGAAGAGGGCTTTTTCATGTTTGTGATTGCTGAGGACTTTAGCCTATCCATTGTTAGAAGTGCATCCTTTGTGTCAAATGAGTAGCCCAGTACTTTAATTTTTGTTGTGAAGAATGTGGTTTTTTCCACACTAAATTTTATTTTTGCTTCCCTTGCAGCCATTAGACATATTTTAAAACACACGAGAAGCTGCTCATAATTGTCAGCAAAAACAAAGCAGTCGTCGAAATAGCTGATAACTATATCTGCAAAGCTAGAAGGTAGTAAATCACGCTCAGCTTGGCTCAGCAGTTTTTTTAACTTTTCAAATTGGACAGGTCCAAACACTATGTTCATAAACATTTTTAGATGGTAAGGACTAGATTTTAGCCCCATAACCAATGAGTTAAATTCGTAGCTCAAGTCATTAACCCAGAAGGATGTTTTGTAGCGGTCCGCTTCATTTATAGGAATTATGAAAAATGCGGAAGATATATCCATGCTTACGCACACCTTATTTTTAAGCTTATGTAGTAAATTTTCCAGATTAACGAATTGAACATTTTTGGGGAATACAAGGCTGTTGTTCAATTCCCTGAAGTCTAAACATATTCTGTATATATCTACTTTTTTAGACTTGTCTAACATGTCTGACTTAGAATTCTCCCTCAGTTGACCCGACTGTGGTTTTGGGACCATAACCACGTTCGATCTCCACGCCGAATCGGATTCCGAAACAACGCCCATTTTTATCAATTGATCTATAGCTTTTTTCGCGAAAACGAATCTATCTGTCGGTAGCCTGCGGCATTTTTGGTTGACAACTTTACCGGGTATGGTTTCTAAATCGGCTGTATACATGTCTGTGATTTCCAGATCTAGTTTTGACTCTGAGAAACGATCTTTAAAATCTTCCATTAGACTCATTAACTTTCCTAAATGTTCGGGGGGGCAATGAGAATAGTCCCCATCATTAATTGAGATCTTTTTTTCGAGTATTTCCTCCTTTAATTCCTGAGAATCCGCGAATAGATCCGCCGAGTCTGGTAATGTTTCCTCCTCATAATTATGCTGTACACTGTGGCTATATACACCTATTGTAGGTTTTAAAGTACTCTCTTCGGTGTTTGCGTCTATATATTCGGATGTATTTACTAAGTTTTGTTTAAGGATCTTTTCCCCATTCTCTTTATCTTCACAAATTATAATTGGGTGTCCGTTTACATCCCGCCCTCGGAGTACTTTTGTGTCAGCTTTATGCGAATTTTTATCCAGCTGCAAGCAATCCTTACACTCTATTTCTGGTTTAAACAGGATTTTATGCGCATGCTTCTGTGTGTAAATATTTATTGTTTCCAACTTTTCCAACTCTGCGCTGTCAGCTATCCGGACTCTGTGAAGGCTATCGTTCTCCCGCCAAACTAAGCAGTTTTTAGACACATTTACCACGTTATTATTTTCCATCAAAAAATCTGCGCCTAGTATGCAATCCATGCCGTTCAATTTTTCTGTTACTATAAAATTAGCGCAGGTCTCTATGATGTTATTCTTTGTTGTCCGCATTCTGAACTTTATATGAGCTGTCCCTTTAATAGAAACGCTATCTGTCCCTGTAGCCGTACAAATCACCATACTGCCTGGCTCGTACTTTATACCGTACCGCTTTATTATGTCAGTGTGTATTAGGCTGTTTGCAGCTCCTGTATCTACTAACCCTTTAACATTTGTATCCTTTTTCATACCTTTTTCTGGATTCAGGCAGATATTTAAAAAATAAAGTTGACGGTTTATAAATAATTGATTCAACTTAATGGCTTTAGATTTTTTCCTGGAACGTTCTTTTAAATCGTCTATCGTTGATTGTAAATATCTGTCTCTTGGACTTCCCTCTGGTGGGAAAATAATATCGTTAACTAGCTCTTTAAACAATTTAGGTTGGGGTGTCGCTAAGTCATCGTGATCGTTAAACGAAAGTGTCCTTGGTTTAGGAAATTTCATACTGTTACAGTTTTGTGTCTCTTTACTGAGTTCTGTCTCTACACTCTTTCCTGTTTGCCTTTCAGGGTCCGGGCGAGTGTTTCCTTTCCCTTGGCTAATCAATTTCCCTGCTTGTTTGTCCACCCCTTCATATTTAGGCCTCTGTCCTTATCTGGTATTCTTCCGTCTCTAGAGTCTCTACTTCGGTCCCTGCCATCTCTACTGTTTTGTCTCTGGTCTCTGTTATTTCCACTATCAGGTCTTTTGTCTCTGTTTTCTCTGCCTCTTTCTCTGTTGAAGCTTTGAGATCTGTCCCTTTCTTCGGGTCGCCTGCTCGCACTGTTAAAACTTCTTGATCTGTCTCTTCCGTCTGTATTTCGGCGGCTGTCTCCGGAACCGTCCTTATTCACAAACTTTTTGTACGGTTGTTCCATTCTGTCTCTGAAACCTCCCATGCAGTCATCGGCCCAATGGTGAAGACCTTTTGAGCACGTTTTACATTCGAATTTCGAATACCTCCTGTATCTGTCACAATTCCAGGGGAAATGTCTCCAATCTCCGCATTTGTCACATTCTTTGTCACTTTCTCTCATTATAAAGTCTTTTCTGAACATTTCTCCCTTCTGTTTTCTAAAGTCTTCTGAGGTAATTCCGTACTTTTGCCTGTCTTTTGTACTGTCGCTTCTGTCTCTGCGGGTAGGTGTTCTCTCAGTGCTGTAGTTTGTTCTTGTCTCTTTGGCATTTTGTCTTTCCCTACTTCTGCCTCTTTCATTCCTGTTCGTAGAGTTGTCTCTTGACCTATCGTTCCTGCCAGTATTCCTGTTGTTCCAACCGGTATTATTTCTGTCTCTGGATCTATTGTCTCTGTCATCCCGTCTCCTGGGGACTGAGTTGTCTCTTCTATTCTGTCCTGAGTTATCTCTCCTGGTTGGTGTAGTGTTGTCTCTCCGGTAGGGACTTGACCTGTCTCTGTTTAAACTATTCTCCCTTGGTGACCTCTCACCTTTTTGTATGTCTCTTCGGTCAGTTTTAACTGTCTCTGCCTCGGGAGAGATGGCATATATACCGAATGTCTTCGTTTGTGCTTTTTCTCTCGTGCTTTTCCTAGTTGCTTCCTCTTGTACTTTTTTCAAGAGTTTTAATTTATCGTCATTTTTACTAATCTCTCTCTCTCTCTCTTTTTCTCTTTCTCTCTCTTCTAATTTGGCTATCTTTCGGCATTCTTCCTCTTGTTCTGCCTCCTCTCTCTGTCTTTTCTCGTGGACCACCTTCTCCATTTTCTGCTTTTCTTTTCCTAGTATCTTTCGGAGTTCGGAGGAGGTTGGATAGTCGCCATATATCTCTGAAAGGTCGATTCTGTCACTTTCTGTCTCTTTAAGGGTCTCCGCTTCATAGTACTCGCGGTGACGCTCGTCGTCTTTGCCCGGTGCATAATTCGGCTGATATCTCGGTTTGGTATCTATTCCTGTTGAGACGTTGTACAATTTCTGTAAAGCAGCCTCGTTTGCATCATGGTTCTGGTATTTTATGTCAACCTGTGGTGTTCCTTGGATCATCTCGCTGTCTATTGCTTTTTCCAAGATGAATTTCCAGTCTAATTTATCTTTACTTCTTCTGGCATACTCTATACTCTGGACTATCTGTATCTGTAGGTCTCCTCTAGTGAATTTCACTAAACCCCTTATCATTTCTTTTCTGATTTCTGTCTCTTTTTCCAGTGGTGTACTTGCCTGGTATTTGGCACTTACTATCTCGAGTAGGTACGCCATTACAGGTCTGAGTGAGGTGCCTGCTTTACGAGTGAGTCGATTAATCTGTTTGTCGATTTTTTCCTCGTCTGTGTCTGGTGTATGGAGTCGCATCAGAAATCTTGCTGTCTCATCAGCTGTCAGTCTGTCCGTTACGATGCTCAGTTCTGGGTTAAACCATGAAATGAAGCGACTTAATACGTTTTTGAAGTGTCGTTCAGTGTACCCTAATTGTCCGCCTAGTTCCGAAATGTTCTGGATGTTTTGGTACCAGTCTGTCTCTCTGTGCTCTTCTTTCTTACTTTTGTCTTCCCGGTCTTTGAATCTAAGTTCTTTGTCTTCATACGTACTGTCATTATTCTGTGTTCTGGCTGCTACTTCCCATATCGGGCTGTGTCTCATTGCTTTCCTATTTCCTAATCTGATCTCTCTCTTTGTTTCATCAAAGATTCTCGTGAGATCGTCCTTTGTCATGACTTTCCTTTCGTACTCTGCACGCTCTGCTCCTTCTACTGGCTGTTTCCTGTCGTGATCCCTTTTTTTATTATCTTGGTCTCTTTCCCAGTTCTCTTTTGCTGTATCTACTGCTGTCCAGCCTGCCTCGTCTTCCTTCCTGGTCCATGATTCCTTACATGTGTTAATGTAATTAACGCCATATTCGGACTTGAAATGATTGTCCTTGGTGGGATGTACATCTGATCTCTTCAATTCTGCTTCCCAGTCTTCTATGCTCCTCCTTGCTTTAGTGAACGTAAACTCTTCTATCTTTCTAGAGTGTTCTTTTTCCTTACTGTTCCTGCACACTATGTCTATTTTTTCTCGTAGAGTTTTCCTAGTTTCATCTGGGGCTCCACTTGCGAGCACTAGCTCTTTCATCAATTCTGCTAGACCACGAGATGTTTTTTCCTCTCTCATGAGATGCACTAGGTTAGACTGTGCCATGGTTTTTTCAAGTTTTTACAAAATTTCCAAAATAAAATTGAGCAGCGGTTTTGTTGCTCAAGGCTATTTTTAGAAAGTTGCACGAGTTTAAAAACTTACTTTTTCAAAAATAAAATTGAGCAGCGGTTTTGTTGCTCAAGGCTATTTC
>Ga0208226_1000317_pt1 | contig 13657 bp, 10 predicted proteins | sample LakMenE18May11ns_FD_150713 | JGI IMG/M metagenome (GOLD analysis project Ga0208226, IMG submission 150713) | Freshwater microbial communities from Lake Mendota, WI - 18MAY2011 deep hole epilimnion ns (SPAdes) | ecosystem: Environmental > Aquatic > Freshwater > Lake > Epilimnion/Euphotic zone ... | reverse complement strand
CCAGGCTTGGCTTCATAAAGCTTTGCTGCTGGGCCTGTCGGCAGTTTCGGCCCTGGGGGCTTTGGAGGAATCTGCCCTTTGGGTAGTGGCATTGGTTTGGGTTTTGGGTCAGGGTCAATAGGCACCGGGGCTGCGCCATTGGGGTTTCCGATCTCCGTTTTTTCTGATCCCATCAGTCTGACCAAAACTTCTTTTCTTTCTGAAGATCCATTTTCTAGCTCACGCTTATAAGTCAAAGGCAACCTCCAGCCTTTCGGGTATAAGCCAAGTACATTTTTAAACTGGTTCACACTCGTCATCGGTCTGCCTGCAAAATATAGAAGCTGATCATCAATCTTAATTCCCCTACGGGAAGCATCTGAATCAATCATGCCACTCACTGATACTTTTCCGAGGGCGGATTCTTCGAAACCACTTGCAACCACTGCGCCCAAGGAGGCATGATCGACAAAGTGCCCAGCACGCAAATGACCCATGAAGTTTTTAATCTGATTGATGGAGATGGCATAACCCACGCCAGAATTGATGCGCGATCTTTTATCGAAAGAACCCCTACCATTGATGCCAATCAGCTCTGCATTCATGTTGAAAAGCGGCCCACCCGAATTACCGGGGTTGATGGAAGTATCGATCTGGATGCAATCGGTGTATTCGAACATCCCTTTTTCAGGATATTGATAGCGATGCGTGCCACTCACCAAACCGAAAGTTACGGTGGGAGAAAAGTCGGTAGCCAGCATGAAAGGGTTACCCATTGCGATGGAGAAATCGCCCACTTGAACTTTGTCGCTGTTGGCAAGTTTTGCAAAAGGGAAAGGTTTGTTTGGTTCCTTGGGAAGAAGTTTGATGAGTGCCACATCGCCAACTTTATCGAGCCCGACAAGAACAGCATCGTAAAGGATGCCATCTTGAAGGCCGCATTTAAGAGCAGGGCTTTGGCCAGCAACCACATGGAAGTTGGTAAGTGCAAAACCATCAGCACTAATGAGAACGCCTGAACCGCCCCCAGTAACCACTGCAACTACTGCGGGTGCGACCTTTTTAATTACATCCATGCGGGAGGATTCAAACTGTTTTAATTTGGGATCGAGGTCTGCAGCAAAGCAAAGATTAATGTTTAGCAAAGCAGCAATCATGGCCCAAAAAATACGGGTTCTCATGTTCAAAGATCCTTTCATTACTTATTAATTTGAGCGTTCGCTAGGTCGAGGTGTTTGCCAAATTCCAGTGGGTTGGAAGAGCGCACAACAATGCGAAGCTTTTGTACATCCTTGATGTTAAGATTGATTGCGTTATCGCGTTTTTTATCTTTTCGCGTTAACTCTAACTTTACAAGTTGTTTGCCATCCCCTTCGATTTCGAGGATTACTGATCCTTCAATCCCGCCCACCAGATCATCAAAACCAGCGATGGCTTTGAACTCGCGGTATTCACCCTTAAGGTCGAACTCGAGATCAGTGGTGGCAAGCATTGCCAAACCTTTGGCATAAGTTATTCCGTTGATGCGAAGTGGCCCGCCATCAAGGTTGGTATCTTTTCTAAATGCGGAAAGTCGTTCTTCATCCTGTGATAAAAGTATTTTGCTGGGCTCGATGTCGGAGAGGTAAGCGAGTTTGCCTTTGCTGAAATCAAGCTTATGAATAGAGCCTAAAGGCAGGGTTAAATCCAAGCCTGCAGAGGTCTTGATTATAAGGTTCTCTTTGTCGAGAGTGATCTTTGCAGCCAGAAACTCGGACTTTGATTTATCGATGACCTTGCAAAGAACAGGTAAAGCCTCGGCATCGAGGGCACGCAAAAAGACTAGCCCATGAAGGTTGGCCTGTGGCACTGGGATCGGTTTGGTGGAACCCACGGTGCTGAACTCCATGGTTTTACCATCATCGCTTCCTTTGCCTAATGTGCCCTCAAGAAGGTTTAGAATTCCTTCGGGGTTGTCTGCATCTTTTTTGAGAATCGCAACGACATCACGCTTGCGCTTTTTGCTAATTCTTTCATTCCAAGTCGCCCGATCAGAAGCAACCTGCGCTTTAAAAAGCACCCATGAAATCTTACTGGTGGGGACGGCGAGTTTTTCGCCGCTTGCTAAATTTAGCTCCATCGAATCGCCTTTGATTGCGCAGGTGTTAGCGACAATCTGCGAGCCATCTGAAAGCTCGACAAGTGAAAAAGGATTGGGCGGATGAATTGCGGTTGGCTCTAGAGTAACCTGCATCATTTCCAAAAGTGGGATTTTGCGAACTGCGCCTGAAGCATCAAGCACGATTTCCGTATCGGTGAAGGAGGTGATTTTACCTTGAATGGTTTCACCCTTGAGCGTTTTAAATTCAGCAGCATCAACGACAAAGGGTTGAGTCGTAAAGACTATCAACCCAATGCTGAAAACCAGAGCAAGAATAGTGGAAGGTTTGTTCATCACGGTGCGGGATTCGCATCTCCCAATCGTTTGAAATAAATTTCGACAGCTTCACGGTATTTTGGAGGAAGGCTTCGGGTGAGTTCCACCATGGCCCGTGCTCTATCTTTCTCAGGAAGTTTGCCCCATACTTCTGCAAGTTCGCGCACTCGTTTTTGATCTACCTGACCTGCACCGCCACCATTACCACCAATGCTATCTTGTTGAGGCGCGGAGGATTGCACATTATTTCCAGGAGGGCCATTGCCTGCGCCGGGCGCACCAGGGCCACCTGCGCCATCCCCAGCTTTCTTTGCCTGATCTTCCATTTCTTTGATCATTTCATCCAAGCGCACAACTACTTCCTTTTGGATTTTTTGTGTCTTGTTGCCACCTTGCCCGAGATCTAACCTGCGCTGAATGTTTTCCATCTTGCGTGAAATCCAGCCCAAGTCTTTGTCCCGCCATACCATCATTTCGATTGCCATCAATGCTGCAACATTGCGGTAGCGTTCGGGAGATTCAGAAACATCATCGAGCAGCCTGTTGATGGTATCATCAGCTTCTTTTTTCATCATCAGGGAGTATTCAGCAACAGCCTTGTGAAAAAGGTAGGAGGAAGGATCTGCAACCTGTTCAGGTCGGAATAGTTTCAAAGTATCCAGCGCAAGTTCATACACTTTGTTCTGGCTCAAGATTCTGGAATAGGTAACTGCTAGGTTGGCGCGAAAGAACATGGGTTTCGAAGCATCTTTAAGCAATGCTGGAATTTCTTGTGGGGCTTCAAAGACAGATTCTTTTGCCTGATTGAGAATCAAAGCTGCTTCGGGGTCGAGCAGCGCAAAAGTTTGTGCAAGCTTATCGGAATAACTATCTGCGCCTGCCCACAAGGCATCCATCGCTTTTTGTTGTTCTGCGGAAAGTGGAGGTTTGGTTTTCGCCCATGCATCAGCTTGGGCTTTAACCTCTGCTGCTGTTGGAGATTTCAATACCCCAAAAGATGGGATTTCCAAAATGGGTTTTACTGGGGGTACTGGGTTTGCACCGCTGCACCAGCTCCAGCTTAATACGCCCAATACCAAAGCGCCTGCAACTATTCTTGATCCATTAATCATTGCTAACACCCTTCGTTTATTGGCCTTTGTTTCGACCCTTGGCAATATCTTCTGTCACCTTGGAAAGTTTCTGCTGCCTGGTTGAAAGGTCTTTGAACTCTTTTCTCACTCCTATAGCTTTTTCTTTTTCCTTAGCATCTGCAACCTTGGAAATATTGGGGACCTGCTCGCCCTCGATCTGCTTGCCGTAGATGGTGGTGCGATTGTTTACCCTTATCTGCATCGATCGGATCATTTTTAGTTCTGCAATCATGTCGATCAACTTTTGATCTGGGGGACTTCCACCACTTGAAGGCGGCATCGGGGGCATCGGAGGCTTGGGCTCTTGATTATCCTTGCGGGCCTTCTTTAATGCAGCCACCATTTCTTTCAAGGCATCGATAATATCGTTTTCAATTGCAACCGTAACTTCCCCCACATCGGCTCTGCGCAACCTGCCCGCAGTGGTATTCATATCACCCAACACCTGCTTGAATACTTCTGCAAATGCAACTGCGGAACCTTCTGCTTCGATAAGGGTGAGAGCCTTGTTGGCTTCCTTGCTGATTTCATCTTCTTTGTCTGAGAGTTCGAGAGCTTTTTGGTCTTCTGCCCTGCTGGATTTTTTATCAGGGTTGCCCGTAATGATTTTGTCTAATGCCACTGTGCCATCTTTAACTGCGATTTGCATTGCGAGCATTTTTTCGCAACGGCCTTGCAGTTGTGCCAGCAATCTTTCGATCTCTTCTTCACGCAATTGCTTTAACAGTTCTTCCAGTTTTTTCTGTGCCTGTTTTAGCTTATCAACAGCCTTGGCTTGATCTTCTGATGCGCCTTGCTTGTCGTCTTTTTCGATTTTTTTCTCTGCAGCTTCCTGCTCCTTCACACCTTCTTGAATCTGTTTCTTGGCTATCTGAGTTTCAGGATTGGGGGGCATATCAGCGGATTCCCCTGCTTTACTATCCATCGGGTCGCCACCCTTACCATCTTTAGGGTCGCCGCCTTTAGAATCTTTACCCTTGCCATCTTTAGGGTCGCCGCCTTTAGAGTCTTTACCCTTACCATCTTTGGGGTCGCCACCTTTAGAGTCTTTACCCTTACCGTCTTTAGGGTCGCCGCCTTTAGAGTCTTTACCCTTGCCATCTTTGGGGTCGCCGTCTTTGGAGTCTTTACCCTTGCCGTCTTTGGGGTCGCTGTCTTTGGAATCTTTACCCTTACCGTCTTTAGGGTCGCCGTCTTTGGAATCTTTACCCTTACCGTCTTTGGGGTCGCCATCTTTCGAATCTTTACCATCCTTGCCTTTACCATCTTTAGAATCTTTGCCGTCTTTGGGGTCACCAGCTTTTTTAGGATCGACAAGGTCTTTGGTTTCCTTGGTGACTTTGTTTTGGGCTTTAGCGATGTCTGTTTTTCCTAGTTTGCCCAACTCGGTGTTGGCTTGAACGCGCTCTTGTTTCTCAATCACTTCTTTTAATTTTTCGAGAAGCTTTTGTACTTCCTCGCGTTCTTTGCGTAATGCGGATTCGCGGTCATCCTTGAGCAGCACATCGATAAGCTTGCGTAAGTCATCGCGGATTTCCTGATTTTGCGTGAGCACACCTTGCAGGGTATCGATATTTTTGAAAGCGTTAGAGGTTTTAAGAGCTAGAATAAGCGTGGTGAACTTGACTTCAATCCCTTGTTCGGAAGCTGACTTTAAAGCATTCTTCAATGCTTGAGCTTTATCGCGATCTTCTGCTTTGGGGCTGTTCTCAAGCCTCTGGGCCAGTCTTAATAAATCGGTGGTGAAATCCTTAAACTGTTGCTTAAGCCGTTCTTGGCTACCGGTCACATCCGCTTGTATGGCTTTATTATCTTCCTTGGCAGGTTTTGCATCTTGGGCTTGTACGATTGCAAAAGCCAATCCAAGAAAAAGTATTAAAGAACCAAGGCGGGTAATCATGAAACCACTCCCCTAGAGACAATTCTAAAGTTTGGAATTAGCTCAAATAGCGTATCCACACACATTATTGACGAGCGAGACCAGATTTGCCAACAGGATTGTTAAGAAAGGGTTAAGTTTGACCGTATTTGAGGAGCCAATTATGAGGAAAAAAGGAGAAACGCCCCCTAAAAGGGCTCTCCTTGAGCTATTTTTGTCATTAACCAAGCCTTTTATGGCACTTGGGGTAGCAAATCCGCTTTAAATAGTCTTCCCTGAAAAACCCACTTCTGGCTACTTCCCCAATCAAGCCGCAGCAATTAAGGAAGCTAAATGATTTCTGAGTGCCGGTAAGTTGCAAAATTTCTCCGCAGTAAAGAATCGTAGAAGAATAAAGGCATTCTCACCGCAAAGACGCAAAGAGCGCAAAGGAAGACAAGAGGCAAGAAAGTTAAACTAGTATTCTGCTTCTTAGCAGAAAAGAATCGTAGAAGAATAAAAGCATTCTCACCGCAAAGAGCGCAAAGGAAGACAAGAGGCAAGAAAGTTAAACTAGTATTCTGCTTCTTAGCGAACTTAGCGTCTTCGCGGTAAAAATTCTTTGCTTTGTAAAACCATACTCAGCGCAAAGAAAGACAAGAACTCCGGACTTGTCTGGTGCTTCTTAGCGAGCTTAGTGTCTTCGCGGTAAAGATGCTTGATTTTGGAGGTTTTTAGGTGCCGCTTTTGCTTCTAAATAAACTAGTTTGGAAGCTTTTTGTGGGTTTTTCAGAGACGACTAAATAACCAATATTTTTGGTGAACGCCTAGTTAAGGTGCAAGAATAATTCGTCAAACCTTATCTTTTACTGGCATGGAGGATTGTCAAACCAATGATTTCATTACCCTCGTAACGAACGATTATGTCATCGGGTGTTAATTCGCTATCGGTGGCGCAGGCGGGCTTTTTGAAATTGACATAAAGAGTGTCTGCTTGGGAATCATAAGATGACCACAAGTAGCCCCCCGGTAAACTTCGAAGGGTGGGTACCAAATTTAAGTATCCTTGAACATCCATTATGGCACTTGGGGTATTGGTTTGCCATCGCTCTTCTGAATCAGCAGCTTTAATATTTCTTGGTCGATGGGCATTTTGAAAGTTCGTACCGAGCCATCGCCATAAGCAGCGGAAAATTTGCCATCGATGCTCAACATTTTTGGCAAAGCTTTGGTTGGGTCAAAAGCAAGGTCGTAAGGATTGGTCCAAACCACAGGCTCTTCAGCTTCCACCACCATGAGGGTATTGGAGGTTCCATCCGTAAATGTTTGTAATTTGGCAGATTTATCAAGTTCGAATGCAGCGCCTTTGCCATAGAAAAGACGGTAATGTGTTTTATTGTCGCCTGGCTTATTCGCTTTAGGGTGGAAATAAACCTTGGGCATGTTCTTTGCAAGCTTTAAATTGTGTTCGCTATCCCAAGGCTCATCCAATTTAAATTGTTTGTAAAGTGCCTCTTGCTCAATAAAGGGCAGGATCGCAACCCGCCAGCTGAGCAAGGGCTTGCCCGTTTTCTTGTCGCAGATGGCTGCAGCGGGAAAACCAGTATAAGTGGCTTCATAATTGTGCATGGCCAAGCCTATTTCCTTTAGGTTATTCATGGACGATGATCGCTGGGCAGCTTCTCTTACCTTGGCAACGGCAGGCAGCATCATACCAATTGCGATTGCAGTAGTGGGAATCAAGGCATTGGAGGATATCTGGGGAGTGGTGTAATCCGCTTTTAAGGAAGTTCCAGCTAGGATGATGGGGGGATTCTTCAAGAGGTTTTCTGCTTCGTTAAGAATTGCCAAGCCAACCATGGCTGCTAAAAACTCGGGTAGGTCGGTCAATGGGTTGGCGCCCACTTGGTCTTTAGGAAACACCCGTTTCTCCACTTCTTTTCGGGGTTCCTCTAACTGGGCTAGTCCCATTTTTGCAAACCCTTTAATGGTTTCCAGCGCAGCTTTTGCTTGCCCTTCTTTTTCGTAGGTGATCGTGGTGGAAAGTCGTATGGTTTTTTCAACAGCGATCCCCGCCTCCATGTATTGGATGCCATTGACGATGGAATTGAAGGGAGGTGGAGCAAAAGCAAAAACCTCTTTGGGTATGGGTTCGAGGTTGATTGCAGCATTGATAAGCCCGGCAGCATCGCCCTTTAAAAATCGGGCAAAGTCGCCCTTGGCAGGCGCAGTGTTTTTTCCCAAGGTAGGCAGTAGAGATGGGGTGCCCACTGCAATCAGCTTACCTTGATTCATCAAAATCAGGCCGATTCCGTCTTTCACTACCGTGGTTATGCCATCTTTTTTTATTGTTTCACCATCTGGCATTGCAGATAGGAACAAAGCCTTTTCTTCCACTGGGTTCTTAAGTGAAATTAAAAATGCAAACTCAGGAGGGGAACCTGGATTTTTCGGAAACATCACAAACCCAGTAACTGTTTCAACAGTAAGGGGGTCTGGGACAAAACGCTTTTCTAATTCGATCAAAGCCTTAGGGCCAGCTTTTTTCAAAAGCTCCCGCATTTCCTTCATTGATTCAGACTGCCAAAGCTTTGCCAGATCCATGTGCACCGCTGCAACTGCATTACCAGGCACCAACTTTAAATCTTCCGGCTGCTGCGCATCAGCTTTGCTAATGCAAATAAAGGAAAGGTTTAGTGTTAATACAAAACCAGAGATGAACTTTATTAATGCATTCATGTCGGCCCCCAATATTAGAAATGGACCACCCCAAACCTAGTCACGCATACTACCAAGTTAAATTAAATCAGTCCAAGGTTTTTAACTAATTCTTCAGAGCTTGGCACTCGGTTAAGGCTGTAAATATGAATCGCCTTGGTGCCATGCTTGATTAGATGACTGCAAATATCGGTGCAAACCTCAACGCCCACCTTGCGTACTTCTTCATCGGTTTTGCAAGCATCAATTTTATGCAATATGGCTGAGGGAATCTTTGCGCCACACATTGCGGTGAATCTTTTCACCTGCTCTGCACCTAAGAAGGGAAGAATTCCCGGAATGATTGGAACATTTACTTTGTGCTTGGTTCGCAAATAATCCTGAAAAGTCAGGAATGCATCCACATCGTAGAACAGTTGCGTGACTAGAAATTGCGCTCCTGCTTTGATCTTAGCTGCGGTGCGATCCCAATCGAGAATTTTATCGGTGCATTCGATATGGCCTTCAGGGTAGCCTGATGCCCCGATTGCAAAATGGTTTTTTTCTTTGATATATTCGATGAGATCAAGGCTATGGGTAAATCCTCCCTCGGTGGCTTTGAATTCGGTTTCACCTTTAGGTGGATCGCCCCTAAGTGCGAGGACGTTTTCAACCCCCATGCCTCGGGCTTCTTCAAGAACTTCGCCAATCATTTCACGGGTGGAGCCCACGCAGGTAAGGTGTGGCATAGCTTCGATGTTAAATTCTTTTTTGATGCGATTTACAATGCGAAGGGTTTGGTTGCGGGTGCTGCCACCTGCCCCATAAGTAACAGAAGTAAAAGTAGGATTTAGGGATTTAAGCTTAGGGATAGTTTCTTCAAAAAGTACGCGTTCGCCTTCCTCGGTTTTCGGTGGGAAGAATTCGAGCGAGAAAGTGACTTTATTGGTGTTTAACAAATCCGTGATACGCATGGAACTAGTTCTCTAATCTTTGTAATAGCCCTATCTAGACAAATGTAACCGAAAGCGGATAAAAATCTCAACAGGAGTTCATCTCGAGTTGGGATTTTGCATTAAAAGTAACTTCACGAGCGCATGGAAATTATATGAAAAGCCTGAAAGTGTGACTTATTGTGTCAATTTTTGCAATAAAGTTCTAAGAGCGGTTAGGCTAGGCACCAATGGCGTAAAACTGGTGGGCCCTTAGTTCTGATCAAGTTTTCCTGCCACCTGTCAATAATGCGGGGCCGCTGGCCAAGATGAACAACTCTTCTTCCAGTCAATTTCACAAGCTTTGGTTGATCAATTAATTAAAAAACGCATGGCGTTGATTCTTTGACGATCAGTCAGGGTATAATAGGGGTATCTTTTATGCTTGTTTGGGCATTACGCAGGCCTTGGCAAGCCGCTATCGTAAGCGGATTAGTGGGCAATGGCCACATTTGTAAATAGCCAAGTGGATCAGGTAAACAAGCCCAATCAAAGCATACCTGACAGAGAAAGGCACGAACTATGTCTATTAAAGTGGGTGTGTGGATTGACCACAAGCAGGCCATTTTGGTCTTGGTCAAAGATGCAGGCAAGGAAATCAAGAAGATTACCTCTAGCATCGAAACTCCTGTTCGGTCTGGTGCCAATCACTCGTATACCCGGAATGACTTTGTTGCAGAAGATAGGCTGGAACGAAAACTCGATAGCCAGCTCCAGAAGTTTTATGACGAGGTAATAGTTTCCCTTAAGGGGATAGAATCACTTTTGATCCTCGGCCCATGTGAAGCCAAAGGTCAGCTTCATAAGCGCCTGAAGAGCAAAAAAATCCGTGGCCTTCTTGTGGAGCTAGAAACTGCTGACAAGATGACAGATCGCCAACTTGCTGCGAAAGTGGCCCAGCATTTTGTTTCTGCCCCAGCCAAGAAATCTACGTCACCCAAAAAGGTTGTTATGAAGACAACAGCCAAGAAGAAGACTGCTAAAGCCCATTAATAAAAGGCCACGAAGAAGTCGGGAAAGTTATTTGTTTCGAGACTATTCTAATGAGCGTTGGATTAACATCCACCGCTCATTAGAACATTACTTGCCTTTGTTCCAATAGATGCGGACATTTTTTGTTGCTCTGCCAACTGCAACGATGTCGATTTTGCCATCGCCATCTAAGTCGGCAGCAGCAAGATCTTCAATCGCAACGCCACCTTCATCAACATCATTGCGGGCCCAAGTAGCGCCTTTGCCATCACTTGTTGAGTAAATACGCACGCCATTTTTCTTGCCCTTTTCCTTGGCAAGGTCATCCCTCACGCCAATGATCAATTCATCACCAGGCATGCCATCGAGATCTGCGCAGGTAACAGCATGGCCCCATTTAAGTTGGTCATCAAGCACTTTGCGGTTCCAGAGTTCGCCCGGCTTGGATTGGGTGTAAACCACAACCTGGTTGCCATGCCAAGGTTCAATGGTGGCAATGAAGGGCGAACCATCAGCGAGTTTGCCCTGCTTGATTTCGCTTGCGCCTCGGTTGGATTTGAGGTTTTCTTGATTACCAACCCCTAGTTTAGAGGTGGTCCATTTGTCGTTTAGTTTGGAAACTTTATGAACACCATCGTAGGTTGCGGTGATGAAATCCATTGCTTTGGTACCTGCACGGGGAACGGGTGCAAAGTTATGCATTACATGCAGAGATTCATCAAGAACTTCGGGCATCCATCGATCCTTCATGGGGTTTGTAGGAATGTGGTAGGCGAGCAATCGAACAGTCGAACCATCGGTCCAGTTGTTTTCTTTGGTGCTGTTTCTACCCATGAGTGGCCCAAGGATAAGTTCGGGTTTTCCATCGCCATCGGTGTCGGCAAAGCGGATGCGGTGAACGGTGGGTTCTTCTGCGATGGGGAACATCGCCCAAGGTTCATCAAGATTTTTGCCACGCTTAAGCCATTGAAGTGTGCCACCTGATTTAGTGTTGAAGGGCTTCCAATCTGCGCCAATGACAAGGTCGAGATGGCCATCGCCATCGATATCGTGGGCAGCAATGCAAACGTTATCGGGTTTGGTTTGGCCAGTGATGATGGTATGAAGTTTCCAGGTGGGGTTTTCAAACCAGATGACGCGGTTGCTATCAACGACGATAATGTCCTTTTTGCCATCTTCGTTAATATCTTCGAGGATGACTGCATATCCAACGGTAAGGGAGCGGTCGATTTCCTGCATTTTAAAGTCATCAGGGTTGATGGCGAGGGCCAAGTTTAAAATGCCAAGAGTTGTAATTGTTAAAAGCATCTGAGAATCTCCAAATAGCAGGGTAATAAAAGGAAGGTTGATGTAAGATAACATTTGGCATATGGATGTCTAGATATTGGTTGAATTAAAGTTAGGATAATTGTTCATGAATGATTTGCTCAAGAATCATGAACTAATTTAACCAAGATCGAGAGTTTCTTTGGATCAGGTTTAGCGTGAACCTGATATTTTGTTCCACTTTTTAAAGGGGATAAGTATGTTTCGATTCGCTACGGTTTGTTTTGTAGCAGCAGGGTTTCTTGCTGTTTCCGCAATGGGCTTTGCTCAGGATGAAAAGAAGACCAAGGGTAAGGGTGGCTTAGGCGATCCTGAAGCGGCTTTCAAAAAGATGGATGAAAATGGCGATGGCAAGGTAAGCAAGGAAGAGTTCAAAAAAGCTCAAAACGCCATGGCTGAAAAGATGGCAGAATCAGGCAAGGACTTCTTGAAGAAGGCTTTTGCTGACAAGCCTGATCTTCATGACAAGATGTTTGCAGCAATGGATACGAACAAAGATGGTTTTCTTGATTTGGAAGAGTTCAAGACGGGCCGTGAAAAGAACCGTGAACTGATGAAGGAAATTTTCAAGAAGAAAGAATAGTTAAACCCATATTTTGGTGCTGGGGAGACTTTGATTCTCCCCGGCCCAATCTTATTTCAAAGGTTGATGATTCTTGTTTTTAGCTCGCACACTTTTCTTTAAATCGTCTTTAATTCTTTTCACAATCAAAACTTGCTTAAAAAGTATTTTAAAACTGGTGTTTTAAAGTGCTGATACTAGTATGAGTATGGTTCCTTTGGATGTTGTTGTACTAAAAACTATTCCGTTATAAATGTCTGAACATCCTTAAATAAATTGGGGGCATTATGTCTCAGAAGCATAAAGTGGTGGTTATCGGTGGAGGATTTGGCGGATTAACCGTGGTAAAAAAACTTGCTTATGAACCTGTTGAGGTTCTTTTAATTGATAGGTCGAATCATCATCTTTTTCAACCATTGCTTTATCAAGTTGCGACGGGTGGTTTGTCGCCCGCAAATATTGCAATGCCTTTGCGTACACTGGTGCGCTACCAGTCTAATTGCAAGTCTATACTGGGCGAAGTTGCTAGTGTTGATGTTAAAAAGCAAGAGGTGATATTGACGGATGGCGACCGTTTTGGATTTGACACGCTAGTGGTTGCAGCAGGGGCGGTTACAAGTTATTTCAATCATCCAGAATGGGCAGATAATTCGGTTGGATTGAAAAGTCTGGATGATGCATTGAAGATTCGTGGGCGCATCCTTCGTTCTTTCGAACGAGCAGAGCGCAGTGGCGATGCTCAGGAGCAGGCGCGTCTTCTTACCTTTGTTGTGGTTGGTGGTGGACCAACCGGAGTTGAGATGGCTGGTGCAATAGCTGAACTTGCCCACCATTCGATGAGAAACGAGTTTCGAAATATTAAACCTGAATCTGCAAGGGTGATTCTTGTGGAAGGTCAATCTAGGCCGCTTACGATGTTTCGTGAGGATCTTTCCGCTCAAGCCTGTAAAGATCTTGAGCGCTTAGGAGTGGAACTTAGAATGGGGGTTCAGGTAAAAGCGGTATCAGCAGATGAGATTGAACTTTCCACTGGTGAAAAAATATTAACCCACACCGTAATTTGGGCTGCGGGTGTTAGTGGAAACCCGTTGGGAACTGCGATATCCCAAGCCACCGGAGTTGCGCTTGCACGGGGCCAACGGATTCCAGTTGGGGCTGATTGCTCGGTTTCCGGCTATCCTAATATTTTTGTCATAGGTGATCTAGCGGCATTCACTCCACAAGGGGAAACTCAAACCCTTCCGGGTGTGGCTCCGGTTGCAACCCAACAGGCTCAGTACGTTGGTAAATTAATACATAATCGATTGAATGGAAATCCCGCTCCGCCACCTTTTAGTTACTTCGATAAGGGAAGTATGGCAACGATAGGCCGAGGACGCGCCATAGCGCAGGTGAAAGGGTTTGGGATGACGGGTTTTTTAGCTTGGATGGCATGGTTGTTCATCCATGTCCTTTTGCTAGTTGGGTTTCAAAACCGGTTGCTGGTATTGACACAATGGGCGGTTAATTTTGTGACTCAAAATCGTGGGGCCAGAGTAATGGGCCGTAATGATTCTTGGAAATCATGATTTGAAGACGATTTAGCGATTATTATTCATTGAATACTTCAACTGCTATGTAAAGCCGTATTCGTATTTTAAAGAAAGAATAATTAGGGCAGGGGCTTTACCATGATGTTACGGAACCAGGTTTTGCTTTCTGCATCGTGGGCTTGAAGTGCGA